>Ga0307511_10001472_pt1 | contig 24899 bp, 17 predicted proteins | sample 13_EM_MG_FD_200266 | JGI IMG/M metagenome (GOLD analysis project Ga0307511, IMG submission 200266) | Populus trichocarpa ectomycorrhiza microbial communities from riparian zone in the Pacific Northwest, United States - 13_EM | ecosystem: Host-associated > Plants > Roots > Unclassified | place... | reverse complement strand
AGAGGGCAGCATCATCATCACCATCATCACGACCCACATGCCGAGGAAGGATGCGGCGGCGCCAGGCCAGGTCTGCCCCGGCACGCGCCGCCACGCCATCGACAGGCTCCAGCCGCCGGGCATCGGCGTCGCGCAGATCTCCGGCATGGCCGCGCACCAGGCAAGAGTCGCCGCCAGGCTGGCGGCAAAGAGCAGCGCGCAGAGGCCGAAGAATGCCTTCCGGGAAGCGCGTCCGGAAGGCCCGCGCCCGCGGCCCTCCCGTCCCGCGACGGCGCCTGTGCCTGTATCTATACCTGCGCCTGCGCCGCGCCCGAAGACGCCTCTGGTCGCGCTCAGCGGCAGCACGACTCGCCCGCGCTCTTCGCCGGCGCCTGCTGTTCGTACTCGTCGTGACGGCGCCACCAGATGCCCTGCTCGTTGCGTCCCTTGGGGGCGCGGTCCAGCCACTGGTACATGCCCCAGAGGCCGTCCAGTCCGCGCGCGAAGGTGGAGTAGGTGTGATAGACCACACCGTCCTCGAGCACGAAGCTGCTCACGCCCGGCCGCTCGCGCGTATAGGTGGCCATATCGGTACCGGTCATCGCCGCGATCTGCGCGACCGGCCCCTCCTCGCCGCGCAGGCGCCACTCCTGCACGGTCTGGCCGGCGAGCGGCTCAACCGACTCCTTGGTGGGCGCCTGCATCGCCGCCTCGCGCCGGTAGTTGTATTCGATCCCGCCGCCGCGCTGCTGCGCCTCGGTGAAGGTGACGTTGAAATCGAAGTTGAAGTCGCTGCTTTGCGACGAGGCCCAGGGGAAGCGCCAGCCCATGCGCTTCTTGTAGGCCGCCAGCTTGGCCAGCGGCGCGCTCGACACCACTGCCAGCATGACGTCGTGGTTGGCCAGGTGGACGGCGAAACCGTCGAAACCGTCCGCGATCGACGAGCAGGAGGGGCAGCCCGCCGTGTAGTCGGGCCCGAACATGAAGTGGTAGATCAAGAGCTGCGAGCGGCCCTGGAACAGGTCGGCCAGCGAGGCCTTGCCCCCTTCGGTGTCGAAGCGGTAAGCCTTGTCGACCCGGACCCAGGGCAGCGCCTGGCGCTGCAACGCCAGTTCGTCGCCGCGCCGGGTCAGTTCCTTCTCCGCCTTGTTCAATTCCAGCCGCGCGGCCAGCCATTGTTCGCGTGTTCCGGTAGTGTGCGTCGTCATCTGTCTTCCTTTCATTGAGTATGATTCGCCGTTCACCCGATTGGCGACGCGGCGTATTGCTTGTCGGCCAATACAGATTAGTACCGGGCATCCAAAGGTGGGAGTGACAAATGTGTCGGGATTCGCATGGACTCGCTGATCACAGCCGCGGCGCGCGCGCTCGCGGCCGGTGACCCCTTCGGCGCGCTGAACCGCATCGCCCTGCGCGACGATGCGCCCGCGCTCGCGCTGCGCGGCATCGCGATGGCGCAGCTTGGCGACTTCATCCGCGCCAAGGCCCTGGTGCGCAGCGCGGCGCGCGCCTTCGGCCCGAAAGAGGCGATGGCCCGCGCCAGGTGCGTCGTCGCCGAGGCCGAGATCGCGCTGGTCTCGCGCGACCTCAACTGGCCGGTGAAGGCACTGGCCGCCGCGCGCGCGACACTGGAGGCGCACGGCGACCGGGTCAATGCCGCGCATGCCGGCTACCTCGAAGTGCGGCGCCTGCTCCTGATCGGCCGGCTGGAACAGGCCGAAGCCGTACTCGCCGGGCTCGACCCCACGCCCTTCCCGCCTGCCTCCCGGGCTGCCCACGAGATGGTCCTCGCGGGAATCGCGATGCGCCGCCTGCATACCAAGGCGGCGCGCGCCGCGCTCGAGCGGGCCGCCCGCGCCGCGCGCCTGGCGGGCATCCCCGCCCTTGAGGCAGAGGTCGAGAGCGCCTCGCTCATCTTGAGCACTCCCGCGGCGCGCCTGATCGCGCGCGGCGGGGAGCGGCCCCTCCTGCTTGAGGAGGTGGAAGCCTTGCAAGCATCGAAGGTGCTCATCGTCGATGCCTGCCGCCATGCCGTGGGCCACGCCGGTACGGTCGTTTCGCTGGCGACGCGCCCGGTATTGTTCGCGCTCGCGCGCGCACTGGGCGAGGCGTGGCCGGCGGACGTGCCCAGGGACGTGCTGGTCGCGAAGGCCTTCCGGGCCAAACATGCCGATGAGTCGTATCGCGCCCGCTTGCGGGTCGAGATCGGGCGGCTGCGCACCATGCTGCGGCCGCTGGCGGACGTGAGCGCGACCAGGGACGGGTTCGCCCTGGTGCCGCGCCATGCGCCGGAGGTCGTCGTGCTGGCGCGGCCGGTGGAGGAGAAACATGCGGCCGTGCTGGCTTTTCTCGCCGACGGCGAATCATGGTCGAGTTCGGCCCTGGCGCTGGCGCTGGGCGCCAGCCAGCGTACCGTGCAGCGCTCGCTCGACGCGCTGGCCGAAGCCGGCAAGGTGCAATCAATTGGCCATGGGCGGGCGCGCCGCTGGATGACCCCGCCGCTGCTGGGTTTCACGACAACCTTGTTACTCCCGGCGCCGCTGCCGATTGATTAGGATGACATCATCAGCAAGCCATCCCAAGGACCCAAGGAGAAAGCGCATGAAACAATCCCCCGCCAACATCATCCGCGAGTACGGCCCCTTTCCCGGTATCGACGGCGTGCACGGCGTCACCTACGACGGCCAGCAGGTCTGGTTCGCGTCCGGCGACAAGATCAACGCGATGGACCCGGAAAGCGGCAAGGTGCTGCGCTCGATCGATGTGCCCGCGCATGCGGGCACGGCCTTCGACGGCCGGCACCTGTTCCAGATCGCCGAGAGCCGCATCCAGAAGATCGACCCGCGGACCGGCCAGGTGCTCTCCACCATCCCGGCGCCCGGCGGCGGCAGCGACTCGGGGCTGGCCTGGGCCGAAGGGGCACTCTGGGTCGGGCATTACCGGGAACGCAAGATCCACCAGATCGATCCCGAGACCGGGAAGGTGCTGCGTTCCATCGAGTCGAACCGCTTCGTCACCGGGGTCACCTGGGTCGAAGGACAGCTCTGGCATGGCACCCTGGAAAACAACGCCAGCGAATTGCGGCGCATCGATGCGCAATCAGGCGAGGTGCTGGAGAGCCTGGAGATGCCACCCGACACGATCATTTCCGGGCTGGAGTCCGATGGCGCCGACCAGTTCTTCTGCGGCGGCGGCAACAGCGGCAAGGTGAGGGCCGTGCGCCGGCCCAGGTAAGGCGCCGCGGCGGGCGCCCCTCGGGGCCCCACCTGCCGGCAGGCTAGCCGCAGCTGCCGACCGCACCACAGGCGGTGCAGAAATCGCAACCGTCCTTCTTGATCACGGTGTAGTTGCCGCACTCGTTGCACAGGCCGCCCTGCATCGGCTTTTGCGCACCGGCTTCGCGCGGCGCTTCGAGAATGCCCATCTCACGCGTCGGGTAACCGTTCTCGTCCAGCACGCCGAGCATGGCGTAGCGGTGGATGATCAGGCGCGCGACGTAAGCCACCGTCGAAGGCCAGTTCTGCTGGCGGCGCTCGCCGGGCACGAAGGCCATGAAGTCGGACAGCGGCTCGGCGTAGTTGAGCAGCTTGCGCAGCTTCATGCCGATCCACGCCGGGTCGAGCACGCGCATGTCGAGCGAGAGGATGCGCGACAGGCCGTCGAGCGCCCGCGGGTAATTGCCCGAGAGCCACATCGAGTAGGGGCGGGTCACGCCGTCCGGCAATGTCACTTCCTTCAGGCCCAGCACGAAGTTCTCGTCGGTGGCCGGGTTGACGATATCCACCGTCCACGACAGGGTGCCGTCGGTGCCGGTGCGCGGCTCGTCGCGCGCGTACATCGCGTCCAGCACCGGGTGCGGACGGCCGTCGGGCGAGAGCAGGTCGGGTGCTTCGTCATCCAGGGCGCCCAAGCGGTCGCAGCGCCAGCGCACCAGTTGCGCGAGACCGGCCACCACGCTGGGGACGATCTTCTTCTCGCCATGCGGCGGGAAGTTCATGCCGAAGGACTTTTCGCCCGGCGTCTTGGCCAACACATCGAGCTTGAGCTTGAGCCAGGCGCGGTCGTTCGCGCGCATGTCCATTGACAGGGTCTTGGCCACGGCGCCCAAGCCGCGCGGCTGCTCCGCGCCATTGACCCACACTTCGAACGGGAAGGCATGCCCCTCCTCTTCGACATGGCCGACAAACAAGGCGAACTTGCCGTCCGGGTGGTCCATCATGTAGGCCCAGGCTTCGTTGCCGCCGGGCATTTCGGGGCGGCCGGGCCAGCGCAGGGAGGCGAGCACCGGCGCGGGCAGGGACTTGATCGACAGGCGGTGGTTGGCGTCGACGATTTCCACATCCTGCGGCTGTTTCTTCTCTTCACTGGCCACCGACAGCACCGAGCCCAGCACGCTGTTCGGGCGATAGGTCGCCAGGCCCTTGAGACCCGACTTCCACGCCTGCAGGTACAGGTCCTCGAAATCGGCGTAGGGGTAATCGGCCGGCACGTTCACGGTCTTGGAGATGCTGGTGTCGATCGCCGGGGCGACAGCGGCAACCATCTGCTCGTGCGCCTGCGCAGAGAGCTCCAGCGCGGTGACGAAGTAGGAAGGCAGCGCGCTCACGTCGCCGCCCAGGTGCTTGTACAGGCGCCAGGCGTAGTCCTCGACCGCGTATTCCTTGTGGGTGCCGTCGGGCATGCGCTTCTTGCGCGAATAGGTCCAGGAGAACGGCGGCTCGATGCCGTTCGAGGCATTGTCGGCGAAGGCCAGGCTGATCGTGCCCGTAGGAGCAATTGACAGCAGGTGCGAATTGCGCAAGCCGTTCTTGCGGATTTTCTCTTTCACTTCATGCGGCAGGCGCGAAGCGAAATTGCCGCCGGAGAGATACATATCGGCGTTGAACAGCGGGAAGGCGCCGCGCTCGCGCGCCAGTTCGGCCGAGTAGAGATAAGCGCGGTCGCGCATCGCCTCGGTGATTTTCTTCGCCATCGCGCGCGCCGCTTCGGAATCATAACGAAGGCGCAGCATGATCAGCGCATCGCCCAGCCCGGTGAAGCCCAGGCCGACGCGGCGCTTGTTGCGCGCCTCTTCGTGCTGCGCGGGCAGCGGCCAGTGGGTCGCGTCCAGCACGTTGTCGAGCATGCGGGTGGCGACATCGACCACCTTGCCGAAGCCGGCGAAATCGAACTCGGCCTTGTCGGTGTACGGTTGCTTGACGAAACCGGTGAGGTTGACCGAACCCAGGCAGCAGCAGCCGTAGGGCGGCAGCGGCTGTTCGGCGCAGGGGTTGGTCGCCTCGATGGTTTCGCAGTAGTGCAGGTTGTTGTCCTGGTTGATCCGGTCCAAAAACAGGATGCCGGGCTCGGCGTGGTCGTAGGTGGAGCGCATGACCTGCTCCCACAGCACGCGCGCCGCCACCTTGCGGTAGACCCAGGCGCCATCGCTGCGCTGGTAGCCGCCATGGGAGACGATATCCGCGCTGGGCTCGGCCTTGTGCACCAGTTCGATCTCGCCACCGGCCTCGACCGCGCGCATGAAGGCATCGGTGACGCCGACCGAGACGTTGAAGTTGGTCAGGTCGCCCTTGTCCTTGGCGTGGATGAACTGCTCGATGTCCGGATGGTCGCAGCGCAGCACCGCCATCTGCGCGCCGCGCCGAGCGCCGGCCGATTCCACGGTTTCACACGAGCGGTCGAACACGCGCATGTAGGAGACCGGCCCCGAAGCACGCGAGTTGGTGCCGCGCACCAATGCGCCTACCGGACGAATCGACGAGAAGTCGTAGCCCACCCCGCCGCCGCGGCGCATGGTTTCAGCGGCTTCGGCGAGCGCCGTGTAGATGCCCGGGCGGCCGTCCGACACTTCGGTGATCGAGTCGCCGACCGGCTGCACGAAGCAGTTGATCAGGGTGGCGGTGAGGTTGGTACCGGCAGCGGAATTGATGCGCCCGGCGGGCACGAAACCGTGCTGCTGCGCCCAGAGAAAACGCTCTTCCCAGTGCTTGCGCTTGTCCTCCGGCTCGACGGCGGCCAAGGCATGCGCGACGCGCTGGCGCACCTCGTCCACGGTCGTTTCCAGGCCCTTGGCGTACTTTTCCAGCAGGACCTCGCCGGAGATTTCCTGGGGCGGCAGATTGGCGGCGGAAGCACCCGCCTTGACGGATAGAACGGCTTTGGAATCAATGGCTTCCATGCTTACCTCGAATGCGGCTGGATGGCGCTGCGCGACCTATCCAGTAGGACTATTTAGATGGCGGCGGCGACCGCAAATTGCGAGGACCGGCGCGGGGGAAAATGATGAAGACGGGGGATTAAATATACAGGAAATACTGTATAAAATATCAGAATATCGAGGATCGTATTTTACGATCTGGAGACTCACGAACGTCCTCGACTCCGTTCTCGTGGTCCATGCAACCACGAGGAAGACCCGCTACTTGTAACGTTCGCGCGCGATCGCCGCGCCGGCGGCCAGGGCTTCGAGCTTCTTGATGGCGATCTCGCGGTCCATCGGCGCCATGCCGCAGTTGGTGCAGGGGAACAGGCGGTCCTTCGGCACGAACTTGAGCGCTTCGCCGATGGTGTCGGCCACCTGCTCGGGGGTCTCGACCACATCCGATGCCACGTCGATCACGCCGACCATCACATCCTTGCCTTCAAGCAGTTTCATCAGGTCGGGCGAGACGTGCGAGTGGTAGCACTCCAGCGATACCTGCTTGATATTGCTCTTGGCCAGCACCGGGAAGGTGAGCGCGTACTGGTCCCAGCGGTCGCCCAGGGTCAGTTTCCAGTCGTCGTTGGCCTTGATGCCGTAGCCGTAGCAGATGTGCACGGCGGTGACGACAGTCAAACCCTCAATTGCTCTCTCTAGTGCCTGTACACCCCAAGTCCTCACGTCTTCCATATAGACGTTGAAGGCGGGCTCGTCGAACTGGATGATGTCGACGCCGTCTTTTTCCAGCGCGCGCGCTTCCTGGTTCAGCAGCTCGGCGAAGGCCATCGCCATTTTCACCTTGTCGCCGTAGTAGGCGTCGGCCACGGTGTCGACGATGGTCATCGGGCCGGGCATGGTGATCTTCAGCTTCTTCTTGGTGTGGGCGCGCGCCAGCTTCGCTTCGGTCTCGTGCACCCGGCCCTTGAGCTTCAGCGGCCCGATCACCTTGGGCACCATCGCGTCATAGCGGTTGTTGCGGATGCCCATCTTCACCTTGTGGTCGAAGTCGATGCCTTCCACATACTCCAAAAACCCATGGACGAAATGCTGGCGCGACTGTTCGCCATCGGTGACGATGTCCAGGCCCGCGTCTTCCTGCGCCTTGATCCACAGCAGCGTGGCGTCTTTCTTGGCGGCGGCCAGGTCCGCGCCTTCCTGCTTCCACTGCGGCCACAGCTTGTTGGTCTCGGAGAGCCAGCCCGGCTTGGGCAGGCTGCCGGCGATGGTGGCTTCGAACATGGAATGTCTCCTTTTTCGGTGCGGACAGGGTGCGGATTCGGAGCCGAATCCGGGGCGAATGCGGCGGGCGCGAAAGGCGCCGGGGCGCGAAGATTACACCATCGGGCGCCCTTGCGTTTCGCGCCGGCGGGGAGTACCAAAGCGCCCTCTCCCGCCGCGCGGCGCAGGCCGTCGCGCCATCGGCTCAGCCGAGATAGCGCGTGGTGTCATCCGAGGTCGCCGCTTCCACCGGCCGGGCGCGGCGCCGCGCCCGCCGCCGCGCCGCCTGGGGCACGATGAACAGCAGCGGCGAACCCGCCAGGCGCCAGGCCAGGGCGCGATAGATGCGCCGGCGCGTGGTATCGCCGATGTTGCGCGCGCTCAGCGCCACCGAGAAAGCCAGCACGAAGCTCACCGTGATGTTGAGCACCGCCATCGAGGCGATGCCCAACACCGCCAGCCAGAAGGTGCCGGTGAGCATCACCTGCGGCCCCAGCGCATAGACGGCGGCGGCGGCCGAGCCGCTGGAAAGGGTGACGTGGCGCACGTCCAGCGGCAGGCCGATGAACTCGGCGACCGCCGGCACGAGCCCGAGCAGCAAGCCCAGCGACAGGTTGGCCGCGAAGCCGCCGAAGTTGTGCTGCAAGAAGTCGGCGATGCGCTTGGCCGCCGCTTCACCCACCACCGCGTGCAGGGTGCGGTTCCAGGTCACCGACTCGCGCAGGTAATGCAGGGCGAACCAGTTGTCGGCGAAGCCCGCGAACAGGCTGGAGGCCCAGAGCAGCACGCCGGTGAACGCCGCGTACAGCGGCGTGGGCCCGAACAGGGAAAAGCCCTCCAGGGTCTTGGTCGCCTTGGCTGCGTCGATCATGGTGTGGCCGCTGGTCCACGATACGACCAGGCACAGCACCAGCACCATCGGCACCACGCCGAGAATGTTGCCGAACACCGCCGCGCTTTGCGAACGCATCAGGTCGGCGACCTCATCGAGCAGGGCACGCAGGCCGCCGGGCTGGTTGATGGTCTCAAGTTTCCCGGCCAGTGCCGGCCCGGTCATCGCCGGCTGCTTGGTGGCCAGGGCCGTACCGGTCAGCTGGATGGTGACGAAGCTGGCGCCGTAGTTGGTTGCCGCGCCCAGGCCTTCAAGAAATTTGGGCAGATGCAGCCCGACGATCAGGAACTTGAACCAGGTGGTAAAGCCGGTCAGCACACCGCCGCCGATGGCGGCGCGGAACATGCCGCGATACTCCTTCTCGTCGCGCGCGATGTAGTGCTCGCCGTGTTCGGCATTGTGCTCGACCATCTTGCGCGCCAGCAGTTCGGTGTTGCGCCTGAGCAGGCCGGCCAGGCCGCTGCGCATGTGGTGCGAGCGCACCAGGTCGCCGATGAAGCCGGAGACGCGCGCCTCGCGCCCGTGCTGCGGGAACAGGAGGGTCAGCAGCGCCTCGATGCGCTTGAGCAGCGCGTGCATGCGCTCCAGGTGATAGACGAGGGTGATGGAGACGCCGTGGTCGTTCAGGTGGCGATAGGCATCGAAGATGGCCGCGTGCGATTCGAACAGGCGGCTGCTGACCGCCTGCAGGGCTTCGCCGCGGCCTTCTTCACCCGCGGCGAGCAGGTCCTCGATGGCGTCCTGCAGCTTGACGAAGGGCAGCGCGCGCGGCGAGCGCTGCGCCAGGCGCGAGCGCACATCGGCGGACAGGCCGATCGCGCTCACCACCGTGGAGAGGTAGATCAGCGCATCCTCGGCGTTGCGCCGGTAGCGCGCCAGCATCTCGGGCGTGAACAGCAGGTCGCGCACGCGCGCGAGCAAGGCCTCGTCCATCTGCTCGACCCAGCGCGCGTTCTCGCGCTTCGGGAAGACGGCGCCGAACAGGCTGCCGAGGTCGCGGTGCACCGGCGTGGAAGGCAGCAGCATGCCGACCAGCGTATCGATCACTTCACTGGCCAGTGCCGGCTCGCGCGGCAGGCCGGTGGCGCACAAGAGTTCCAGGCCGTCCGCCTCCGAAAGCAGGGATTGCAGGGTGCCGGCGACGTTGGCGCGCAGGGCCGCGTCGCGGTCCAGGTGGCCCAGCAGCAGGTTCAGGCGGCGCGTGGTGCGGGTGTAGCGCGTCCGCCGGTCGGTCTCGCCGGCCGGCTCGGCGTGCAGCCATTGCACCATGTCGAGCAGCCAGTTGACCCGCTTGTACCAGGGGTCTTCGGGATGCGCGCGCAACAGCAGCGCCGCCAGCGGCAGGTCTTCGTCGAGCTGGCGCCAGCGCCGCCAGTAGAGCGGCAGATTGCGCAGGGTCTGGAGCATGGGGAGGCGGCGTGTTCAGGAAATGGCAGGCTCAGGTGCCGACAGCCAGCGGGCTCGCCAGCTTGCGCAGCAGTGCGATCACCGACAGCGCGGTGATCTTGCCGGTACGCGGATTTTCTTCCGAGGGAACGTTCTCGATCATCATCGAGAAGCGCGCCGAGTCGGCATCGACCTCGATGCGGTGGATGTTGCGGTCCACTCCCGGGTCGGCCCATATCTCGATGTTGGTCTTGTCCGGCCCGATGCCGGCCAGGCCTAAGGCCACGGCCACGTTGACGTTGGCCGGGAAGCCGATGATCGCCTCGCTGGCCGTGCCGGAGAACACGCACTTGGGCTCGGTCAGGCCCTTGACGCTGATGTTGTTGGCGACCAGGTGCGGCGCGCCTTCCAGGCCGCCGGGCGGCTTGCGCGTCACCATCTTGATCGAGTGGATCGTGCCTTCGCGGGCCGCCAGCATCGCGTCCAGGCCGATCAGCGCGCCGGTGGGGCAGAGAATGCGCCCGCCGTGCTCCTTGGCGAGGTCGATGTAATGCGGCGAGCGCGCCAGCACACCCACCGAGGAAATCACCAGCCAGCGGCCGGCCTTGAGCGCCGGCAGGGCGATCTGGTCCATCACCGACGAGGGCGCGGCCTCGACCACGATGTCGGCCACCTCGGCCAGCTGTTCCAGCGCCAGCACCGGCACCGGCTTCTTGAGACTGGCGGCGAAGCGCTCGGCCTTGGCGACGTCGCGGCCGGAGATGGCGGCCAGTTCCAGCCCTTCCATGCCCTCGTCGATTTTCTTCGCCAGCACCGCGCCGATGGCACCCAGGCCGCCGATGGCGACCTTCTTCACGTGTTTTGCAGTCATGATGTCTTGCCTATGGAACTTGAAAATGGAAACCGGAATCGGGCGCCACTATTCTCGCATGCGGGCGCGGCACGGACGAATTTGCCGATTGCATCGCCACCTGGGCCGGAACGCAAAACAAAAACGCCGCCCGCGGGCGGCATTTTCAGGGGCAAGGCAGCTTACGCCGCCTGCGCCGCCATCTCGCCCACCGGTGCAGCACGGAACGCTTGCAGGAGTTGCGCCCGCTTCGCTTCCACCGCCTTGAAGTTGCGCTCCTTCACATGCCCGTAGCCGCGAATCTCCTCAGGCAGATTTGCAATCGCCAGCGCCTTGTCGATATTCGCGGATGACAGCTCACCAAACAGGCCACGCACCGTGTCGCGGTATTCGGTGATCAGTTGGCGCTCCATCTTGCGCTCGGCGGTGTAGCCGAACACATCCAGCGCGCCGCCGCGCAGGCCCTTGAAGCCAGCCAGCAGCTTGAACGCGCCCATCATCCACGAGCCGTATTCCTTCTTGACCAGTTCGCCCTTGGCGTTGCGCTTGGCCAGCAGCGGGGGCGCGAGGTGGAACTTGAGCTTGAAGTCGCCTTCGAACTGGTTGTTGATCCTGGCCATGAAGGCGGCATCGGTGTACAGGCGCGCGACTTCGTATTCGTCCTTGTAGGCCATCAGCTTGAAGTAGTAGCGGGCGACGGCTTCGGTGAGCTTGGTGCCGCCGACCTTCGCCGCTTCCGCCGCGCGCACTTCCGCGACGAAGTCGCTGTACTGCCTGGCATACGCCGCGTCCTGGTAACCGGCAAGAAACTCGATGCGCTTGGCGATCAGCTCGTCGACATTGCGCGAGACCAGGCTCAGGGGGCTGATGGCGATCACTTGCGCGGGGGTGGCGATGCGCTCCACCGCCTGCAGGTCGTGCGCGGCATAGCGGCCCCAGTTGAAGGCCTTCTTGTTGAAGTCGATCGACACGCCGTTCAGTTCGATCGCCTTATTCAAGGCCTCTTCGCCCACCGGCACCCAGCCGCGCTGGAAGGCGTAGCCGAGCATGAACATATTGGTGGCGATCGCATCGCCCATCAGCGCCACCGCGATGCGGTTGGCCTCCACAAAAACCGTGTTCTCGCTGCCTGCCGCCGCCTGGATTTCCTTCTCCAGCGCGCCTTCGGGGAACTGCCAGTTGGGATTTTTGACAAACGCCGCAGTGGGCGCATTGGTCGAGTTGGCGACCACGTGGGTACGGCTCTCGTCCATGCGCTGCAGCGCATCCTTGCTCGCCGTGACGATCAGGTCGCAACCGACCACCAGGCTCGCTCCGCCGATGCCCACCCGCGTGGTGTGGATCGCATCGGCATGCTCGGCGATCCATACGTGGCTCATCACCGGGCCGCCCTTTTGCGCCAGGCCCGACATGTCGAGCACCGAGGCGCCCTTGCCTTCCAGGTGCGCGGCGACGGCGAGAATCTGGCCGATGGTGATCACGCCGGTGCCGCCGATACCGTTCACCAGGATGCCGTAGGGCTGCGCCACTGACGGAATCAGCGGCGCGGGAAAGGCGGGGAATTCAGTGGCATTCGCGCTGGCCACCGCGCTGGCTTTTTTCGGCTTCTTCAGCTGTCCACCTTCGACCGTCACAAAGCTCGGGCAGAAGCCCGTCACGCAGGAAAAATCCTTGTTGCAGGAGCTCTGGTTGATCTTGCGCTTGCGGCCGAATTCGGTTTCCAGCGGCTCGACCGAGATGCAGTTCGATTGCACCGAGCAGTCGCCGCAGCCTTCGCACACGGCCTCGTTGATGAAGGCGCGCTTGGCCGGGTCCGGATACTCGTTGCGTTTGCGGCGGCGGCGTTTCTCGGAGGCGCAGGTCTGGTCGTAGATGATGGCGGAGATGCCCTTGGCCTCGCGCAATTCCTTCTGCACATCTTCCAACTCGTCACGATGGCGCACGGTGACGCCGGGCGCCCAGGCCAGGCCCGCCGGATACTTGTTCGGCTCATCGGTCACCACGACGATGGGGCTCACGCCCTCGGCGTGGATCTGCAGGGAAATCTGCTGCGGGTTGAGCGGCCCGTCGTGGCGCTGGCCGCCGGTCATCGCGACCGCGTCGTTGTAGAGGATCTTGTAGGTGGCATTGACCTTCGAGGAGACGGCGGCGCGGATCGCCAAGAGGCCGGAGTGGAAGTAGGTGCCGTCGCCCAGGTTGATGAACACATGCTGCTCGTTGGTGAAGGGCGCGTGGCCCACCCAGGTCATGCCCTCGGCGCCCATGTGGGTGAAGGTCGAGGTGCTGCGGTCCATCCACTGCGCCATGTAGTGGCAGCCGATGCCGGCCAGGGCGCGCGAACCTTCCGGCACCTTGGTGGACGAATTGTGCGGGCAGCCGGAGCAGAAGTAAGGCATGCGCGCGGCGATCATGCCGCTCTTGGCCAGCGCGCCCTCTTTCACATCGAGGTAGGCCAGGCGCGCGTGCATGCGCTCGCGCAGGTCTTCATGGGCGGCACTGCGCATGATGCGCGCAGCCAGGGCGCGCGCGATCATCGAGGGCGTGGTCTCGCCGTGCAAGGGAATCACCACCCGGCCCTGCTCGTCCACCTTGCCGATCACGCGCGGCGCGTTGGCTGTACCGTAGAGGATGTCCTTGATCTGGCCTTCGATCAGCGGGCGCTTTTCCTCGACGACGAAAATCTCAGCGAGGCCCTGGGCGAACTCCTGCACCCCGGACTCTTCCAGCGGCCAGGTGACGGCGAGCTTGAACAGGCGGATGCCGTGCGCGCTCGCGGTCTTCTCGTCAATGCCCAGGTCGGCCAGCGCCTGGCGCAGGTCGCGATAGGCCTTGCCGGCGGAAACGATGCCGATGGTGGGCGCTACACCCGCGCTTTCGCGCCATTCGATACGGTTCAGCCCGTTCGCCTTGACATAGGCCTTGACCGCCGGCAGCTTGTAGTTGAGCAGGCGATCTTCCTCGGCGATGAACTGATGCTCGCCGATGCGGATGTTGACCCCGCCCGCCGGCATGGGCACTTCGGGGATCACCACCTGCACGCGGTCCGGGTTCAATTCCACGGTGGCGCCGGACTCGACGATGTCGGTCACGCACTTGATGCCGGCCCACAAGCCGGTGAAGCGCGACATGGCCCAGCCGTGGATGCCGTAGTCGAGAATGTCCTGCACGCTGGCGGGATAGAACACTGGCGTGGAGACGGCGATCAGGATCTGCTCGCTCTGGTGCGCGGTGGTCGAGCTCTTAGCGCCATGGTCGTCGCCGGCCAGCGCGAGCACGCCGCCGTATGGGCTGGTGCCGGCCATGTTGGCGTGCTTGAACACGTCGCCGCAGCGGTCCACGCCCGGGCCTTTGCCGTACCAGATGCCGAACACGCCGTCGTACTTGGCGCCGGGGAACAGCACGGTCTGCTGGGTGCCCCAGATGGCGGTGGCGGCGAGGTCTTCGTTCACGCCGGGCTGGAACTTGATGTGGTGCGCTTCGAGGTATTTCTTCGCCTTCGCCAGGCCCTGGTCGTAGGCGCCCAGCGGCGAGCCGCGGTAGCCGGAGATGTAGCCGGCGGTGTGCTTGCCGGCTTGCGCGTCGCGCTGGTGCTGGATCATCGGCAGGCGGATGAGGGCCTGGGTGCCGGTCATGAAGGCGGTGCCGGAGTCGAGGGTGTACTTGTCGTCCAGGCTGGCGGCTTCCAGTGTCTTGTGGTCCAGCATTTTTGCGTCAACAGCGGCGTTCATGCGCGAGTCGTCTCTCTTTTGTTGGGCTTGCGGGTAGTCAACAACGCCCCTCAGGCGGGGGCTTGAAAGCATCGAGTATAGGCGGGAAGGCGGGGAATATTTTGCCTAATTTTGCGCTGAAAGGCGGTTATGCGATACATTTTGCATCGCATCAAGCCACCAAACAGGAAAAATCATGTCGCGCGCCTCCGTGGAACTGGACCGTACCGATTTGCGCATTCTCGACGCCCTGCAACGCAACGGGCGCCTGACCAATGCGGAGCTGGCTGAACAGGTGGGCTTGTCGCTCTCGCCCTGCTGGCGCCGCTTGAAGCGCCTGGAAGAGATCGGCGTGATCGGCGGCTACCAGGCGGTGCTCAACCGCAAGGTACTGGGCCTGGGCGTCACCGCCTTCGTGCGCATCGACATCGAGCGCCACACACCAGTGTTCGAGCGCAAGTTCGAGGAGGCCATCGCCGAACTCTCCGAGGTGGTGTCCTGCCACGTCATTTCCGGCGAAGGCGCGTTCCTCCTGGTGGTGGTATGCGACTCCCTTGAAACATACTCCAACTTCGCGCTCAACACCCTGATGAACCTGCCGGGGGTCAAGGACACGCAGACCAGCTTCTCGCTCAAGGAGGTAAAGAGCTCCTCGATGCTGCCGCTGGACAAGCTGAGCCTGCCGTAGTGCCGTAGCCTCAGTCCTGCTTCGGGGTTCGCGCCAGATACAGCGGCAGCGCAAACAGGCCACCGGCGATCGACGCTCCCAGGCAAGCCCAGGAGAACGGCATCAGGTCGCCACCGGTGATGCCGCCGCAGAACCATGCGAAGGCCGCGCCCACCATCAACTGGATGCCGCTCACCAGCGCGGCCGCCGTGCCGGCGCGGTCCGGCGTGAGGTTGACGGCGCCGGCGATGCCGGTCGGGAACGACAGGCCGTTGCCGACGCAGTTGATGAACAGCGGCAGCACGATCGCCGCGATGCCGCCCATCCGCACCCCGGGCAACAGCAGCGCCGAGCCGAGCAGGCTGATGCCGATGCCGTAGGCGATCATCCGGTCCACCCCGGTGCGGCGCACGTGGCGCGCGGCATACAGGTTGCCGAGCGCGAAGCCCAGGTAGACCACCAGCAGCAGCACCGCGACGCCCCAGGCGGTAAGGCCCTCCTGGCGCATCAGCACCGCCGGCCCGGTGACGATGAAGCCGATGAAGCCGCAGTTGAGCGCCGAGTAGCTCATCACATAGGCGTGAAAGCGCCAGTTGCCGGCGATGCGCGCGTAAGTCTGCATCAGGGTCACCGGATGCAGGGGCACGCGCCGCGCCTGCGGCAAGGTCTCGGGATGAAAGCGCCAGGCCAGCAGCAGCGTGGCAAGGCCCATCACCGCGCAGGCCGCGAAGCCGGCGCGCCACTCGAACCAGAACAGCAGCGTGCCGCCGACGATGGGCGCGATGGCGGGGGTGAGCGAGAGCGCGATGGTGACAATCGCAATCGCGCGGGCCGCCTCCAGCCCGCTGTACAGGTCGCGCGCCGCCGCGCGCGGCACCACCAGGCAGGTGCACGCGCCCACCGCCTGCAGGCCGCGCAGCCACAGCAGGTGCTCGAAGGTATCGGCAAACGATGCGGCCAGGGCGGCGCAGGTATACAGCGCCAAGCCACCCAGCAGCACCGCGCGCCGCCCCCAGGCATCAGCCATCGGCCCGGTGAACAATTGCGCCAGGCCCATCGACAACGCATACACCGACACCAGGCCCTGGGTCTGGCCTGGCCCGGTGTTGAAGTAGGCCTGGATCGCCGGCAGCAGCGGGCCGATGAAATTGAACCCCAGCGGCGCGCAGATGCCGGCGAAGGTCAGCCAGGCCAGCGAGACCGCGGGCGGGGCCGCCTGCCCGCGCAGCGCATCAAGCGGCGTGCTCATCGCATGGCACGCGCACGAAGGCGCACGCAGAGGCGCACGCGGAAGCCCACGCAAAGGCGCACGCGCTTGAGCGGTGTTGGACGGGAGGGGTTCGGGCTTGGACGGGACATGGGCGCTGCGCCTGTCCCGCGCTCCTCGGGGCGGGAGCTGGCCGGGACCACCCAAGCCACGCGCTCAGGCGGGCAATCCCTCCACCAGCACCAGGTCGGTCTTCGCCGAGTCCAAACGGTAGGGGAGGATGGCTTGATAGGCGGCGGAATCATACCAGCGGCGCGCCGTGGCCATATCGGCAAATTCGAGCAGCACCATGCGTTTGGGTTGCCATACGCCCTCCTTCACATCCACCTCGCCGCCACGCACCAGGAAGCGGCCACCGAACTGCTGGATGGTTTCCAGAGTGTGGGCGCGGTATTTTTCGTAGGTCTGCTGGTCGTGGACTTCAACGTTGCCGATGACGTAGGCGGACATGCGCTCATCTCCTGTTGATCGGGCGCATAAGGAGGAAAGCGCCCGTGTTGCGCCGATTTTGCCATGCCATGCGTGCGCTGGCGCGCCTGTTGCATGGCATATCGCCTACACTGCCGCCTTTGCCTGCTCCACACCACGCTCACGCCGCTCCCTTCCGTCTTTCGTCTGCCCTTTCGCCTGCCCTTCCGCCCGCCCTTTCCCGATGTCCGCCGCCCCCGCGTCGCCTCCCCCTGCTTCCGATTCCCCCGCGCCACCACGCGCGCGCAGCTGGGTACCGTTTGTCGTCGCCGCCACCTTCTTCATGGAGAACCTGGACGCGACCATCATCACCGCGGTGCTGCCGCAGATGGCGCAGAGCTTCGGCGTCGCCCCGGCGCGGCTCTCGGTGGGCATCAGCGCCTACCTGCTGGCGCTCGCGGTATTCATCCCGATCAGCGGCTGGATGGCGGACCGCTACGGACCGCGCCGCGTGTTCTGCTCCGCCATCGTGATCTTCACGCTGGCTTCGCTGCTGTGCGGCCTGTGTACCACCCTCACCCAGTTCACCGTCGCGCGCCTGCTGCAGGGCCTGGGCGGGGCGATGATGGTGCCGGTAGGCCGCCTGGTGGTGCTGCGCCAGACCGAGAAGAAGGACCTGATGGGGGCGATCGCCATTCTCACCTGGCCGGGCCTGGCTGCGCCGATTATCGGCCCGCCGGTGGGGGCGCTGATCACCGAAACCTTAAGTTGGCACTGGATTTTCTTCATCAACATCCCGCTCGGCATCATCGCGCTTGGCGTCGCGCTCAAGCTGATCCACGGCCCCGGCATGGGCCGCCGCCCGCTCGATGTGCCGGGCTTTGTCGCCAGCAGCCTGGGTTTCTCCTGCCTGATGTTCGGCCTGGAGCTGGCGAGCCAGAGCCCGCTCGATCCGCCCCTGATGGCCGGCATGCTGATCGCCGGCATCGCGCTGCTGGCCTGGTCGGTGCGCCACATGCTGCGCGCCGCGCACCCGCTGATCGACCTGTCGGTACTGCGCATTCCCACCTTCGCGGTGACGGCGCGCGGCGGATCCCTGTTCCGGATCGCCATCTCCACCGCCCCTTTCCTCGCCCCGCTGCTCCTGCAACTGGGCTTCGGCTTCTCCTCGGTGACCACCGGCTGGATGCTGCTCGCCTTGTTCGCCGGCAACCTGGCGATGAAGCCCGGCACCTCGAAGGCGATGAAGACCTTCGGCTTTCGCGGTGTGCTGCTGGGCAACGGCGGCCTGGTGCTGATCGGCTTCGCGGCGCTGGCGATCATCTCGCGCGACACGCCCCTGGCGCTCATCGCCATCATCCTGTTCATCGGCGGCCTCACCCGCTCGATGCAGTTCACCGCGCTCAACACCATCGGCTTCGCCGACGTGCCGCCCCCGCAGATGAGCGGCGCCTCCACCCTGTTCAGCGTGATGCAGCAGATGAACACCGGCATCGGCATCGCCTTCGGGGCGATGGCCCTGCGGCTGGGTGCCGTGATCAACGGCCACGAAGGCAACCCGACCGCGGCGGACTTCCGCATCGCCTTCATCGCGGTTTGTTGCCTCTGCGTGCTGGCGTTGATCGATTGCTCGCGGCTCTCAAAAGATGCCGGGGCGCAGGTCATCGGGCAGGCGAAGAAATAGGACGCATCGGCCCGCCGCCGTCCCCGCGATCTTCCGCGCGGCCGATGGCACGGCACGGTGCGCGACAGGCGATGCGCGGCGCGCCGCATGCGGCGTGGTACGCGACCAGTTGCGCGCGGCACGCCGCGCCTGGTCCTTCGTCCCCGCCCTTCGTCTCTCGCTCTTCGTCCTCCCCGCCTCGCCGCTACACCGGCGCCTGCAGGGCGCCGCGCCGCATCTGGTCCAGTTCGATCGATTCAAACAGGGCTTTAAAGTTACCTTCGCCGAAGCCCATGTCGCCCTTGCGCTGGATGAACTCGAAGAAGATCGGGCCCAGCTGGGTCTCGGTGAAAATCTGCAGCAGCAGCGCGCCGGCCTTGCCGTCGACCAGTACCTTGCGCTTGTGCAGTTCCTCAAGCGGCTCGCCGTGGCCGGGGATGCGCTTGTCGACCAGTTCGTAGTAAGTGTCCGGCGTATCTAGCAGGGCCACGCCGCGCGCGCGGGTCGCATCGACCGTCTTGCAGATGTCGGCCGAGCCTAGCGCGATGTGCTGGATGCCTTCGCCGTGGTACTCGTTCAGGTACTCCTGGATCTGCCCCTGCTTCTCGTTGCCCTCTTCGTTGATCGGGATGCGGATCTTGCCGCAGGGCGAAGTCATCGCCTTCGACTTCACGCCCGTCACCTGGCCCTCGATGTCGAAGTAGCGCACCTCGCGGAAGTTGAACAGGCGCTCGTAGAAACCGGCCCACTCCTCCATCCGGCCGCGGTGCACGTTGTGCGTCAGGTGGTCGATATAGGTGAGGTGATGGCCGATGGGGTTTAGCTCGGCGCCGGGCAGGGGCTCGAAGTCCACATCGTAAAAACCGATGTTGCCGATCTCGCCTTCCTTCGCGCCGTTCTTGCCGCGCCAGCGGTCGATCAGGTAGATCAGCGAATCGCCGATGCCCTTGATGGCCGGGATGTTCAGCTCGCCCGGGCCGCTCTGCCCGCCGTAGCCCCAGGCGCCGAGGTCGAGCGCGCGGCGGTAGGCGGCGGCCGCGTCCTGCACGCGGAAGGCGATGGCGCAGATCGACGGGCCATGCAGGCGCGCGAAGCGCTGCGCGAACGAGTCCGGCTCGGCGTTGATGATGAAATTGATCTCGCCCTGCCGGTACAGGGTGACGTTCTTGTGGCGGTGCCGCGCGATCGCCTTGAAGCCCATGCGCTCGAACAGCGCGCCCATCGCCTTGGGGTCGGGCGCGGCGTACTCGATGAACTCGAAACCATCGGTGCCCATGGGGTTGTCCCAGGGCGCGGTGTTTTGTACTTCGGGCATGGCGGCACCTCGCTCAAGCGGTTGATGCGCTCATTGTAGGCCTGCCCCGCTGGTGCATGATTGCCAAATCGGGCGCCGATTCGCCCTGTTACGCAATCTTTGGCTACATAATGCTGTTTTTCCGCAATTTTAAAGAACATGGACCGCACCGACCGCCGCATCCTCGAACTGCTGCAGAAAGACGGGCGCCTGACCAACCTGGAGCTGGCCGAGAAGGTCAACCTCTCGCCCTCGCCGGTGCTGCGCCGCGTGCGGGCCCTCGAAGAAGCCGGGGTGATCAAGGAGTACGTCGCCCTGCTCGACCCGGTCAAGCTCGGCCTGGACCTGCTGGCCTACGTCACGGTGAAGCTGGAGAAGCGCGGGCGTACCCCCACCGACGCCTTCCACCGCGCGGTGCAGGGCTGGCCCGAGGTGGTGGCCTGCTACGCCATGACCGGCGACATGGACTACCTGCTGCGCGTCCACGTCGAGGACCTCGACCACTTCTCCCGCTTCATCATGGACTCGGTGCTCAAGACCGCCGGCGTGGTCGACGTCAAGTCCAGCTTCGCCCTGGAGCGGGTCAAGGAGACCACCGCCCTGCCCGTGCCACGCAACTGAGCCACGCAACTGAGCCACGCACCCCCGCCGCGAAAGCCGAGCCGCGCAGCCAGGTCACCCAACCGCGCGCGCAGCCGGGTCGCTACTCGTAATAATTGTTCATCGCCCGCGCGAACGATTCATACACGCGCGGTACCGCGAAATTGTTCTGGCGCACCCGGTCGGCGCGCATGTAGACGATGAACTCCTGGGTCGAGCGCACCGGGATGCTCTTCGGATCGCGCTTTTTCTCGATGATGTCCACCGCCATGCGCGCGCCCACGTCGCCCTGCTCGAAGGGCGACGTGGCCAGGGCGATCATGCCGCCGTCCTCGACGTAGAAGCCGTTGGTGCCGATCACCGGTATCTTCGGCGTGTTGTCCTCGGTCCACTTCACCAGGTCGGCCGGTTCGACCATGCGCTTGTCGTTGACGGCCGATTCCTGGATGCGCCGGTAGTTGGTGGTAATCAGCACGTCGGCTTCTTCATTCGCCTTGCGCACCTCGGCCTTCCAGTCGTCGTAATTGGAGACCAGCCTGGAGCGCACCAGCCTGAACGGCGCCCAGTCGTAGGACTCGAGGAACTTGGTGTCTTCCTTCACCGAGCCGGAGGTGTCGCCGACGTAAGCGATGCGCACCTGGCGCCCGGCCGGCACGTTCGGCCGCACCGCCTGGTCGATCAGGTTTTTCACCGCCGCCCATTGCTTGCGCTCGAAGATGCCGGTGGCGTTGACCGCCGTGTCGTAGCCGTAGGGCTTCGACTCTCCATTGAGCCCGACGAACACGATCTGGATCTTGCGCTCGGCCTTTTTCGCCTCGTTCGCATCCAGCGCGTAAAACATGGTCGCGTACTTCTGCGCGTCGTCGTCGATGGCGATGATCAGGTCCGGCTTCCATTCCTCGATGATGCGCCGCGCCAGCAGGCCCGCGCGCTCGCGGAAGGCGTTGCTGGGGTTGCGCTTGGTGTCCATGTAGTGCCAGCGCAGGTTGTAAGGCTTGCCGCGCAGCACCCGGTTCAGGCCGACGTTGATGTCGCGCACCCAGGTGTAATCCAGGTCGTAGCTGTGCAGGATCAGCACCTTCGGCTTGGCCAGATTGGTGCCGATGAAAGCGACCAGGGCGCCGATGATGAACAGCGCCATCAGCACCTTGATGATTTGCGATTGCAGTTTCGCGGCCATGGTCTACAGCAGCCCCAGCGAGCGCCAGAACGGGATCGAGGCGTACAGCCCGGCCATGCGGAACAACGCGGTGATCGCGTTGAAGGTGATGAAGTTGTTCTCGTTGAAGGTGCGCTTCCTCTTGGTCAGTTCCTCGAACTGTACGTAGTAGGTGCACTGGTAGGGGAAGAACCAGTGCTCGCTCATGGTGAGAATAATGAAGCCGATCACCCAGGGGTTCACCCCGTTCAGGTCCGCCAGCGGCATCAGCACGGTCGCCGAGATCGCGATCACCGCGTTGTTCGGCGCGACAAAACGCAGGGCGAACATCACGCAGGAGAGGATCAGCAGGAAGGCCGGGAAATTGGTGCGCATCGAATCGCCCAGCCAGGCCAGGTGGCCGGCGAGAAAGCGCGTCAGCCCCAGGTAGCTCATCGCGCTCACCATGCCCACCAGGCCGGCGAAGTAGATCAGGAACGGCCAGTCGATCTTGTCGCGGAACTCGTTGCCGCGCAGGTAGTTGAACACCAGCAGGAAGTACAGCAGCAGCAGCGCCACCCAGGGCGGCTGGATTTGGTGGATCGAGGCCGTCACCACGCCGATGCCGAAAGCCGCGATGCCGAACAGGCTGGCCCATTCGCGCGAGCGCATCGGCCCGAGCAACTCAAGCTGCGCCGCGATCACTTCCTTCGACAGGTGCGCCTTCTCGTCGGTGCGGAAAAAGATCGCCGCGACAACCAGGTACAGCGCCACCATCACCGCCCCGCAGACGATCCCCGCCCACATCCAGTGGAACCAGCCGAACTCCTCCTGCGCATGCGCCGGCAACAAGCCGTAGATCACGAAGTTGGCCGACTTGGAAGTCAGGAACACCGCCGACAGCACCCCCACGCCGTAGAAGGCCGACATCGCCAGGCGGGTCGCCGCCTTCCCCTTGAACGGGTAGCGCAGCGACTCGGTCATGTCGATGAGAAGCGGCGTGACCATCGCCACCCGCCCGTTGATCGAGGGCACCACCGGCGAGAGCAGGATGCCGGTGGCCATGATGCCGAAGTTGGTCCAGAACTTGGTCGCCGGCAGGCTTTTCAGCACCCACAGGATCAGGCGGTACGACAGCCCCGAGGAGGTGATCACCGCCGACAGCCCGAGAATCGACAGCGCCATGAAAAAGCCGTCCGAGGCGAAGCCGGAGAGGATCACGTTCTGCGGCACCAGGTCGAACACCAGCGTGCCGACCACCGCGAAGATGCCGGGAATGAAATCGGCGGTCAGGCGGAACACCCACATCACCACCGTCGCCGTGAAAATGCCCAGGTACAGGCGCGCCGGGATGTCCAGCTCGTGGCCGATGCCGAAATACACGACGGGCGGCAGCACGATCGCCAGGATCCAGCCCACCACGTGGCTCCAGCCGCCCGATTCCTCGGCGGCCGCCGCCTTGCCCGGCGTCGGGTTCAGCTTCTCTTTCGAGAAGCGGCTCATCAGGGAGACAAAATACTCGGCGCGGATCGCCGGGTTGGCCACCAGCAGCGCGTTGAAATGCTCGCGCGGGTAGACCACCACCTCGACCTCGCTCTCGGCCACCGCGTCGGCCATGTAGTTCTCGCTGCCGAGGATCGCCTCCTCGCCCACGTAGGCGCCACTCACCGCGCTGACCTGCCCCTCGCCGCCGCCCTCGCTTTCCCGGGCGCGCGCCTCGGCCAGCGCCGCGGTGCCCCCGCCCGGGTACAGCTTGACCGTGCCGGTGGACACGTAATACAGCGTGTCCGCGCTGTTGCCGGCGCGATACAGCGCCTCGCCCGCGCTCAATTTGAGGCGGGACACATGGGGCAACAGGCGCGACAGCGACTCGTAAGAGGCGCGCGAAATGATCGGCTCCTGCTTGAGCAGGTCGATCAGCCACGCGGTCGCTCCGGTCTGCGCCGGGATTGGCAATACCGCACTCATAGTCAAATCAATGGGATGGGTCGTATGTCTTGGCATCTTACATGAAGGTCCAAGACAAGGCCATGCAATCGCCAAGCCTGCCCCCTGATGGGCGGCATCAGCCCGCAAATCTCACTCGTTTTGCCGAAATTACGTAATTGGCAATCCGTAACCCCAAAAACCGGCAAAACGCAGCGAACCGCTCAGGCGTTGATACTGTTCCACATCTCCAGGTCGCGCGCCTCGGTCCAGATGCGCGGGTTCTTGATCCCCGAGGCCTCGTCGAACGCCCGGCTCACGTCGAACGGCATGCAATGCTCATAGATCGGGTACTGGCCATAGATCGGGTCCAGCTTGGCGCGCGTGTCCTTGTACACCTGGGTCAGATTCTTGCCCGCCGCCACGCCCTCCTTCGCGCAGGCCAGCAGCTGGCGCACGAAGTTCTGCGTGAAATCGATCGCCTTCAGGCTGTCCGCCGCGCTCTTGAGCGCCGGGCCGCGTCCCGGCACCAGGGCCACCGGCGCAAAAGCGCGCAGCTTTTCCAGCGTCTCCGGCCACTCGGTCAATTGCGCGTCGCCCGTGTAGATGCCCGCGTTGTACTCCACCAGGTCGCCGGAGAACATCACCTTTTCGGCCGGCAGCCAGGCGATCGCATCGCCGCGCGTATGCCCCGGGCCGATGTGCTTGAGCTGCACCTCGACCGTGCCCAGGTGCACCGTCAGCTCGCTGTCGAACACCATGGTCGGCCAGGTCAGGCCGGGAATCTCGTCGGCCCCCTGGAACAGGCGCGGAAAGCGCTGGTACTCGCTGTCCCAATCCTCCTTGCCGCGCTCGGCGATCATCTCGCGCGCCGCGCGCGAGGCGATGATCTCCCGCGCCCCGAAAGCCGACGCCCCCAGCACCCGCACCGCGTGATAGTGCGACAGCACCACGTACTTGATCGGCTTGTCGGTCACCTTGCGGATCCGCGCCATCAGGTCGCGCGCCAGGGCCGGCGTCGCCGTCGCATCCAGCACCATCACCCCGTCGTCGCCGATCACCACCCCCGAATTCGGGTCGCCCTCGGCCGTATAGGCCCAGGCGTGCTCGGAAAGCTGCTCGAAGGTGATTTCCTTCGGCGCCATATCGTTTTTCGAGGCAAAGGCTTTGGACATGCGGCAAGTCTCCTGTTTCTTTATGCGTAACTGATTACGCAATTGTAATGTAAGTCGTCCGCGACTGGCGCTCACGCTACGCTGATGACCGCCTTTGTCAATCGCGCCGGTTCCGGGGGCTTTGCAACCCGCACCCCACAAAAAGACGGAGGATTTTTGTCCATTCTGTCATGACCGGGTCCGGCAGGGGCCCCCGGCTCACTGCACCCGCCAGCCACGCCGCGCCGCCATCGCCCGCATCGTCTCCGCGAACGTCGCGCCCTCGGGAATGACGATCGACCCGTCCAGCGGCGCGGGCGCATCGGCAGCCGGGTCCACGGCCGCCGGGACTGTCAGGGCCAATGGAGCCAGGGGTGCCGATGGCCCCACCATAGCCGCTGGAGCCGCCGGAGCAGGCGCAGCGGCCGCGGGTGCCTCCGGCGCCAGCCCCGCAGGTGGCAGCGCGGCGGGCACGGCCGCCCCAAACCCGCCCGCCCCCGCCCCTGGCGCCACGCCGGCCCGCTGTTGCGCCCGACCACCTGCCGGGCCTGCCT
>Ga0307511_10001471_pt1 | contig 24921 bp, 27 predicted proteins | sample 13_EM_MG_FD_200266 | JGI IMG/M metagenome (GOLD analysis project Ga0307511, IMG submission 200266) | Populus trichocarpa ectomycorrhiza microbial communities from riparian zone in the Pacific Northwest, United States - 13_EM | ecosystem: Host-associated > Plants > Roots > Unclassified | place... | reverse complement strand
TGGCCCCCCAGATTAACTTGGGCTGCCTTGAAACCTAGCGGGTTTCCGCTAGGCTCGTCATAACCCTCTTACAGGGTTGCATACGAGTAATGAGTTTTTTTTTAAAAAAAAAAAAAAAAAAAAAAATCAGAACACCTTCGGTCGTCGTTGTCTAGCATAACCTTCTGCTGCGTTCCATAGACACCGGCAGAGCCAACTGCTGTAGTTACACTAACTATACCCCTTTGGACCATACCTCGTACTGTAGTCTCAGATAGAGGGTCTAGGGTACAGCGCTGACCTATGTGGGGAATTATCCCACTCGGTTGATTTTTAGACGCTCAGCAGGGTGGGCCTACTAGCCGGAGCATCGCTACAGCGGGCCGGTACCCACACGACTACTCCCACTTTTGAGGGTAGCTCTTTTCCTTTAGAGGGCTCAGTGGCCCTATCGTTAATGCGTCTCTTCATCTGTGCTATGCCCGGACCTTACCATCACAGTATGGCACTTCACATATGCCAGGCAGCACAGCCTCACTCAACGAGATTCAGACTTGCGCTAAGCATAGCAAACAGATGCTCGATAGGGGATCTACACGTCTGTGTGGGAAGTACAAAATCGCTTATTGGCTGGAATGTCGGGGAGTGGACGCAGGCTTGAGGTGTGGATGAGCTCGTGCACAAATGCTCGTTGAGGGCACTGTCCGTGAGAAAGAGGGAGAAGAGAGCGGGGAAGCACGGATTAAAAGCTTCAGACGACGGGGAAAGGGTCGCGATAGCTGTTCTCCCGAGATCTGAGTAGATGTTCGTGTTGAGGTCAGCGAGGACTATCCCGTGATGTCGTCCGCTTGTTTGTAGCTGCTCTGGTTGTTGAGATCCGACCAAGCGCTCGTCCTGCCAAAAGTGGTTGTCGTTTTTGTCAGGTGTAAGGTCGTCGGCACTTGCAGTAAAGATCTTCCGCTCTTGCGATCTGGTGTAGTCATGTGTGGGAGGATTCGAGGGCGGACAAGTTAATCTGTCCTGCCCACGCACGCGGAACCGCTAACTAACTAACTACTGAATAACAAACAACCCCAGACTTTACTCCAGACCTCCCTAGGAAAACTCGCTAAATATGAAATCGAAGAACGACTCTATCGTGTCCCAGTGACTGTCGTCCCCCTCGTCATTTCTCCAATTAGGATCGTCTAGGCCCTCCCAACCCGTACGGTGGCCCAGGAGATCCTTCCTCTCGTTCCGGAACCGGGGACAGCTGAAGACTATATGATCCCCGTCCTGTAACGAATGCCCGCACTGGCAGCCTTCGTCCGCCGCCTTGCCTATGCGGGCGAGCCAGCTTCGCTGTGGCCCTTGTCTGTTCTCATCCATGTGTAGCCAGAGAGGGCGTGTCGGTGCCAGTCTATCCTTCTTTTCCCGAAGCCCTCGACCTGCCGGAATGAGGCCCTATTCGCCCTGGATACCTGTCTTATCCCACCCTCCGTGCTTTTGTGGGGCTTCATCTTGATGTCACCCAGGATGGAGCTGAAGGTGGCGAGCTCGTCCGCTCTCTTGTTACCGGCAATGCCGATATGGCCCCTTATCCAGGTGATTGCTGTGTCCAAATGTCCTCTCCTTCTCACGGCCTCCTTGAGCTGCACCTCCATGCCGGATTTCGGGGGGACCCCCTGGCTGAGGTTCAATGAGGCTAATACCTTCGAAGGGACCCCGAAAGGGGTACGGGCAAATCGTGCCCTAGGCCGCAAATACGATGTTGACCTCCGGCAGCAATACAGGAAGGAATTAACACACCCTCAAGGCATGCCCTGATGGAAGACCCCCCCCATTTGTGCGACACCTCACGTTCCACTACCCCAGATTCAGGAGGGTAAGGAGAGAACTGCTGGAAATCAAGTCACGTGGGAGGAACAGGACGCCCTAGACTGGAGGAAGGAAGGCTACGAAGAGGCATATGATCCTCTACGAGAAGGGTTGTGCCAACCAGGCTAGCATATGATGCGATAGAAGAATTTTTCAGTTACCTATACCGAGAGTTAGCATGAAACAGGGGGTTTCCTAAGAATTAGCCGGTCCCGATATACTTGTTTTCCCGTTTGAGTTTACAGGGTTTGAGCCTTTTGTTTTGGTTTTGTACATAGCCGCGCAGGCGGGCCAGATAACTTGGCCCCCTCATCGTGACCCCAACACCGGGGCCGAATATCAGTAAAGAATATGAAAAAAGAAACTCTGTAAGCACACAACTTATGAGTCTTTGTAACTTAAGTTCAAACTTCGCCCCAACTAATTTCACCTTCGATGGGTGAAGCTTTCACCGTTCATATCTGAATAAAATCCATCACTGAACCCAGACTCACGTTTTCTATTTTCATATCTCCAGAAAGATTCTGTGAGCATAGTATACATATCATCAGTGTCTAGGCAAACCTGGCACCTCGTGATCACGCCTGTTCTTTGCTTTTTTCTAGATTTGTCTATGGGTTTCGGAGGTGGAAGGACCGGGGTTCTTGGCGGTAGAGCTCTAGCCACATGCGGGGTTTGAGGATAAACCTTAGGTCACAAGCTCTCATAGAACCTTAGACAGGGAAAACAGGCCCACATTCGTTCCTACATTATCACAGCCATAACCCTATCTCCCTCACTGTGAACTCATACCTAAACTCACATCCTTCTCAGGTTATGAGGTGAGCGTACAGCATGCCATTGGTGTCCGGGCAAACCTAGTACCCAGCGATCACGTTTTGTCCTAGCGGTTACACTCTCCAACAGATTCATCACTGATTCCAGACTCTACTATCTTGTCCCTAATTTCACGTTTCTGTTGCCTAAGATGAACAAGACCGGCTCTAAATGGGGGAGAGTGGGGAATGGGACTTTCAATGCCTTGCACAAAATCTCACCCAAGCTGAACTGAAATCCTATCCAAAGCCGGAGGAAATGAGATTTTGTCATCCCAAAATGGAGCAGCGGCACCTCGTGGATCACACACGGCATGAACGTTGGAAGGCAATGGATCATGCGAGATACCTGGGGCATGTGAAATACGGAGTCATTGATATTGAAAATTGCCCAAGTGGTGAATGTAGGTGGAAAGACTATGGCCTAATAGATGTGGGGTCTGGTAAGTAATTAATCTGGTGGCCAGAGCTTATTCAATCTGAACTAATTTATCTTTCGATGTAGAATGTCAAGGGGGTAGCGGCTATGGATACATTACGGAAGCCCAAACAGGGTCTGCAGATCCCTAGTCACCGCCAGTGGGTCCGCAGACATTAAGGAGGGTGCATAAATCTTATCCACGCACATATGGCCCGGCATAGGGTTTGTTAAATGGTATTCCGATGGATACCACGATATCATCTACGTTGCTCAGAGACAGTGGGAAGTGCTTTGTCACACAAGAATGGGTTGCGATAGGCACAAGGACATCCTCTGTGGTGCCGCAACCCGGAGACTCAGGAGGCCTGCTAGTGAGTGAGGATGATCGTGCTGTGGCAATGATTATAGGCGGAATTGTTATACAGGCCTCCATGCCAAGGCTTTTAATAACATCACAGTAGTCAGTCCAGCAAGGATGGGCCCGGGACATGAGAAGAGTTGCTTGAGATGGATTCTGAGGCCCTAGCAGCCTGGCTCACAAACGAGCACGGACTCAATACAGCGGCTGCAGAGATCATCCATTCGCAGGCTCTAGACACCCAGGCAATGCTTTACTTCGGCCGCAATGTTGAAACCGGGGCAGGCAGCTCGCCTCTGCGGCATAATAAGACGGTGGGAAGAGATGGAAAAAGACATAGACGTCGAAATTACCGAAGGCAGCAGCAACAGGGGGGTTCGTAGAGGCGAGAACATCTATGAGGGTCCCAGTGAGGCAATGGCTGTGATTGTTGGAAGTGAAGTAAAGTCCCGTGTGTTGTTGGATCAGATAAAGGAGGGAACGCCGGACTCCGCAGAGCTCTATAATTTAAGAAAAGGTTTTAACCTGCCGTTCCCATTCTGTGGATCTCGCCCACCAGCTGACCGTTTTTCCTTGGACCGAGACTGACGATTTTTATATTATGAACACGAGCGGTTTGAGGGACTCCTTTGCAAGGCCATGGAGATAGGAGGATATGGCTATCAAGAGCTCTATATCAACGGTAGCCTTGGATGGGGTAAGAGCCATCTAGTGGGTGCTCTTGTATGCTACTTGATGAAGTTAGGGAAGCGAGTGGTGTATGCTCCCGATGCTCAATGGTTGAATGGAGCATGCTTCCAATATGTTCGGGACTGTGCCCGTCTTACCTTTGCAGATGATGCAGAGATCCGCGGAATCTTGGGTAAGTGCCAGGATTTGCAAGATTTGAAGAATTTTGCCGGTTACGTGGCAGAGTCAGGAATCACCATGTATATATTTCTGGACCAGGCGAATGCATTGGAAGACCAAAGCGCTGGCCGAACTCCAGCATCTGTGAGAAGGGAGGCAGCCGTGTTCCTTGGTAGCTTGTCATACAGTCACCTACTCATCCAGTGCGCGAACGGCAATGTCGGAATGGCGGATGTTGCTCGCCTGGCACAAGAAAATGTGTTGAAGATGTACATGAACGGTGGCCTAACGGAAGTCATTCTCTATGGACTAATCTGACTTCTGTGGGAGAATGAGGAATACTGATGATGAATCAGAGAGTAATGGCAGCGTGGTGGGAGCGAGTTGGGCACGAGATGAATACATACACCGCAGAATTTAAGGAATGCCTGGAGGAACTCACAGGCCGAAATCCACTTCCTTTGCATGCAGCTGCTGTGGTTATGGAAGGGAGGCTCTGGCAGGGACAACTAGGCCAATGGATAAGGAGGAGGTGGAGACAGGATCGGGGGTTGAAGCAGTCGATCACGATAGTGAGCTACTTGCTCAAATATCCCGATGTGAGGTGTGGCAGCAGACCATCACGGGAGTCCAAAAGTACGCATGGGATTACAAAGCGGGCTTAGAGGAAACACAACGAAAGAGGCGAATCCAGAGGATTTGGCAGGCACCAATACTAGGAGGCTAACGAAAGGTCAGGTTCTTTGCGATTATGGAAACATGCGTGTTAGAAGGGGGTGTTTCGGGGGCAGATGGACCCTGCCTTGATAACCGATATTTCTACACTGCAGGCGGGTTGGGGCAATGCAGGTCCGGTCTGGTTCGGAGGGCTATGACGGCGTTCCTCCGTGGCCACGCCGGTGAAGATCTTTTCGTCAGTCAGCAATCGTACAATATGATTGAATATGTGGGGTTTGATGTATCCATGCTGGGTTTTTTCATCCAGCAGGGGATTTTGAGCACGATGGAAAATGAAGGAATGTCCCTGAATGGGGTCAAACAACAATTCGAAGTGACAGCTACGTTTGACAAGATACCGAAGATCCCACGGGACGAAGGCAACAGCTCCGTCCTGTACATACCACACGCATGGAACTACTGTTCAATCGATGCCAACATTTTCTCGCTGTCAGGGACAGAGCCGCGCATCCTCTCCGTCAGGCCGATTCAGATCTCAATCAACCAGCGCCATAAGAATTCAGAGGCATCATTTTTCGCCGAGCATGGAAAACCTTCAGCGTGAAGTCCTTTGGCTATACAGCATATGATGAAATAAGGATTGTCTTTGTGGGTGGTGGAAGAACTAGAGATATTCCCCTACAAATATGGCCCTGTACCAGCCAGTAGGAGGCGTAGACGAGGGCAATCCTATGAGTTGCTGCCGGTGTATGAACGAGAGGTGCAGAGGATATAGTCTGCGTCGCGGGTAGCGGGTATGAAGCTGAAGCAGGTTAGGAAGTATGGGAAGGGCGGGCCTTGATTTGAATAATGCAACGCTAGCGGTATAGGAGAAGGATTAGAAAGGTTGATATATTGAATGGTGGTGATGGGGCCTCGGGAATGGGTTGAGGTGAGAGGGGATGAGCGATAGGGCAAGGGGTGATAAAGGAGACTGGTGGGCGGCAATGTGTAGAAGGAAGCAGAGACATAGGAAAGGAGATGATGAAGGAGAGATCAGAGGTTGTGAGGTGGAAGAAGAGACGTGGGGGGTGTTGATGAAGGAAGGAGAGGTTAGCGGATGGTGATAAGCTAGTCATGAAGGAGGATTAACAGCAATTGGATATAGAATTATAAAAGAAGTGAAGAAGTGAATGGGCATACAAACCTATACAGACTGCCAGATAACCCTCCCGAAATTAACTTTCTTCTCTCATTTCTCCTGGATTCTGCTATTTATAACTCCGCAATCTTATATATTGTGATAGATCCTTGTGTGTTTTGGGTGGTGACGACACTTAGCTTAAGTGAACATGGAGGCATATGATCTCCTAAGTAACGGAACTAGATCTTGTGTATATTTTCCTCTGAGTACACATATGCAGAACAACATATACCGCTTGTTAAACTAGCGCATTTAGCATCTACCCCCTATAATGAGATATCACCACACTCGTCGAGGTCCACTTCCAAATGTTGAGTAGGCCCCTCCAGTTCCGCTTCTGATTCCCACTGTGCCTCTTGGCCAATAGGAGTATTTAGGCAGCCATTGTGCTAGGTGGCAGCGGTAGCTACAATACAAATTGGATTCAACCAAGCCACATTATTACATTTGGCATTTCACCTTGCACTTGCAGCAATTCCATAATAAAAAGTAAGTCCAGGTGTAAAAATGAATAGAGAATTCAAAAAACAGAGCTCAGGAAAAATACGACTAAGAGCAGTATGAGCAAACAGCTTCTTGAAGCATAATATATTGTAGTGACAATCCCAAGCCTATGCAGAACTCAAAAGTGGAGATATCGGATCTGTTTTAGAATTTGAATATTTGGAGTGTATCTAATGAGTTCTGGAATATGTAATAGCTCACTATATTGGGTATAGTCGAACCTATATGCATGCATCCAGTCTAAGTATATGTTTGGTGTAGATAAATGGCAAGCTGCTGACGAGTTGTTTTGTTGGAGAAAATGTTTACTTATTATAAAGAATATCTGCATGTATGTGGAATTGCAAGCATAGGCAGGAATCATTGCCCAAACTCAGATTTAGCATGCATCGGCACTTTGAATGAGGGGTGGGCTTCTTAAAAGTGACGTAGCAAGCAGTAAGTTTGACATTTGACTTGGGACTAAATCAAGAAGGGTTATAGCCAGGCATTTCCCTAATCTGGTTGCATTTCCCTTCCACAACCAACATCAACTAGCATTTTTTCTATTCAACATTCAACACCAACCAAGATCCTTTCCCTATAACAACCAACTCCTCCAATATTTTTCTCTTCAACAACATTTTTAAAAAATAAAAAAAATAAAAAAACAAAATCCTCTTTAACAACCAACACCGACGAACACCCTTTCCCTTCAACAACCAAGACCAATAAGCAGCTATGTCATTTATCAGGTGTCGGCGAAAGGGACGTCAGGAAGCTATTCGGGTCCATGGTTTCGAAAACGTAGTCATGCTTTTCGACGCTATCATTACCCAGAGACATCTCAATCCACAACTAGCACGACTATTGCTCATGAGAGAGTACAACGTTGATGCGTCGTGCTTACGTCGTCTTGCTGGTTTGTAAAATGACCTTGAGTCAACAGAATTGGAACTCCCCTGTTCCTATCCACATGTGAAGTACGAGGGGGTAGCACCATTGTTTGGGCTAAATCCCTTTTCCAGAGCCGGTGATATTCAGGCTTTAGCTATCCACAGATCTCGGTTGCCAAGGTATAAGTTTCGTGAAGTTATCGAGAATCTTAGGATTGCTAATTGCCATGTTGGAGGTATGATGGAGCATGATAATGAAGCTTCACGATCCACCTATCTAAATGCCCTTTTCGAGACTATTGCATTCTTTTTTCATAAGCGTATTATCAATCGACTAGAAAACAAGCTGGTTGATAGAGTTGTAAGCAAAGAGAAGGTTCAGAACCAATACATAGCATTGGACTCGGTCATCATAGTGTTCATCGAGGTAAAGCATCAAGTGGACGGTGGTAAAGGCGGGTTGGATCAACTGGCACAAGTTATGACGGAAGGTGATGGTGGGTACTTTAAGGCTGATAACTCCAGGTTTAAGCTAATTTATATTTTAACCTATTATGTCTTTAATTGTAGCTATGACATGTGGGTCCCGATGCGGGGAATCCTAACTGATGCCGAAAAATTCGTTTTTGTCGAACATCAATCCGACACACGGACTTGGTTTAAATCAGACCTCATCCAGGGTATTGACTTGATGTCCTATAATGATAGGGAATTTGCGATTTCTGTCAAAAAGAGTATATTAGTGCCTTCTCTGGCTTTCAAGAGATAGTGAATAATAATTCTCACTCATAGTCTGGAAGGTATTCTTTGACGTCATGCTACAAGGTTTCATCAATGCCTGTTGCTTGCAGCGCAGCCATGGGCTAGTGGGGATGACAGTCTGGTAGTCTCAACTGGGAGAGTAAAAGAGGCTCTATCAAAGGCACGCTTAGGCTCCAATACAGCATTATCACGTGGAGCGCCGGATGATTATGCGGAAGAAGCCTTTGGGATGGTAAGTTATACCACTCGATTCGATGGGCCATTGTGTTTCTTACTCCGAGCCTGCCTGAAAATCTGGAGATTAATTCATAATTCTCTTAATTTAGTTTGCAGAATGTCCCAACCCACGGAAGCCGCCTGCTGGAGTAGCATGGGATGAGGCCGCTGTGCTGCACTGTTAATTGCTGATGGGCAATTATGGCAGCTTTTGATGGTAGTGATAATCTCTACTTTGTTGGAGTAATGGGAGGGGCAGCGAAATATACTGGGATCCGATCGCTGAAGTGGAAAAATGGGGAGGGTGGGGAGGGATTTCAGAAGTGGAAAACCTTCTCTATAATGGTTCTCACCACATGCCACCGCTGCAATCCCTAGAAAGTCCCCGAGCAAATGGAGCAAGAGCGGTCTGGTAGCTAATAGTTAATGATGGGACAATGAGGAGACGGAGCTCACCCAGGGATTCACTCAAGGACCAACGCAAGGAAGAATATCACTAGAAATAGGCGAGGAGGATGGGGATGGGGATGGGGATGAGGATGAGGATGCGAGGCATGGAATGATGACAGATAAGCGAGACCAGGGGGCTGAATGGGCCCCCACTGTACCGGCCCTCCCGTGAATAATATAATATCAGCCTCCGCGGCCACGCCCTCTCCCGGCCCTCCGTTCCACTTCCCCCGGCCCCTCTTGTGTCCATCCTCCGCCACGCCCCTTCCCGGCCCTCCCCGAAGTATCTCCCTCGACCATGCCCCTACCGGCCCTCCCCTGGAGATATCTAGTCCTCTATTGGGTCGCCTGGAGGCTTCCTCCCCTTGTTTGGGGGACGTCCCCAGTCGTAGTTCGTGGTTCGGAAGAGCTTCTTTCCCCTGCTTAGCCTTCCCATCTCGTCCGCGGATTTCAGGTCTAGGACCAGGGATGACGCCCTCTTCTCTGGTCGGTTCTCTTTGATCAACAACCGGATGCCCTTGATCTCGATCCCTTTGTTGTCTTCCTCCAACCACCTCCTTATCGTTCCTGGTGTATAGTGAAGGGGGGGCGCCGTGCATTACCACCGCATGTGGTGCGACTGCCGGCGGAGGTCGTGGGGGGTGGTGCTTGCCTTCGTGCTCGGTGTGATGGGCGGTCGGCCTTTTGCTTGCCTTTTTTCGCCTGTGTGGCCGCCTCCTCATAGATGCGCGCCTTTGCGGGAGGTGGTGATGTTGCGCATTGGGTTGCGACGCTATTGACTGTGGGTTTTCTCTGTGGCAGGGGTGGTGGTGGGCTCGTCGTCTGTGTCGTCACACCGCCGCAACCATCACCAAGGCCTCTGCACCTGCTACCAGCCACGCAGAGCCACCACCCCCGCCCCCAGTCACCGCCACTCACGAGCCACTATACGACGGCAAGGCAAACTCCCAGGACCCTGACATATTTCTGCTAGAGCCAAAGCGTTCTAGATTTGATGTACAAGGTCAAAACTATAATGCTGGCTCCCTCATCTCCTCTAGTTTCTATACAGCATCCCTCAAAACCAACATTTCCGCAATATATGGTTTTTTTGTTAGTTCGAATTGCATTTGGGATGGGCCATTCGCTACTTGTCTCAAGCAAATACTGTTTATGAATAAGACTTGCCCAAGTGTGAGGCTATTTGGCCAGTGGATGGCTGTGGTATACGGAAAACCCGGCAAAGCCTGAGTGCGTCACTTCCAGGTGATGACCCGCAACCCCGTGATGGATGATATGGGCTACCAGAATTTCCGGATCGACCCTCGCGGATAGACAGTATTCCACACGGGCTGAGATATCCCTATGTAGATACATTATGTCCGCACGGGTTGGGTTGCCCTCCCAGGCGTAAGGCGCCTAGCTGGACAGGTCTCCGGCCCGTGCCGCTTGTGGGGTCCCAAAACTAGATGATATCCAGATCCTACGTATGAGGCCCTATACAGCCAACTAGAAGACCTACATAGCATACATGGAAAATCCTCAATTGAGATCCCACATCTAGTATGTAGTTCGTCGATTATGTAGTTGGGTACTGTTCATTAAAAAAAGCCCTCGAGTGAAGCAAAGCCAGCTGAAAAAAAGCAGCTAGTAAACTAAAGCAAGAAATCAAGTAGCAGCAAACCCTGCGACCCCATCCATCCTGTTCTAATAGGCTACTCTATAACCCCATCGGGCTCCCCGCCTCCTTCGCTTCCTTTGCTTCCTTCACCTCCATCTTATCCACAACACCCACTGACCACTAACCCCTACTGCTCCGGACACTGCCAACTCAAATTCGCACTACCACCGAAACCCTACCCCACAGAGCGCCTTCTTATGTTCTGCTTAGCCGTTCATATGATCCTCCTTCTTGACATTTGCCGCACCAAGGGCTTTTTCTAGTTGAGCTTTACCCTCCTTCAAGTGATCAATCTCATTCACATTGTCCCTCAAGATTCTCCTAGTCCAGTCCATATCATTCTCAGCGGCTGCGAGCTTCTTTTCCAATTCTGCTGATCGATTTGTAACTTGGAGATCGCTATTTGTTGCTCTTTGGCGTCTATTTGTTGCTCTCTGATCTCCTTCTTAAGGTAGTCAATATCCTGCACCTTGCCCCCCCAGATTCCCCTCACCCACGCCAGGTCCTTCTTGGCTACGGCCAGGTTCTTTTCAGCCTCATCTGCCTGCTTTTTGTAGCCTTATGTTCTCAGCTTGTTGCTCCTTCACCTGCGTTTTAAGGTGATTTATTTCCTGCATCTTCAACCCCCTGATTCTGCTCATCCACACCAGGTCACTCTTCGCTACTGCGAGATTCTTCTCCGCATCTTCCGCGCGTTTTTGCAATTCCGCCGTGCTGGTACGGGCCTGGGGGTCAGCTTGGAGGAGCGTATCCACCCACGAAAGTATTTTGGCCACAATCCAGTGCCATACTGGCTGCATCAACATGGTCCAAACCCCACAAAGTCCGTCTTGTGGGCCGCGTATGGAAAATTTTACGTCGGTGGTTGCAGGGGGAGGAATAGACTCGTCCTGGGGGATTGCTGCTACCATGTTGCCGGGTGTTGGCTGTTGTATCGGTACTGGTACTGGTGATGGGAGTGGGGGTAGTAGCGTTGGTGGTGGTGGTAGTAGAACCGGTGATGATGCTCGCTGTGCACTCTGTAAGCTGTCTATGTGGGGAGAACTGGCGGGCCCATCCATCATATTCCTCGTTTGGGAAGGAGTTCGGAGGCGTCGTCGGCGAGGAACCTGTTGTTTGATACTTCCCAACCAGGGAAATGCCGAAGGCACCTCCACCGTCTCATATTCAAGTTCGTAATCAGGCAATCGGGACATGGGCAGAATTAAGTCCTTGTAGCAATAGGTGATCACACTCTGGGGTTGTGTTTGGGAGCAAGATTTCGAATGGAAAGCGATTGATTTACTATTTCAAGGTACCTAGGTGAAATTTAAATAGCCAATATTGAACCTTTCGGTTATTAAAGCTTTCGGACGTTAACCGTGGAAAGTACTTCATGTGCGAGTGTATTTTCCTACGCTTGTATTTTGGGTGTGGTCGGGTGATGATAATAAGGCCTTGCTCGTCTGGCCCCGTGAAGAAACTTTAACATTAGATCTGCTTAAAGGTTGCAGAGGACCCTCGATGCAGGACATAGTTCGGGCGGGGGGGGATATGCTAGTAACCAACATATGCTTATATCAAGAGAAAATTGGTAAGGATGGAATGAAGGTGGCCAGTGGTCGGAAAACTTGTAGAATAGGATGATGAATACTACTACCGTATAAAAGCGACCAATAGGCAAAGGAGGGCAGGTACTATAATGTGGAAGTACATGGGCTGGAATCTACCGAGGAGGGGAAGGCGGTTCCGAAAATGATTGGCCCTGCGCTGAACATGCTGACGTCTGCGTTGAATTTCCAGAGTTTCCATGCCGCGTCTAAGGGCATTTTGTAGGTCAATGACATCAGCTATTAGAGTGAGAAGAAGAGTAATCCTTCAATATGTGCTAAAGGCTTGTGGGGTGTAACTGGGCGGAGGTGACCATCAACATCAGTCCATGCCTGGTGTTGCAGAGCCATGGAAGGTTTTGAAGAAGAAGCCAATATACTTCCTGTAGCAATACTCCCCGTTGGCGCGATTTCGTCGCCAGGACTGGTCAGTCCTTATCAGTAAGCCTCTTTTTGTGGTTTAGTGCTTCTGTCAATACAAGCATATGTTGGTGATTAGCATTGTATCTGAATATTCTCTATTTTCACATTGGAAGGTTGAGGAAATCCACAGAATCATATGGATGTACTTCGTTCCATATGTGGTGGGAGCTATGATGGCCAACATTGCCTGTAGTGATGGTCAATATATCTAGCGATAAACTCCCAACTTCTTCCCTCACGAGTTCAGAGACTACCAATGGGTTTATACAATACCAGCTGTTTGAGGTCTTGATGTCTATTGTGCTACCTATTTGGTAATTATGTCTATTGCAATATTCTCGACAAGGTTGTACTGGATAGAATATAAGAAACACAGCCTGTAGGGTACCCGAGTGGTTACCCTGCTGCTGAACATATATTGAAGCAAAACCTGCCGTACACACAATTCATAAACAGGGTTAAAATGCAGAGTAACCCTCCGCCGTTAGCCATGCAACGCTATTGGTTCACAAAACAAACCCAGATCGCTCACTTTGCACAATCGGTTACGACTCCCAGTGTCGAATCTCTGACCCATCATATAGCACCCTAATTGATCATCGTTATGTTTGCTATCTGACGCGCCCGCATTCGAACATGAGGCCAGCCATCAACCATGCGAACCTCACGTCCCCTCCACCTCCACATCTCCAACAGTTGCAATCGACCAATCACCGCTCCAATCACGTGCAATAACATCGCAGTCACCGTATTATGGGCAGACTTATTGGTAGACGTCCGGAAGACGATATAAAACCCGAGGCCCCAGAACAGGCTCACAACCCGGCTAACGACTGGTTCCACCTCAGTATGATACTCCCCTCTCAGTTGAGCAGAGCTAGGAGTGGTCCACAGCCAGAGAAAGTAGACATATGTAGTGATCATGTCCGAGAGTGGCGTAGAGGCCAACATCATAGCTGGAAAGCGCCATGAGCCTGATGTGAAGTGGTGCATGATGATGCAAACGAGCAGGTAAAAAAGAATGCGGAACAACGACCATCCATGCTCGAAAACATCCGCCACGGGGCTGGAGCATTCCCATTTCTCATGGGAAGTTTGAGTGCTACCCATCCAACGGGAGAATTCCAGGACCATCAGGAGGAAGAAGCCATTGAGCAACAGGAAGGCGAGGGTGGAAGTCCAGCCCGTGGGGTCATATGTACGAAGCTCTATGAACCAAAAGTCTAGGAGGGAGGAGGGAGTGCTGGATAGCATACTCTTTAGTTATCAGGAAACCGTGTGAAGAATGAAGATATCAAAGCACACACGGAGCAGTACTCACCAGTACTGATATGTGATCAAGGAGCATCCAATGCCGGCAAGAATGAGAGATATTCCCGAAGCAATTGGCCTCCCAGGGGAACGAACCCAATGGGCACGGAAACCCACAGTGCTAATCTCCCAGCCAAGGATTCTGCAGAGTTCACACAATGAGAGTGGTAGCACTCCTACACCGAGGGCGGCAACAGCTGGGTGGATGCCAAGGAGACGGTGGAGCAAAGACTGCAGCCAGAATGGGTACCTCAGGGATGAGAGTGGCGTGCTGGGGGAATGCACTTGGTTAGCGACATCGGCAACCAGGGTACACGGGCCTTCAGAGTCCCATCATGACGGGCAACTATACCGGTAGATGTGTAGAAACATAGAGGCCAGTAAGAGAACGAAGAGGGAAACAACGAGTCGAGTCATCGTAGCCGCCGCGACCGAATTGAGATGGTAGCCTGGTTAGTTGAGAAACAGGGAACGTTGGGTAGACGATCGGGGATGGGGGGCAGAGGCAGCGAGAGAGACTCCTGGGATAGAATCAGGAACCTTGCGAACGGAGTAGGGGCATTCAAGCAGGGACCAGTCGCATCAGGGAGGGAGGGAGGGATGGAGCTGGCAGGACTATGCGTTTGGTATTGTGGCTGAAGATGAAAACGAGCATAAGCTCTCTCGTTCGCACCTCGCTTATGTGAGCTAACTGTGGTGGGCACGAGACCACCGTACCTGTCGTATATACTCTGGTTACGTTGTTTAAATCAAATTTGCCTTGGCACCGGACCAACCTGCGTTCAGAGACTTGGTTGCGAGGCTACGTATACGCATTACGTTTGGCGTAGCCTCAGGACAAACATTACCCCGGGGGGGATTCTCCATCCTTTCTGCCTACCCCTGGGCAATCCCAGCCTCAGCATCAGGAACCAAAACAAACACCGATAACAGCACAAGATCAAAACAACACAAAACGATAACTCCCAGTCCCCATTGTTGACAATTAATCCCAAGCAGGGCTCACTGCCAGATAACCGCTCTGGGTGCACAAGGGCAAATTGACACACCGATACTTTAAATCCTGCTCAATTCTATTCTCCACGGTCATACTGTATACATAGCACTAGGTAGGCAGGTAGGTAGGTGTACGCAGGACCACATGGACACCGACCCGTCGGTAGCGATGTTCATGGCTGTTGCTGCCATTGTTCTTATCGGTTTTCTTCTTTTGTATGTTCCCGAGTTCCCCCCGTTGCGTGTTTGTGGAATTTTTGTCGTTTACGATGATCTAAATTATGGTTCTTTCAACATAGAGTCATGGACACCCGCCCACCGCCTGGGGCCTGGGAACAATGGCACACCAATTACTCGCTCGTACCCGATACCGACGACATGCCTGACGACGTCGAGTGGGACGCTGACTGGGTACGTGAAGAGGCCTTATTCTGGCTCAATGGCGGAGAGAGGGAGGGAAATCTCGTAGGCGATGGCGTGGGTCAGGGAACAAAGCAAATGGAAGGCACTGTGCGACTCGATATTTGGTTCGACAAACACGGCCCACCGCAGTCTGCTGTTGTCGGGGAACTTTATCTAGCTGGGGAGAAGGTTACGACAGATCAGGATCCTGAGAAGAGGGATTGGGCGGTTGCGTCTTGATTTTGATTCGGGGAGAACTGTCCAGGCATGATTCATTGCGAGACAGAGATATGCATTGTGTGTGTACATTCGGGGACTATATAGTTAGAGGCGACGGAGGAATCATATTGATGGTTGTCATGATTACATCCATAGACAGAAGGGCATCAACAAACATAAGTCATTGTGATTGGTAGGGACCGTTCTTAACTCCGAACGGAATGTCTCGTATTCATTCGGTGCCTGCCAGACTGCGTTTTAATTAGTCTGGCCAGATAGATAGCTCCATATGTGGCATTAAAAGTTAGCTTAGCCATTAGTGCATCTTTAAAAGAGAATGAGGGATCGTCAGGCTTGGCGCTGGATAAGGGGAAACAGGTGATGAATCCAAGAAGGGAAAGGTGTGAGTCATGTGATGGGGAAAGTCATCATATGAGTATATATTGGCTTCGGATTCCCCCCTCTTGTCTCTCCAAAAAAAAAATCTCATGATCAGCATAGTTCTTCAATACACATTCAGATTGTCAATTAGCACTAACAACACTGTGCAGGACGAACTCACTTGGTCGATCTCGACACCTAGAGGGCTTCCGACGTTGGCGAAAACAGAATTCAACAGAGCGGGACGAGCACTCTACGAATATCCAATTTTCATGACAATTCGATAAGAATTACAGAATCCCCCCAAGGGTCAAGTTTTGCCCAAACTCGAGCTGAAAGGGGGCGATTCCTCCCAATGTTGCAACCGTATTCACCAGTGATTGGTGGGTAGCAATTACTAAGGATTCTACAGGCAAAAGCAGCGCGTTGCAACCCTTAACGCAGCGCAAGGTCTTGGTTCCAACCACCCTACGCATTCAAATTCTCTGGGGAATTAACCAGAATGCCAAAGCACGGAAGGAAAGGCAAAGGGATGGCCAAACCGTTGGCTGTCCCATCCCTTGACAACAAACCGAGAGACAGCACTCCAGATGTGCAACAGCTCCCCACACCGGAACCCACCCCAGCCGTTAAGGCAAGGTCCCGTGGTTGACCTGCTTTCGAAGAAGCAAATAGACCTTTGGTACGAGCCAATGTCACTACAAGGAGTAAGGAGGAATGGGAAAGAGAGTAGGAGGAACGGAAACAGCAAGTTCAACTTGAACAAGCTACACAGAAGGAGATGAGTGCTCCGGAGGAAAGCGATGAGGAGGAATGTGAATTCCAGGGACCATGGGTGGCGAAAGGCAACCCACCAGGCTTCCTGGATTCGGAGGACGAAGCAGTGCTTGATGCTGCTGCCATGTGGGAGGCAAAATTTGTTATGAATGCCTTCACGGAACACGATTGGAGGAACATTGCAGAGTTTCTGTTAGGGCTAATGGTCGACTTCACAGAGGACATCCTGCTTGTAACCAAACCCGAGATGAAGACTTACGACCTAGCACTTAGAATTCTAGGTGGCTGGGGACCGGGAGAGGATGAGGCCAAAGAGGAGATCACAAGTTTAGTCCAAAATGCTATCCGCGAGAGGGATAACAACTAAGGAAGGCAAGACGACATGGACGATCAAATCGAGGCATTACGGGTTATCAAAGAAGGTCTTAGGGAACAAATCGCAAAGCTTGCAACAGGGTCCGACTCTGAACTTCAAGCTAAAGTCGCGGAATCGACCCACTTCATGGCAATCATGGTGGAACAAAAGATACAGAGAGATGTAGATGACGCAGTGAAGGAAAGAAAACACCAGGAGGAGATGGAGGAAGTCAAGGAAAAGTGGAGAAAGTGGGCAGAGAAAGAGGCACAGCTGAAGGCAGGAAAGGCAGTGTCAGCGGAGAGGAAGAAATGGCAGGCAAAAGGGAAGGCACTACCAGTCGAGATGGTACCTCACGCAACCCAAACCCAGCCAGAGGAGGAGAGGGTTAAACCAACGCTAGTTACGTCTAGCGTACAGACAGTGGAAATGAGACAGGAAGGGAGAGGGATACAGACGGAGGCGGATGTTTTGGTGGAGACGATGGAGAGGAAGAAAAACAGAAAGAAGGGTAAGGGAAAAGAGAGGAGGAAAGATGAAGATACAGTGATGAAGGATGGGTCCGGAGACCTTGATACTGATAGGTATCAGAATTACGAGGACTTATCTGGTTACGAGGAGGAGGACGAGACCTTAGCACCGGAACCTCCAGCTAAGAAAAAACAGACTGCTCGATGTCCGGCGGCACTGGCTGGGAAGAAATCCCAACCAGCCAAAACACACCTACGAAGCACATCGCCAAATGACACACTAGTCAAGGCGTTAGTCGTTCACGGGATCCCCTGCCAAAGACCCCTGGCAGAGTTAGTACAGGATGTAGGACCAGGAGGGATTATGGGAGCACGCTGGCTCTTGGGAGGTGCTCGGAGACTGGGTAAAACCACCAGCTCCGTTGTTATTTTCTTTGATAAAAAGTTGGCACTCGGGACACATCTGAAGGTGAAGGGGAGATGGCACCCGACTGAGGCCTACGATTTTGACAGAGGAAGGAGGAGGGTGGAAGTTAGTGATTGGTAAAGAAATCCTGACTACGGTTTACATGTCTCATCTTCACCATGTCATTATTTCACACGCTTTCTCATTATACAGTTTGGTTCGGGTCGTATACAGCGCGTTTATAGGTAGTTGTTTTTTCAGGGGTCGACCGCTCCTAATGAAGGTTCCGTCAAAGGTTCCAGGCCGCCGCATAGCCTAAGGCTGATTAGGCGTATAGATTACAAAAAAAAAAAAAAAAAACTACCGGCCCCGATCATGGCAGCGTGGGAATAGGGCCAAAGGCAGTACGTTTCGCACAGAGAGTCATCTACAAAACCAATTTATGCTTGTCGCTGATCCCGATCCGGTGCAGCAGCTGACAAGCTCTGCTGGCTCGGCTTGTCTCAACCACCTCGGCAGCGAGGTATCCCAGTCCCGCATCGCTGTCGCAGACTGAGGCTCTCCCCTCTCAGGTTCGATTTTCTATCCTGGGTCGCGGTCGCTCAGGTTTGTTCTCCCAACTCTACCAGTTCGACTTGCCATACTCTTTGACGCTCAGGGTTATTTTCCCGTGCACTCCCAGCTCTAGGTACCGCGTCGTTGTTACTAACCGTAGATGCCCCACCCCCCCCCCCGGTTTGTTTTCCCATCCTCATCGCGCTCAGGTCTTGTTTCCCATGCTCTCCCAGCTTTACCGTGTCGCTGTTGCTAACCTAGACTCTCCAGGCTCAGCTTCGATCCCATGTTTTCCCACCCCAGCCGCGTCGCTGTCACTCCGGGTCCCGATAAACCCCCCCACTCTATGCTGCTTTTCTCATCTCGGACCCATGGGCTCTCAAACAGATTTTCCCAGCTCAGGTTGGCTTGCTATAACCAGGCGTGATTCCATCCACCTCACACTGAAGAAAATATTTGGCGTGCATTGCCTCGCTGGGATCACATAGGATCGCTCCGCTTACGCTCCCGACTCATGTCTGCTCTTCTAGGTTTTCCCAGCTCATCTGCGATCTCCCGGCTCAGGCTGCTGACTCGGTTCAGGTTCGCTTTTCTGGCTTCGGCTTGCTGTCCTAGTCGCAGAACGACGGACCAACTCGGTCGATACCGACAACTACGAGCTCGCGCAGCACCGCGGCGCGGGGAGGATATGTTTGCAATCAGCTGCAAACAGCAAGCCGAGGCAGAATATTGCATCGGTGTGAAGGGGAAATACCACGCTCCCACGATACCATAAGGCACCGTCTGCACAAGAATCCCACCTCGGGGGTGATCGCGACCTCACACCGCCAACCCGACCTCATTGGTAATCGTGCCCACCCACAGAACGACGAACACGCCGAACGGCAACCTCTGTAGAGCATAGCACATCACACACAGCAACACGAGATAATACCAGCATCCCACCGACAAAGAACGAGGGTAATACGCGGATATCAATAACCAAGGCCTCCACCGAGAAACGGGGAGTGCAATCGAAAGTACACGACGAGCCTATAGCGAATATCAGTGGGGAGAAGCTCCCGCGAACAGGATGAGAACTCCATCGCGAACCCTATTGCCACAGGAATTGTTGGCAACAGCGGGTTGGTCAGACCCACAGAACCAGCACAAAGCTCCGTCAATTATGCAAGCTTAGTGAGCGCAACAAGCAATCCCCGCACGGCAGCACCAGAACGGCGCACAGCAGATCAGCAGTACGGAGTGGAAAACCGGCTCTGGACCAACATCGCCGAAGGGGTGTAATATGAGGCAAGCGAATGAATGGCGAAATGAGGCGGGGACAAGGGTGACGAACGTGTTTGGGCTGTGGTTAGAGGAATTAGAACCCGTTAGCTGCAGAGAAGCGAGGCTGGAAATAGGAGCAACCAAGGAGCGGAAGGTCTGGCTCCCAGTTTGAGATGCTTGAGATAAACGTGCAGTTGTTAGAAGAAGCTTTGCGAATCAAGGGGGTAAGGGAAAATCGGCCTCTCCACTGACATACAGAGACAGCAACAAAGCCAGCTAGTATTGCGGAGTCAAGGACAGCAGAAGCAGTCGAAGAGCCAGAAGAAGGATGGCCGAAGTACGACTCATTCGCCTTTGTTTTGTGGCAGTCTCTTCGGGGGATATCACATCGGCAATATCTGCAATAGATGCAGAAGAAAAACGCACCCCAAGACAACAAGTGCGGAGAATATTTGGGCAGGTACGGGGGAAGAACGGTCCGCAAGACAATGGCAGGGAATTTGAAGATGATATAGAATCACTTTTTGGGATACCGAGGCAGTTGAGGACGCTGCGGAATCATTTGTCGGGTGGTTTCCGAAAGAGAAATAAGGATAATCCCCAAGACAGGCACCAGTACAGCCAACTGCAGCGGAGCAGACAGAAAACCAGCAGAAGTACGGTGCCCAGGACAACAACTGCGGGGAATATTTGCGAAAGATGCAGGAATATTTGGGAGGGGTACAGGGAAGAAGAGGGTGAACCCAGATTTTGAGAGGAGAAAGTGTACCTCCGCGTATCTGGTTCTAATTTTCACCTACTAACCCACCACGAGTGAAGTCAGAAAAAAATCGGCACACTGGCACCACCCCGAAAATCTACTCCGGGAGGGAAGGGTCATTGGTGCAGGAGTGTGTGGAGGAATACAGGCAACTACAGCAACGCAGACAGAGAAACCCACTTGAGCGAACTACGGCATACGGGAGCCCGTAGTGACACTACAAGCGTGCACATATGCTAAGGCAGCAGCGCAGACACTGCCACCATCACCACCAGAGCAAAGGACCTCAGAGACACCGACAGAGATACCTACTCATGCAATAGTAGGAACTGCCAGAGCGCAACGGAGGTAATTCAGGAAAAGGTCAACAGTCACAATAACCTAAGGGTGGCAGCCTTATGAAGAACTAAGCGGATATGAAGACGAAGACGAACATGTCCAGGATAGCTAGTATGAGAGCGGAAGTTTGAGCGGAGGCTAAGGAGTCTCAAGAAAACCATCAAAACAGTGGAAGCCAGCAGCTACAGGACCACAGCAGCCAAGGGTCGGTATATACTACCAACAGCGTAAGCAGAGGTCTCGCGATGTTACCTTGCACTGCAAACCAGGCAGAATACGAAGGTGGATTGAAGAGCGCAACGGAAGGAGAGAGTCAGATGGTTGCTGAAAAAAGAAAATCGGCTGGGGAAGGTGATGTCCTCACTAGTCATCTCCGAGCAATCTAGTGGGATTGGTAGGAAGCGCTTCCGAACCACAAACATGACTGGGACTGTGCAGGATGAGGGTGTTGGTTTATCATAGCGAATTGAATGATGATGGATTTTGGGATTTTCTTCCTGCGCAAGCTGTTATTCCTTTTTCTCTCCTCTGGGGGGTATCTGGTCGGTACGGGGGCAGGGAACAGCCCCAGGGGCGGATAGACATTTGCCTGGGACTTACTTCTGGGGTACGTAGTTAACGCAGCGCAAGGAACCGGCACCCCGGAGCACATCACACCTCTCCAAGCACCACCTCTGGCACCTCTGAAGAGGGTGGACAGATAGAAAGGCATCAACCAATAATGCAGGCACGAGCAATTGCCCAACATACGGCTCCAACAAAGTACACACCTGGTCAAATACGCTGCTGGATCGAGGAAAACAACGAAGGGAGAACCCAAACCTGGGGAAAACGCTGGCTGGTGTAGGGACACAGCAAGGCTAGGACGCTGGAATCATCACTGGTCGTACTGGTCGTCTACATGCATGCTATCCCAACTAACAATCGCTACCGTTAGCTCCCATCGTTTCGGCACTACTATGCCTCCTTTTCTGCTATGTCTTCTTGGTGCCCATCTCATTTGGTGCTGCTTGTGGAGTTGATTCTGCTTATTGATGCAGAGCTAAAGGGGGCTCGTCATATCGAGTTATGTACTGTTGCCTATATATCTACTCCGTACAACCCCCAGAACCCTTTCCCTAACCCAATGTTTCTTCCCAGCCATACATTCTCAATACATACTTTCCTCCATCACATCAATTCCTCCTCGAAGCTTCCAAGCCTAAGTCTAACATGAACCAATTGCCAATATACTGGAGTTTTTCTTGTGGAGTTCCCCCTATGGTACTAGAAGTAATTGGTTACCTCCCTGAGATGTAAACAGAATTCACAAATTGTGGCCTAAAATGGCATTTTGGCCGACCACCTAGCATGAATTCCTGTGCCATAATTCCGACACATACACTTCGGCGCTCGTCAGATATTTGGAGCCATAATTCCGTCATCAATTTCAGTATGCATACATAGCGAGACTAGGCTGACATTTTCTACTGCTGATATCCAGTGTGTATTATTCCGACCTAGTGTGCATTTCCCGTTGCTTCAAAAGTGCCATTAGTCCCAATTGAATCAGTATCGTAGTTCATGTTTCAATAATGCCGGCTGAATGCTGGCTTTTTATGTTTATCTTCAGACGCATTGGGGTGACGCATGTGGGTCGCGAGAGTATTTCCTAAAGCCCCTCTCAGAGCTAGTCACCATCGTTTCCCCCTAGTCAGGAGCGGAGCGCACATATACCGAGATGGAGAGCAGAGGAGAGCAGAGAAGCCCAAGTGTAACTATTTATATTTCCCCGGGGTTAGCAGATTCACTTACTCAACCACTTGAATCCACCCTCAATCAGAAATAGCACGGTGATCTCACTGTGCTATCGCAGACCTCCACGTGCATGTAGTGTCCTTTAGTCAGTATAATCTCAACTCTTTGGACGTATATACATGCGCTTGCGCCCACAGGGCTGCCACATACAATTGCATCATTACCACGGCCTTTTGGATACCACTGTCCGGATGAGGTGCCTTAAGACCCACCACAAGGACTCTGGCTCTCCCAGCTTCTTGAAGCTAACCCCGGTCATAGCCCGAGGCGGACAGCGACTTTAAAGAAAAAAGAAAAATAAGTTGAGCTATGTTCTGACCCATACGTCAATACCATTGATCTATGGGTCAGAACAGCTATACGGTACAGAGTAGGTACGGTAATGTAGGTATCGCATCATGCGCTTGGGCCAGGAACATCAATCAAATAAGCGAGGATACCCCATGAATTTCCAGAGTCTGAGGCTCTGGGTTAATCACGAGGCTATGGTTACCGTACTTGCCTCGCTACCACATGTCCCATGCTTGGCTATAAATCAAGATAGGCTTAGTTCTCAAATCACATGGCAAATACTGTACAATCCTCCAGTTCGCATGCTGATGATTGCGTAAATTAAAGCAAGAGTGCCACAGATGATACCGTAGAGATTGCTTCAACCTCTTGCACATCCACAAGGATCGTTCAATCCCCAGCGCCTATTCATGCCCATTTCGGCGTCGACCATTGCACCTAGGCTTTACTTCCCCAGTCCACCGTGCAATTTCATAATCCCATCAAGTAATATAAAACATCCATAATGTCCTCCTTATTGACCACAGTGCCGGCGAATGAATACAGAAATATCCAATCCTCTCTCATAAACTTTGGCGCCTCCCCCTAACTTGCCTGGATATTACTCCACTTCTTCTACGCTAGCAGTACACCTGGCCAATAATAGTACCCACTCTCCATTTGCAACGAATATGACCCAGTACTTACCTCAGACTGATTTGGAATACATTTCAGTCGCTCTTGGACCTTCACCGCTCTGTATACGGACTTTGACCTCTTCCCGAATTGAGTGGATCAGTGTTTAGTATCTGTTACAGGAAGCATTCATTCCGTGGTAGTATTCCCCAGCGCGCCTACTGGCACAACACTCACGGATCGGACCCCGACGGATATTTCATGACCCTAACAGCTACTACTAGTGCAGCACCAGAGCCTCACCACCCCCGGGCTACATTGGATACTTCCAACTGCAGTATCGGATCCTCTAGAGAGGTTAGTTGTGTTGCAAGATATAGATGCGGAAAAGGAAGTGATGGATATGTATGCGCATAAGGCGAAGGCAGAAATTGAGAAGTTGCTTTCTTTGTAAACCAGGGGCACGAAGGCGGGCAGTGTATCCGGAGAATGTAGGTTAGTGGGTAGGAGCGGGGGAGATAGGGTGGTTCAAAAGACAAACGTAGGAGGGAACTCGGCTCAGATACTATATATTCAGCGTGTGCGATGATATTTGTTCTTCTCTGCCATTATGTACTGCATTGACATTGACCCCGTTCCATGACCCTTGGAAAAAGTACTTAACCGTCTTTCCAGAATAGGATTTTAGGACGAATAAAATGAACACCTTTTGGTCAAACAAAACGTATGAGACGTATAAAAGAGACCTGACCATACAAAGTAGTATTGCAGGGAAGGCCTACTTGGCTTTTGGTCATATATTCCAGACAAATGCTCAGCTAACGTACTATACATAAATAGGAGCGAAATTTTCCTATCGAGTTGCGAGTTGCGCGCGCCTTTATACTAGTAGCACCATCTCAATGTTTTTCTTCTTAATACCCATAATGTTCCATATATATATGAATTTGCAAGAAGAAACGATTTTTCCAAGATCAATTGATGTAGACCTCGATAGAATGGCACGGAAACCTGCTTAATCTCCGAGCACTGGCTAGTTCTAGCTTCAGCTTCTCCTTCCTTCTACAATACTCGACCTCCTCGTTAGCTCCCCTCTGTTTGAACGTGGCGAGCGGTGAGTCGTGAATCCAGTGAAGGACGTGCTATAAGAGAGAGAGAGAGAGAATGATAGAAGCTTGTATTGATCTAGCTACTATAGTGAAGTGAACTGATGTGATATCTGAAATATACAGAAGTAGCAGGCAATACAGGAGCTATATATACATGAACGAGACATGCATGTGAATGTGCATATGAACGTTCACATGAGTGCACATGATAGCACATGCAACTCAACGTGTGAGGCTAGGTGAATAGGCTCAA
>Ga0307511_10001470_pt1 | contig 24925 bp, 28 predicted proteins | sample 13_EM_MG_FD_200266 | JGI IMG/M metagenome (GOLD analysis project Ga0307511, IMG submission 200266) | Populus trichocarpa ectomycorrhiza microbial communities from riparian zone in the Pacific Northwest, United States - 13_EM | ecosystem: Host-associated > Plants > Roots > Unclassified | place... | reverse complement strand
AATCGGTCGTCGTCGAGCTGGCCGGCGGGGGCGGCTTACACGCCGACGCCAGCATTCCGGCCCTGGTCGGGGCCCAGGACGTGCGGCGGCTCGGCGTGGTGAACGGCTACTCGGCCACTGTGACGCCGCGGCAGTTGGCCCAGTTGCGCGCCGATTCCCGGGTGGCCAAGGTGGTTCCGGACGCGCTGATCCGGATTCCCCAGCAGGACAAGGCGGCCGCCGCGGCCGGCGGCCAGGCGTTACCGGGGGCGTGCGCCCCGAACGGCGGGGTGCAGCTGAATCCCGAGGCGGTGGAGGTCATTCACGCCGTGTCCGACGATCCGGCCGCGAAGACCGCGCGGAGCCTGGGCGCCACCGGCGCGGGCGTGACCATCGGCGACATCGCCGGCAGCATCGACGTGAACACGCCGGAGCTGATGCGGCCCGACGGCTCGCACGTGATCACCAGCTACCAGGACTTCACCGGCGAGGGCGGCTCGGTGGTGTCCGAGGACATCGAGTCCTTCCTGGACGACGGCATGATCGCCGCGCAGGGCAACGGCGTGTACGACCTGGCCGGCTACACCGCCCGGCACCTGCCGAACCCGTGCCGCATCCGGGTCGAGGGCGTTGCGCCGCAGGTGAATCTGACCGCCTACAAGGTGTACGGCCACAACGACTACACCACCACCTCGGCCTTCCTCCAGGCCATCGAGTACGCGGTCTACACCGACCACGTGAACGTGCTCAACGAGGAGGCCGGCTCGTTCCCGATGCCTGACACCAGCGCCGACCTGATCAAGATGGCCAACGCCAACGCGATGGCCGCCGGCGTGACGATCACCGTGCCGTCCTACGACTCCGGCCTGAACAGCACGATCTGGTCGCCGGCGTCGCAGCCGGGGGTGATCTCCGTCGGGGCCTCGACGACGTACCGGTCGTACGCGCAGGTCAACGAGGCCGGGCTGGCCGATGTCGGTGGCACCGGCTGGGTCAGCGACAACATCAGCTCGCTGTCCTCGGGCGGGTTCACCGAGCAGGGCCGGGGCATCGACATCGTGGCGCCCGGCGATCTGGACTGGGCCATCTGCACCGCCGACACCAAGATCGCGCCGGATTGCCTCGACTACAACGGAAAGCCCAGCGGCGTGGTTCTCTCCGGCGGCACCAGCGAGGCCGGGCCGCTCGTCGCCGGGGTCGCGGCGCTGGTGATCCAGGCGTACCGGGAGACCCACGGCGGGGCGACGCCGTCGCCTTCCCTGGTCAGTCAGCTGATCACCAGCACCGCCGACGACCTGGCGATCGCCGGTTTTGAGCAGGGTTCCGGCCGGGTGGACGCCTACCGGGCGGTGCAGGCGGCGCGGTCGGTCGGCGACAACGTCATCGCCGACACCGACCAGTTGGACGCGGTCGGCGCGGCCGGCAGCGACCAGCAGTTCACCGTGAACCTGACCAACACCGGTTCCGTGGCCAAGACGGTGAATCTGGCCGGGCGGACTTTGGGAGCCGGCAAGGCGGTTCGCGACGAGGATGTTCAGCTCTCGGCTTCGGACCCGACGTACGTCAACGCCCGGGGGCTGACTCGGGGCTATGTCAAGGTGCCGTTCGACGTGCCGGCCGGCAGCGACCGGCTCGACGCCGAGATAGCGAATCCTGGCGCTGACAAGACAACCGTCGACCTGTTGCTGCTGGACCCGAAGGGCCGCGTCGCCGGCTACAGCCTGCCGGAGGGAGTCGGCAACCACGGCCACAGCGACGTCGGCTCGCCGACGCCCGGTCGCTGGACCGCCGTCATCGCGGCCACGCAAGGCGTCAACGGCTACCAGGGGGTCGTGCACTTCGAGGCCCGAGTGGCCAGCAACCGTCCATTCGGGACGGTGACGCCGAGCAAGGTTGTTCTCCAGCCGGGGAAGTCGGCCAAGGTCAAGGTGAACGTCAAGCTGCCGGCCGAGCCCGGTGACGTCAGCGCGGCGTTGACCTTCACCGGCGGCTCGGTGCCGATGAGCCTGCGGACCCTGGTGCCGATCCGGGGCGGTGTCGGGAAGTTCACCGCCGACATGACCGGCGGCAATGGCCGCACCGGCACTCCCGCGCAGACGTTCTTCTACAACGTCGACGTGCCGGCGGGCAAGCCGGCCCTCGATGTCAGCACGGTGTTGGCGGACAAGGATCCCTACTACACCTACCTGATCTCGCCCGACGGCCAGACCGCAGCCCAGGGCAGCAACCAGCTGCCCGTCGGCCAGGGCGCGACCGTCAGCGGCAACGGGACCCGGTTGCACACCGTGAACCCGGCCGCCGGCCGGTGGACCGTGATCATCACGTTCACCAATCCCGTGCTGGGCACCGCCCTGCACACTCCGCTGACCGGACGGGTCACCTTCGATGCGGTGACGCCCAAGGTTTCCGGGCTGCCCACCGACGGCGTCTTGAAGGCCGGCAGCACGAAGGTCGTCGCCGTGACCGTGCGGAACGACTCCCCGGCCGTCGGCTCGTACTTCCTCGACGCCCGGCTGGCACAGTCGGTGACCACCACCTTGAAGCCGCTCACGCCCACCGACAACATCGTCGTGCCCATGCCGCAGACCGAGGCCACTCCACTGTGGAACGTGCCGACCAACACCAGTTCTGTTTCCCTGCTCGCGCAGGGCACCGCCCCCGTCGTGTTCGACGCCGGCCCCTACAACGGGGAGCCCGACATCGGTTCCACCGCCTTCGGGAACTCCGCCGTCGCGTCCTTCAGCGCCGACAACGTCACACCTGGTCTCTGGTTCGCAATCCCGAGTGCCACCGGCGCCACTGGCTCCGGGCCGGCCCAGTCCTTCACCACCAGCATGGCCATGAACGTCACCACCCGGGCCTTCGACGGCGACGCCCAGTCACCCTCCGGTGACCTGTGGGGCAACGACTTCCACCCGGTGATCGTCCAACCCGGCCAGACCACCACGCTGTACCTGACCATCCACCCCACCGGGCCGACCGGGTCCACTGTGGACGGCACGCTGTTCCTGGACGACAGCTCCGCCTTGACCCAGTACGGAAACAGCCCCAGCGCGGATCAGCTGGCGGCCCTGCACTACCACTACACGGTGGGCTGAGAGGCTTTTCGCCTGCCCGGTCAAGAAAGCCGGGCAGGCGGCTAGCCCGTCGGATGCGTCTCGCCGTCGGTGAAGGCCAGCAGCATCTCGTCGGCGAACACGTCGTAGCGGCCGCGGCCGTTGCGTTTGGCGCGGTACATGGCGATGTCGGCCCGGCGGACCAGGGCGGCGGGATCGGTCATGCCGTGGGTGCTCAGCGCGATGCCGATCGAGGCGTTGACCTGGAGCTGGCGGCCGGCGATGCGCATGGGCTCGTGCAGGCCGCGCAGGATGCGGTCGGCGACCTTGGCCGCGTCGGAAGGTGTGGAGACGTTCTGCAGCATCACCGCGAACTCGTCGCCGCCGAAGCGGGCGGCGACGTCGCTGTCGCGGAGCTGGGCGACGATGCGGTCGGCGGTGATGGTCAACAGGGTGTCGCCGGCGGCGTGGCCGAGGGTGTCGTTGATGACCTTGAACCGGTCGAGGTCGATGAACAGCAGCGCCACCCGGGCGCCGCCGTGGCCGATGAGCTCCAGTTGGTGGGCGAGGCGGTCCAGGAACAGGCTCCGGCTGGCCAGGCCGGTGACGGAGTCGTGGAACGCCTGGTGCATGCGGTCCACGGTGTTGGCGTCGGTCAGCGCCAGGCTGACGTGCTCGGCGAAGGACTGGAGCATTTGCACCTCGGGCGGCGCGTAGCACCGGCCGGGGTGGTCGGCGACAACGACCAGACCGCCGGTGACGGTGCCGCTGTCGTGCACGGGGGCGGCCATGGACGCGAGGCCCTCGGTGTTGTCGTCGCCGACGACCACGCCGCCGGACATGATGGCGGCGCCGACGGTGCCGGCCTCGGCCAGCGGCATGGTCGGGGTCTCCCGCTCGATGTCGACGGCCAGCCCGGCCCCGGCGACCAGGGAGATCTGCTGCGGATCGGAGTCGTCCCGCAACCACAGCCCGACCGCGCCGTCGCCGAGCAGCTGCCGGGCGGCGGCGGCGATCATGTCCAGCACCTGGGGCAGCGGCCGCCGCCGGGAGATCGCCCGCTGCACGTCGAACAGGTGCTCCAGCAGCCGCTGCCGCTGCTGCAGCGACGCCAGCAGCTCGGCGTTCTCGGCGGCCTGCCGCTCGCTGCGCTCCCGCATCTCGTGCTCGGCCTGCAGGGTCCGCAGCATGGTCAGCGCCAGCTCCAGCAGCCTCGCCATGCCCCGGACCACGTTGCGTTCCTCGACGGAGAAGCCCTGTGCGCCCCAGCGGGCCAGCACCAGGTGCCCGGGCCGCCCGCCGCCCCAGTCGGCGGCGAAGGCGTGACAGCGCCCCACCCCGGGCACGTCAACGTTGTCGCGTTCGCGGCAGGCCACCGAGACCAGGTCGGCGGCCGGGACCCGGCCCACCGGGAAGCCGACGACGGCCGTCACCTCGTCGTCGATGACCACGGCGGCGACCTCGGCCTCCAGGGCCGTGGCGGCCCGCTCGACCGCGGCCTGGGCCGCCGACACCTCGTCCGAGCACTCCGAGACGACGGCCAGCAGCTCCAACAGCTGCTGTCCGTCGTGGTACGCGCCGCCCCCGAATCCGGTCATCTCAGCCGAGGGCCAGCACGGCGAGGGTCTGGTTGTGGAAGCCGTGGATGCCTCTGGCCCGGGCGATCTCGCCGTACGCGTAGAAGCCGGCGAACGGGGCCTGCTCGGCCCACTTGGCCAGCCGGGCGTTGTCCCGCCGCAGGGCCTCGTCGTCCAGGATGGCCCGAATGGCAGCGCAGCTGATCGTCAGCAGCCCGACCGGTTCCCGCCCGCCCAGCCCGGCCAGCGCCTCCTGGCAGGCCGCGTCGGTGGCGGCCAGGATGGACTGCTCGTCGCCGGTCATCGCCCACACCAGGCCGCCGTGGTCGAAGCTGCCGCCGCCGCCCAGCGACCGGCCCTCCAGGTCGATCTGGGTGCTGACGTTGCGCGCGTCGACGCCGTTGCGCCGTTGCAGGCCGAGCGGCCGGGGCAGCGCGAACCGCATCAGCGCTTCCTTGTCGGTGTAGGCCTCGGCCGGCGCGCCCAGCCGGTCCAGGTACACGTCCAGCGCCGGCCGGTCGTCCACGGTCTGGATCCGGCCGTCCCGGCTGCCGGTGACGATCATCGGCTCGCCGACCGGGCGGAACCCGTGCCGCACGCCCACCGACAGCGGCGCGTCCGAGTGGATGGTGGCCGCGACCACCGCGTTGGTCAGCACCCGGTCCCCGGCCAGCAGGTAGGCCCGCTTCATCCGCCAGCCGTCCGCGCCGGAGCCGCCGAACAAGGGCACGCTGGCCCCGAGCACGGTGTAGCAGCCGCGCACGATCTGCTCCTGGTCGCGGACCAGCCCGTCGGTCAGCAGCATCAGCACCCGGTGGGGCAGGCCCGGGATCTCGGTCACGCTGCGGCCCAGCTCCTCGCCGGCCTCGCGCTGCCGCCCGGCCACGTTCTCGGCCGCGGCCGTGGTGACGGCGAAGCCGGGGCCGCCGATGGCGGCCACCACGACGGTGCCGTCGTTGGCGCCGCCGTCGCAGATCTCGCCGCGGGTGGTGCACCCGATCACCGGCACGTCCGGGCCGACGACGTCCCGCACGCCGGCCAGCGTCTGGGCCAGGTCATAGGTGATCGCCGCCCAGACGACGAGCAGCTTGGGATCCGCCCCGGTCAGGGCGGTGTGCGCGGCTTGGGCCGCGGCGGTCCTCGGTTCGGTGGCGCTGGATTGGCCCACACCCATCCAGCGCCGGCCGTCGGGACACGCGTCCGTGTTCATGACGCCTCCACTCGACGGCGGTCGGTCAGACACCGTAGTCGCTTCCGCGGCCCGCTGCGGAGCCGCGCGAGTAGATCTTCACTCAAACGGCGCATCTGGTGGACAACGGGCAGACCGGTTGTTTGACACCGCCGAGGGGCATTGGTCTAGTGCATCACGTAACCAGATGGCTACCGAGGGGGGTGGGCCGGCATGAGATTCCGTTCGATGACGGCGGTTTCGGCGCTGGCGGCGGGATTCCTGACCGTCACGGTGGGTCCGGGGGCGCAGGCCGCGCCAGCCGATCCGACGACACTGGTGAACCCGTTCGTGGGCACCGAGAACTCCGGCAACACCTTCCCCGGCGCGAGCGCCCCGTTCGGCATGGTGCAGGTCAGCCCGGACACCGGCGGCCAGGGCGGTTACGACTACGACCAGACGGCGATCTACGGCTTCAGCCAGACCCATCTGTCCGGGGTGGGCTGCGGCGTGATGGGGGAGCTGCCGGTCATGCCGACCACCGGCGGCATCACCACCGTGGATCCGGCCAAGTACGCCTCGGCCTATTCGCACACCGACGAACAGGCCACGCCCGGTTACTACCGCGTCGGTCTGTCCACCTACGGCGTTAACGCCGAAGTGACGGCCACGCCGCGGACCGGTTGGCAGCGGTACACGTTCCCGGCCACCGCGGCGGCCAATGTCCTGTTCAACACCGGCCAGGCCAACCAGTCGGTGCTCGACTCAGAGGTCCACATCGTCGACAACCACACGGTCGAGGGACGTGTGCACGACGGCGGCTTCTGCGCCGGGCACGACCAGCACACCGTCTACTTCACCGCCAGCTTCTCCCGGCCGTTCGCCTCGTACGGCACCTGGCGCGGCAGCACGACCACCGCCGGGGCCAAGGACGCCGCCGGAACCGGCGGCAACGGCGCCTGGGCCACGTTCGACGCCACCACCCAGCACGACGTGGTGTTGAAGGTCGGCATCTCCTACACCGGCATGGCCGGCGCGCGGGCCAACCTCCAGCAGGAGACCGGCGGCTCCTACGACTTCGACGCCACGAAGGCGGCCTTGCATTCCACCTGGGTCGACGAGCTGAACAGCGTCCAGGTCGCCGGCGGCACGCAGGACCGGCAGACCGCCTTCTACACCTCGCTCTACCACGCCCAGCTGCATCCGAACCTGGCCGGCGACGTGGACGGCAGCTACGCCGGCTTCGACGCCAAGGTGCACAAGGCGGCGGACTACACGCCGTACCAGAACTTCTCCCTCTGGGACACCTACCGGCCGCAGAACCAGCTGCTGGAGCTGCTCCACCCCGACGTCGCGCGGAACGTGGCGCTGTCGCTGGTGGCCGCCGGGCGGGACGGCGGCTGGCTGCCCCGCTGGGCCCTGGCCAACAGCGAGACCAACATCATGACCGGCGATCCGGTCACCCCGTTCCTGGTCGAGGCCTGGACCAAGGGCCTGCTCAAGGGGCACGAGCAGGAGGCGTACGCCCTGCTCAGGGCCAACGCCACCAGCCTGCCGCCGGCCGCCTCGCAGTACAACGGCCGCACCGGCCAGCCGTTCTACGCCGACCGCGGCTACATCCCGTCCGGGCTGCGACGGGGCACCGACTGCGCCGACAAGGGCGGCGACAACGACTGCGACCACCCGGCCTCGGCGACCCAGGAGTACGCCCTGGCCGACGCCGCCCTGGCCCTGATGGCCGACGGCCTCGGGCACCACGCCGACGCGCAGATGTTCGCCGCCCGCGGCCAGTGGTACCGGAACCTGTGGGACAGCTCGACCGGCCAGTTCCGGCCCCGCACGACCGACGGCACCTGGCTCACGCCGTACGACCCGGTGCCCGCCGACCACCAGTTCCACGAGGGCGGCGCGTACCAGTACCAGTGGCTGGTCCCGCAGGACCCGGCCGGGCTGGTGCAGCTGATGGGCGGCCGCGACGTGGCCGAGCAGCGCCTCGACGCCTTCTTCGCCTACCCGCATCTGCTCGCGGACCCGGTGAAGACGGTCCATGACGACTGGATCTCCAGCCCGTACGACTACTACAGCAAGGCCACCTACAACCCGAACAACGAGCCCGACCTGCTGGCGCCGTACATGTACCTGTGGGCCGGCGCGCCGTCGAAGACGGCCACCGTGGTGCGGGCGGCGATGACCCTGTTCACCAACGGCCCCGACGGCATGACCGGCAACGACGACCTCGGCACCATGTCGGCCTGGTACGTGTTCTCCTCGCTGGGCCTGTACCCGACGACCAGCGGCGGCGACTTCCTGGCCCTGTCCAGCCCGCAGTTCCCCACCGCGACCGTCCACATCGGACAGCGCCAGCTGGTGATCACCGCGCCCGGGGTCACGGATGTGAACCGGTACGTGCAGAACGTGTCGCTCGACGGCCGCGCCGTGGCCAGGAGCTGGCTGGGCTGGGACGACATCAGCCGCGGCGGCTCGCTCCGGGTCAACGTCGGCGGCACCCCGTCCAACTGGGCCACCAGCCCGTCGGCCGAGCCGCCGTCGATCAACCACGCCGCCCCGGACTCCCGCCGGCACGTGGACGCCTCCATCCGCGGCCTGAACGTGGACGTGCTCGGGCAGGCCCCGGGCACGCTGCCGGTGGCGGTCAGCGCGGCAAACGGATGGACCATCCGCCCCGGCGCGCTGCTGCTGAAGTCCAACCACCTGCCGGTGCAGCAGACCGTCGCGCTGACCCCGCCGCCCGGCACGCCCGCCGGCAGCTACCAGGTCACGGTCACGGTGACCGCCGCCGGGGCCGACACAATCACCAGGACTGCCACCGTTCAGGTCACACAGCCCTGACGCCCCGGTATTCTGCGGTGTCTGGTGGCCCGGTGCTCGACGCCGGGCCACCGGTGCTGACTGCGAAAGGAATCCGGTGAACACGCCAGTCGAGACGCTCGAGTTCCAGGCCGAGGCGCGCCAGCTGCTCCAGTTGATGGTGCACTCGATCTATTCGAACAAGGACACGTTCCTGCGCGAGCTGATCTCCAACGCCTCCGACGCGCTGGACAAGCTGCGCCTGGAGAGCTACCGCGACAAGGACCTCGAGGTCGACACCTCCGACCTGCACATCGAGCTGGAGACCGACCGGGTCGAGCGCACGCTCACGGTGCGGGACAACGGCATCGGCATGAGCCGGGAGGAGGTGGTCGCGCTCATCGGCACCATCGCCAAGTCCGGCACCGCCGAGTTCCTGCGCAAGCTGAAGGAGTCCAAGGACTCGGCCGCCTCGCAGGACCTGATCGGCCAGTTCGGCGTGGGCTTCTACGCCAGCTTCATGGTCGCCGACCACGTCACGCTGCTCACCCGCAAGGCCGGCGAGGCCGCCGGTACCCGCTGGGAGTCGGCCGGCGAGGGCACGTACACGATCGAGACGGTGGAGGACGCCCCGCAGGGCACCTCGGTCACCCTCAAGCTCAAGCCCGAGGACACCGAGGACCACCTGTACGACTACACCGCCGAGTGGAAGCTGCGGGAGATCGTCACCCGCTACTCGGACTTCATCACCTGGCCGGTGCGGCTGGAGGTGGAGCGCAAGGTCGAGGACGAGACCACGCGCGAGTTCGAGACGATCAACTCGGGCAAGGCGCTGTGGGCCCGGTCCAAGGACGAGGTGCCGGCCGAGGAGTACACCGAGTTCTACAAGCACATCAGCCGCGACTGGAACGACCCGCTGGAGACCGTCCACGTCAAGGCCGAGGGCACCTTCGAGTACCAGGCGCTGCTGTTCCTGCCGTCCAAGGCCCCGTACGACCTGTTCATGCGCGAGCGCAAGCGTGGCGTGCAGCTGTACGTCAAGCGGGTGTTCATCATGGACGACTGCGAGGAGCTGATGCCGGAGTACCTGCGCTTCGTCAAGGGTGTGGTCGACGCGCAGGACCTGTCGCTGAACGTGTCCCGCGAGATCCTCCAGCAGGACCGGCAGATCCAGCTGATGCGGCGGCGGCTGGTCAAGCGGGTGCTGTCCACCGTGAAGACGATGCAGGCCGACGCGCCCGAGAAGTACACGACCTTCTGGACGGAGTTCGGGCCCGCGGTCAAGGAGGGCCTGCTCTCCGACGCCGAGAACCGCGAGACCATTCTCGACATCTGCTCGTTCGCGTCCACCCACGACGCCGAGAAGCCGACCACCCTGGCCGACTACGTGGAGCGGCTGCCCGAGGGGCAGGAGCACATCTACTACATGACCGGCGCGTCCCGGTCCATCGTGGAGAGCTCCCCGCACCTGGAGGCGTTCCGGGCCAAGGGGCTCGAGGTGCTCATCCTCACCGACGGCATCGACGAGATGTGGGTCGACGCCGGCGAGGGCTACCGGGGCAAGACGTTCCAGTCCGTGGCCAAGGGCGAGGTGGACCTGGACCAGGACGCCGACAAGGAGGAGAACGAGGAGTTCGCCCCGCTGCTGACCTGGCTGTCGTCCAACCTTGCCGACAGCGTCAAGCAGGTCCGCCTGTCCACCCGGCTCACCACCTCGCCGGCCTGCCTGGTCGGCGAGACCGGCGACCTGACGCCCACGCTCGAGAAGATGTACCGGGCCATGGGGCAGCCGGTGCCGGCGGTCAAGCGGGTGCTGGAGCTCAACCCCGACCACGCCCTGGTCACCGGCATGCGGACCGCGTTCGCCGCCGGCGGGCACGAGACCGAGCTGGGGGAGACGGCCGAGCTGCTCTACGGCATGGCCCTGCTGGCCGAGGGCGGCGAACTCCCCGACCCAGCCAAGTTCACCAAGACCCTGGCCGACCGCCTCGCCCGCAGCCTCTGACCTGATGCGGGTAGGGGGCTTTAGTCAAGTTCCGACTGACGCACCTAATGACCGAAGGGCTGTTTTCGCAGGTCAGATACTATGATGACAGTTCCGCGTCACAGCTCAGCAGCACCTCTGGCGAGCCGCCAGGAGGACTGCGTCTCGCCCCGGGTCGTGGCGTCGTACTCTGAACGCCGGAGCGCCCCCGTGCTCAGTACCCATGAGCACGGGGGCGCTTCGCTGCGTCTGGACTAGTTAGACGTCTGGCCGTTACCGGGGCACGCGGTACGGGTGCTCCGGTCCTGATGCGGGCCGACCGTCTGACCGGGGCTGTCAGTCGCTACCTGGCCACAGACCGGGCAGTGTCCCTTTTCGTCCGCCACGCCGACATCACTCCTCTACTGCTGGAGCCTCCCGCACCTTGGGGTGTTGCCACTCTGGATCAATCGCCGGCACGGGTCGGGGCGTCGCCCCTTCCTTGACGATATTGCTAGCCTCGACCGCTGATCCACCCGGCGGCGAGGTATTCACAATTGACAGCTCGACGGTTACGCCATCGGTGTCGACGATACGAATCCCCGGTTGTCCACCCGCGTCGCACCGCTCAACCTTGCTAATACGGGGGTCGTTCGCCGCCGTCAACAGGTCGAACAGATACGCCTTAAAGAGTGCGCTCTGCATTACAACGCCTCCTGCGGGACCGTGTATTTGTCGACGTTTGGAATCTTTGGCCCGCTTACCTTGTAGACCTGAACAATGCTGGCCCCGCCATCCGCGTAGTGAACCTTGACGCGTGGGTGATACGTCTTCGGGTTGTCGCCGCCCGTAAGGAGTTCGACGCCCACAATCCCGGGATGATCGTCGGCGACGATCACATCCCTAATGAGCTCGTCAAGCTCGGGTAGTTTCATAGCGATATTATCTCACCGCTAGCCCGAGTCGCCTCAATCAGGGTCCACAACGAAACACCCCCGCGCTCTATCCCCATGAGCGCGGGGGCGGTTCGTCGTGCCTAGGGGTTAGATTTCGCCCGCTTCTTCTAGGGCCGCCCCCTCCTTGGCTAGTTCTTCTTCGTCGCAGTCACACTCGTGTGCGTACCTGTGCGTGCACTCGGTCACGGTTCGCCTTTCTTTAGTTCGTCGACAGGCTGACGCCGTCGCAGGACTCGCCCGTGTTCGGGTTGTTGTGCTCGTCCGCAGGCGCACCGACCCCAGGGGAAGCCAGCGTGCCACAGACACAACATTTACCCCTGCGACCCGCGTAGCCGCTGGACATCCTCGCTATCATTTCGTCCCACTTTTCCGATCTGTCAACTCGTCGGATAACACGTGGACATGCCGGCGACCCTCACCGCCAGGGTGCTTGATTGTCTTCCGGTGCCACGTACGAATCATCGGACTGATAGGGGGTGTAGTTCTCTCGCGGATCAGTCACCACCGGCTGTTCGCTCCAGTCATCCTCAGGGCTTAGCGTGCTGGTCACGCCCCATTCACCCCCTTTCGCCTCTGCTGGCGGGCAATCTTCTTCTTCACCCGCGTTGCCGCGCGACGTTCAGCCCGATTTCCGTTCGCGTCCGGCGTGATACTCAAGGCGGACACGGTGCCCGCCTGAACGCCTCGACGGGCGAACAACCCGCCGATAGTGACAATGCCGTTGTGGCTTGCTCGTTCATCCACTCTCACAATTTCTCCCCAGTCCTGATGACGGTTTGCGATGTCAGCTAAAAGGCAAAGTGGCATGGACGGGTTAGGACCGTCCAGTGTTCACCGCGTTCGGTTGGCTCTCGCATCAGAAATTCGTTGTCGGCGAGCGCCTCCGCGCTCACGGCGACAACGAGTATGCTGCGCAGACAGGGCACCGACTCGGAGTCGTTCGGCCTAGCGCTCCATTTGCGCGTAAGAGCCCGAAAATCCAGCTCACCAATGCGCGCGTGGGCCATCTGCCAGAGGAAGCGGTAAAGCGCGTAAGCGCCGACAGGATACTTCTTGGAATTGCCGAGTTCCTGATAGACGCCAGGCGGGAGCCACCTGTCCGACAGACGCGCATGTTTGCTGCGCCCAGGCTCGACCGAAATCAACTCCGGAAGGATCAGCGTATTACTCGTCATGGGCATCACCCTTCTGCACGTCGGGAATCTCGCGCTTCTGTCCGTTCAATAGCACGGTCCAGCGCTCATGAAGTCCGTCCGCCTGTCGCGCCAAGAATCCGCCGCTCGTCAAGGCGTCTACACAGTCAAGGACGCGTCGGATATTCTCCAATCCGGGCGGCGGGCCGTGCGGGTGATCCTTGTGACTCCAGTCGTTAACCATCTCGACCAGGTCAATCGTGCCGAGCCCTCCATCAGCCGCCCGACAGAGCAACTGATAGAGGTAATACGAACCCTCGGGGTATTCCGGCTTCTTTAGCTCGCGTTCAACCCACGACTCAATCCGGCACGAGCCCAGGTGTTCAGTGCTCGCGCCGTCGCTCGGCTCGATTATCGGGTTCCAATGTGTCATGCGAACACCTCCGGTCACATCACAGCCGGATTGGATATCACCTTGAAGCCTTCTGCCTCTAAATCTCTCGCACGGTCTACACACTTCGGGCACTTCGGCAGGCGTGGACGCTCGCGCGCTCCATATGCGGGCATAGGCGGCAACGTTCGGACTTCGTCGCACAGCGCGGTTATGTCCTTGCCACTGTTCGGCGGGCGGGTGACCGTGCCTCGGAACGTGTGCAACTGGCGTGCGGCGACTGAGCGCGCCCACCACCACGCAATATGGTCCGGGGTCGCCGTGAGCATCACGACCGACCTCGCAGTTCCCGAACGCACGTCAGACAACAGAGCGGGTCGTCTGCGTTCGTCTCGCGAGAGTCCTCATTGAGGATGTACGAATCCCCGTCCGCGCCGATGTAGTGGTTCGGAGTGACCGGCCCCGGGGGCAGCACGAACGCGTGGGAGACCTGTAGAACGCGGTCAAGATCCGGCCATGTCGGTATGAACCAACGAATCGGCGTCGCCCCGGCCGGCGGCTCGGTGAGCCCGTTCACGGCACCCTCACTTCCGCTATGGAGCACGGCGGCAACGCACCCCTCGATGCGCTCGCGTTGCCGCCGTGCGCTGCCCCGGGGCGGTCGCCGCCGCAACCCCGGGGCAACTTCCCGCCGTCCCTGCCGGCGGGTGCTAGGACGCCGTCACAGATGGGAGGAGCCGACTCGGTCTCTTCCCTGGCCCGTTGCCTCTGTGACGGCGCACCGCCGGCCGGTAGGGCCGACGTAGGGGCCGAACCGGCGGCACCGCGTCCCCGTTGTGGGGGGATCGGCACCGCCGGTCCGGTTGTCCCGGTCGCTGCCGACGAGCCGGTGACGCGGGGGGCGTCGTCGGACGGCTCGACGGTCGCGCGGGCGACCGGGATCGGGGCCGGACTCTGTTTCGGGGTGAACAGAGCCCGGCAGACCGGCCCAACGTGCCCGCGCTGCCGTTGACGGAAACGGCGCAGCACAACACGACCGGGCCGAAGCACGCGTGCACGCACTCGGCGGAACATGGCGTAGAGGTCGCCCCACGTCATCACGTAGGCGTGCATGGCGGCGTGAACGAGCAAACCCAGCCACAGCAAGGAATAGCCAGCGATCAGGCTCACGCGGCACAGTTCAATGATCATCGCGGCCACCCTGGTCGAGCCACCGGAGAACCGGCCGGCCGACAGTGCGCATGAGCGCGGCGAGCCCAGCGCGAACGGTGTCGTGGTGGACCCACCAGAGCACGCCGCCGATGACCATCACGGCGAAGCCGACGATGGTCCCCACGGTCCACAGGGCGAGTGACGCTCGGTCGATCATGACCAGTCGCCCATCAGGAAGAACGGCGGGCCGTCGTCGTCAGGAGGTGGCAGCCGTCGACCGCGTCGGAGACCTCGCCGGCGGCGGGGTTGAATGGCCCCGATGCGTTCGAGGTCGGCGGCGACGCTCTCGCCAAGGAAGTTCCGATACTGCCGCTCAAACCGCCAGTCACGGACCTTGCGGCCGGCGAGCACGCCGACGAGCACCGATACGACGCCGACGCCCAGCGCAACGAGTCCAAGCATGTAGGGCTCAGTCATCGGTCCGGCCCTCCCGCTCGGCGCGGTCGGCAAACCAGTCGTCGAGCCGAGATAGGGCGGACATACCGCCGAACACGACCGTGCAGGCAAGGCCCGTCAGCAGCACGGCGAACAGCAGGGGCAGCACGTACCTAGTCACCATGGCGACCGCCCCACACAAGCCGTGAGCCCTCATGTGTTCTGACCGGCGGCCGGTGGGCCGTCACGGGGTCTGCGGCATCGATGTCGCGGAGGTACCGGCGGTGCTCGACGAACCGCCGAATTCCGATGACGCCGCCCAGCGCGGCGAGTACGCCGAGCAAGCCAACGACGACGCCGAACAACCACAGGGTGTCCACGGCTGTCACTCCTCCCAGGGGGGGCAGACGGGGAGCTCTCCACACGGGTGAACAGTCACCCCGCCTGCCCGGGTGCCGGCGGACCCTCACAGCGGATGCCCCGCCCGAGGGAGGCACTTCACGACCCCGGGTGGAGCTGCGACGATCCGGCCAGCAGGGTGAATAATGACATGAGAATGTTCTCCCCTCAACGCGCGGACGGGTGACTATGCTCAGTTACTGCCCGTCGTTAGGCTTGCGGCATGGCCAGCACTCAGACCCGGCGCAAGCGCAAGCTCGGAGCCTTCGTAAGGGCGCTCCGCGAGCGCGCCGGGCGCACGACCGAGGACGCCGCGAAGCTGCTCCGCCGGAAGCAACCCGAAGTGTCGAAGTTCGAGAACGGGTACATCCTGGTCACGTTCGCCGAGCTCGCCGCGCTGCTCGCCTACTACGGAGCGTCGGACGAGGACCGCGAGAAGGCTGCTCAATATTTCGATGACGCGAGGCAGGACAGCCGGCGTATCGAAGGGTCAGCGGGAGTCAAGCCGAAGTTCCGAACGTTCCTGCGCAACGAAGCCGATGCGGACGTTGAACAGGAAGTTGCAACGAACGCGGTGCCGGGCATCTGTCAAACCGAGGAGTACGGCCGCCATTCACTACTGGCGGAGCCCGCGTTTATCGAGTCGGCCGCCGCGACAGAGTCGAATCTAAAGGCGCGACTCGCGCGCAAGAAGCTGCTGACCGGTGACGGCGCGCTCAGGTACCACGCGCTGATCGATGAGGGTGTCCTACGCCGCGAAGTCGGCGGTCCCATCGTCATGGCTGCTCAGCTGCGCGAGCTCGCTGACCTGGCCAAACGGCCGAACGTCACGCTTCAGGTCATCCCGTACAGCGCTGGCGCCTACGGGACCATGTCCGGGCCGGTCACCGTATTGCGCTATGCAGCGGACGATGAGCCTGACACTGTGTACGCGGAACATGCCGTAGGAGGTGATTGGGTAGACGCGGAGGAACAAATTGCACAGTTCCTCGAAATGTTCGATAACATTGCAACAACCAAGGCGCTGTCGATTGCGGAGTCGCTAGCGTTCTTTGAACGGTTGGCGCAAGAACTAGAGGCACAATGACATATGTCTACAGGTCTGGAATTCGATTCAAGAAGTCGTCGAAATCTAACAACAGTGGCAATGGGGGCGGGTGCGTCGGTTTGGCTTGGTTGCCCAACGGCGACCTCGCCGTCTGTGACACGAAGGAGCCTGACGGCAGTCCGTTCCTGGTGATCTCGGCCAGGTCGGCGGCAAGGTTCCTCACCACCGCCGCGCGAAACGGGTTCTTGAGGGAGCCCCCCAAGTAGTCCCCCGTGATGTCGCAGACGGCCCCCCGACAGAGCTGTTGCCGGGGGGCCGTTGTCATCCTGGCGTGTCCGCCCTGCCACCGTCGACACCCGGACGCATCATCCCTGGTCGCGGTGGGTGTCCTGGGTGGCGGCCGACCCTCGACAGGGGCGAATGGCACGTTTTCGCAGGTCACAAGTGTGTCACAATCCGGACGCGGGCCGCCTACATGTCAGAGGGCGGTGATGCCGGGCCAGGTCTGCGGCGGCGCGTGGGTCACGACCACCACCGCCTCCATGCGGGCATCCTCGGCCACGCCGTACCGGCCGTCTGTCGGCGCGTCGTCGAACGCGTCGGCCACCCACAGACTCCCCACAGTCAGCACCGCCACCGCCACCCACCGATGGGCTTGCCGGCGGCCGGCGGGGCGCGGACTGGAAACCGCCGTGGTCGGCCTGGGCGCGGCGGCCGGCGGTGCGGCCGGGTCGTCATCACCGATTGCCGGCGGCGGCACGCTGACGGCCGGCATGGCGGGCGGGGTGCCGATCGTGAGCAGCCCCGTGGCGGTGTGCACCGTCAGCACGACGTGGTGTCGCTCCCACAGCTCGGCCAGAGCGATCCGGGGCAGCGTCGCGCAGGCCGCGCTTCCGGCGACGTCGCGCACGAGCCGTTCGGCCGGCGTCGGTGCCGGCATCGCCCCATACCGTTGCGCGGGTAGCTGACCGGCCACGCCGAGAAGCCAGCGCAGCAGCGTCGGAGGGAGAACCTCGCCCCGCCGGACCAGGATCGTTGGTGCGCCGTCCCGGCCGATCCGGACGGCCCATGGTTTGTCCAACCGATCCACAACCCGAAACACCTTGCGGTTCAACGACGTCCCCCTCTGCGTGACACCCCGGCCCCATGCTCGGGGTGGCAGCCCTCTACCGTGCCGGCCCGCGTTGCCCACGGGTCCGGCCGGCTAGTGCTGTTGGAACTATGTTTGCGCTCCCACTCAACATGCCATGCACGGATTTTTCAAACACTGCAAGAGAAGTCACCCATACGGCGCAACGTGGAACGTGGCACGAATCCTCTGAGTAGCGGCCTATCCGTCCACATTGGACTCAGATACGTAGTGCCGCCAAGGGGATTACGTGCGTCCGTGGTCCGCCTACGTGGTCGCCCAGTAGTGGCTACGTGGTTACACGTAGCGGCATGGGTAGATCTACGCAGTCCGTCACGCCGTCCCTTCACGACGGTTCTCCCGCTGGGCCGCCATATGGACCGTCTCGGCCAGCAGCGAGCGCACCGGTTCCCGTGTCCGCCGGAAGTCCTCCACCAGCCGCCGTTCCTCGGGTGTGTACTCCGGTGGCGCTGGCGACGGCGGTGGCGGGTCGCCCGCGTGCAACTCGGGTATGCCGGCCTCCTCGGCGAACGCCCGCGAGATCACCGCCAACGGCGCGCGGTACGCCGTGGCGAACGACTGAAGGCCGTAGACGGTCGGATACTTGCCGCGCCTGCCGGGCCGGAGCCACTGCGACAACCGCCCCGGGGTGAACCCCGCCCGCGCCTCCAGACTCCGGACGCTCATTCCCCCCGTCCACTCCAACCGGACCACATCCATAGGCAAACGGGTGTCGACGGTCTCTAGCTCGTTGTCCTCCGTGGACACAGACGGACCGTGTCCGTCTGACTGCTTGCTGTCACGCCTCATAGCGTCCCTTCCTGTCCGCCTGCCCCGTTGGCGGTATGTGCCGTCCCCCCTGGAAGGCACGTGCGGCAAATGCCGCACCTGGATTGCGAGACGCGGCATCTGCCGCGCCGTCCCCTGTCTCATCTTGGCATCTCTCGTGCCTCCCTGTCATCTGTGGTTGCACACGCAGGTGCGGCACTTGTCCGCTTACTTGACACAGCATCGAAATGTGATCAAGGTGGAGGGTGACCAGCATTGGAGCTGGGGTTACGCAGGTGCGGCATTGCGCCGCAAGGGAAAGCGCCCGGGGGAGGGAGGCGTTCGTGGGTGGCGCATGTCCGTCGTAGCCACGCGCACGCCGTGTCTCAAGCCCCATGGTCACCAGCCATGCCCAGCCGTCAGGAAGCGAACCAGCCATGCCGATTCGAGTCATTCTGTCCACTGTGGACATCGCGGTGCCTGCCGCCGATCTTGATCACCTCGCCGCCCACGTCGACATGCTGTCCCAGGTGGAACAGCAGATAACGCGGTTGAAGAAAGCGCGCGACGAGCTGCGATCAACGATCCGGCGTGGCCTCGGCGGGGCCGAGGTCGGGCTGATCGGCGGCGAGGTGGCCGTGACGAACAAGACCGTCATGCGTACCTCGCTGTCCGCCAACCTGGTCAAGCTGTGCTATCCGCGCGTGGCCCGGCTGTGCATGGAGACCAAGCCAGTGACCACGTTCCTTCTGGTGCCATGACCGAGACGCAGCGGGCGACCGTGTGCCCCGTCTGCGGCGGTGAGCTGTGGGACGTCGTCGGCCGGGGCGTGCATCCACTGTGCACGGATGAGCGTGAGCTGTGGTGGACGGCGGCCGACATCGGCGCGGCGGTGCGCGTGGTCGCCCGCCGCGCCGAGGCGCGCAAGCCGCTGCCTACCGCCAAGACGGACCCGCCGAACAAGGTAGTGGACGCCGTGTGCGCGCTGCTGGTGGGCGACCCGTCCAACCGGTCCAGTCTGGAAGCGGTGGTGAGCGCTGTCTTGCACAGCGCCGCCGATGACATCTTCTGGAGGACCACGGCGAACACGATGAGGCCCTACCTTCCATCGTGGATCAATCCGGCCGTGGTCGGCGCGACGGTGAAAAGCCTTATCGGGCTTGGACTTCTGACCGACACCGGCCGCTACGTCGAGTGCGACGACCGAACCGCGGGCAACTACCGCAAGCCGCAGCGCGTGTACGAGTTGAACGCGGACATGTTGGAACACATGGTGTTTGGCGAGGATCAGTGATGGGCGCCCAACAGTCCCAAGTGGACGCTGAGGCCGCCCATCGCTGCCTTCGCGGCGAGCTGGTCGCTGAACAGGTCAGCACGCACGCGCGAGAGCTGGCGGTGAGTTGGCTTCACCGCCGAGGGTGCACGGACGCCGAAGTGGCGGCCCGTACCCGCATGTCCACCTACACCGCCGCCCGCATCCGCACCCGGCTGCGGCTGGCGGCACATCCCGTGCCCACAAGGGGGGTTTGTCATGTCAGGTGAGTTGGCGACAGTGGCAGACGTGGCCGAGGCCGGCGACGTCCCGATATCCACACTGGAGGAAGCACGCGCACGCGCGGACCGTATCCGCGCGGGCATCGGCGTCGTGGCGCGACTGCAAGACGACATCGTGACCGCTTACCGGCGTCGCGACTGGGCGCAGCTCGGCTACAGGGCGTGGGAGGAGTACGTGGCCGGCGAGTTCGGCGGGCACCACGTGCGGTTGCCTCGGCCGCAGCGTCAGGAGATCGTGGCGCGGTTGCATGAGGAAGGGCTGTCCACCCGGGCGATCGGCGTGGCGTTGGGCGTCGATCAGCGCACCGTGCGGCGGGATCTTCCCGCCGAGGTGGACACCGCGCCCGTCCCGGTGGTCGGTGTGGACGGCAAGTCCTACGCCGCGCCGAGCAAGCCCAGCGCCGAGGCGGACACCGGGGCGGGGCCGGCCGCGTCGCCGCCGCGCCGCCGGCCGCTGCACGCCGAGGCGGCCGAGGCCGCCGCCACCCTGGACGCCGCACTGTCCCGGTGGGACGCCGTCACCGCAGACTCACGGTGGCCGGCCCAGCGCGCCCGCATCGCCGAGAGACACGCCGAGACGTTCACCCGCGCCGCCGCGCTGGTGGACAACGTCACCGCCTAACCGCTCCACACCGAGACCAGCACCGGACCCGCCACGGGTCCGGTGACGGTCTCGCACACCCCTTTTCCCTTCCCACACAACAGGAGGACAGCGAGCATGACAACCCACACCGCCGGGCCGGTGGGGTGCTGACATGGCTACTTTCCCGCTCTCTGACGGGTTCTACGCCGATCCCGCGTTCCTCGGCCTCTCCGGTGACGCCGTCGCGCTCTGGACTCGGTCCGTGTCCTGGTCCACACACCATCTCACCGATGGATTTGTGCCGACCTCGGCCCTGGCCGTGCTCCAAGTCCACGACGAACAGTCCCCGGCCGAGCTGGTGGCGCGCGGCATCTGGAAGCGAACGCGCGGAGGCTTCCGTTTCGTCGTCTGGCCGAGGCAGGCCAGCAGCGACTACGTGGAAGCGAAACGGGACGCGGACCGCGCCCGCCAACAGCGTCGGCGCACGTCAACCCCACCGCCGTCACGGCGTGACACACGCGTGACACCGCCGCGACTCGCAGCGGAGTCGCAGGTCGGTCACACCCCTTTGATCTTTAGTAGTAAAAGACAAGAGATACAAGATAAAGAACACCAACAGACTCCTTCGTCGTCTGTTGGTGCAAGAAAGCGAGCATGCCGCATCCCCGCCGACTTCACCGTCACCGAGGACATGATCAGCTGGGCGCGGCAGAACACCCCGCTGGTGGGCCGCGCCGACACGGACCAGTTCGTGGACTACTGGACCGCCGCCAGCGGCTCCAGAGCGTCCAAAATGGACTGGCCGGCTGCGTGGCGGACCTGGATGCGCAAGGCCCAGCGCGACGCCGAACGCGACGCCCAGCCTCGGCGTACCCGGCCGGCGGCCGGCGGGCACGTCAGCGCGACCGATGCCAACATCGCCGCCTTTCTCGGCGGCGGCACCACGACCGGGCCGCTAGCCCTGACCGAGGGGAAACCATGACCGAGCAGGAGATTCGCGCGCTTTTGGCGGTGGCGATGGCCTACGACAACCGCAAACCCGGACAGGCCACCGTGGCCGCGTGGACCGAGGCCGCGACCCGTGGCCGGTGGGCGTTTGACGACGCGGTGGAGGCGGTGCACGCGCACTTCGCCGAGTCGACCGAGTGGCTTATGCCCGCCCACGTCACGCAGCGGCTACGGGCGCAGCGGTCGGGGCCGGCGGCGGTGGCCGAGCTGCTGGCGCTGCCCGCTGGGCAGCCCACGGCCCCGGAGCGGGTCCGGTCCATCGTGGACGCCGTGGCGGGCCGGCTGGGTTGGGTTCGCGCAGTGGCCGACCCCGCCGCGCTGGCCGCGCTCGACCAGGCGTGCCCGTACTGCCACGCCGGGCCGGACCGCCCCTGCACGCGGGAGATCGCTCGTGGCCGGCGACGCGGCCAGCTCGTGGAGCTGACCACCCCGCACCCGTCCCGGTCACGAGACCTGGCCGCCGCGTCCGCCTCGGCCGGTCCGGAGTGGACCCCGTGAGCGGCACGGCCGCCGGGGCGATGTCCCGGGACGAAATGGTGGTGTTGCTGGGCCTGGTCGCCTCCCATGACCGCCGGGTGGACACCAGCGAAGCGGCGGTGACCGCCTGGCGGCACGCGCTAGCCGGCTACAGCCTCGGCGAGTGCCAGGCCGCCGTCATCGCCCGCGCCCACACCAGGCCCGACACGCTCACCCCGGCCAACCTGAAACGGGACATCGACACCGCCCGCCGAACGAAGGCGACGCGGGAGACGGTGCGCCGCAACCAGTTGGACGCCGAACAGAACGCCCGCAACGTCGTGACCATCCACCGTGGAATGGCCAAGGTCCGGGCCGCTATGGGCTGGTCCGCGGAGCCCGGCGCCACAACCAAAACGAAGGAAAATCATTGAGCCACAACGCATCCACGATCGTCCCCTGTGTACTCGGGTGCCGGTCGGCGGCGGGCGGGGCGTTTCCGGCGCAGGCCGGGTACCTGACGTGCGATCCGTGCGCCGACGAGCTGCGGGCGACGTTGCGGGAGCTGGTGGAGCTGTACGCGCTGACCGAGGACGCGGCCGTGCCTGGTGCCACAGACGTCGGGGTGAGAACAAGTTCCGGGTACGGGCCACGGTCGCCGGCGGTGGACGCGGTGTTGGCGCTGACCGACCCCCGCAGCGCCGCCGAGGATGGCGAACCCGTGGGCGTGCTGGCGGTGCTGGGCACGTGGGCCGACACCGTCCGCACGGACACGGGCGTGCGGCCCGCGCTGTCCGAGGCCGAGCGGCAGGACGCCACGTTGTTGGTGTCCTGGTTGGACTGGTGCAACACCCAGCCCTGGGCGGGCGCGGTGCTCCCGCAACTGGGCGCGCTGCGCACGGAGGTGTCCGGCACGCTCGGCCTTGGCCGGCGCACCGTGGCCGGCGAAGCCAACTTCCTGATCCGGTGGTTGGACTGGATCACCCGTCAGCCATGGGTGGCCGACCTGGCGGCCGAGGTCACCTCCCTGCACCGGCAGATGCGGGCCGCCCTGGGGCTGCTGGACAAGCATTTGCCCGTGGGCTGGTGTCCGGTGTCCACGGGGCACGGTCGGACCTGTGGGGCGGCGCTGCGGGTGCGGGTCGGTGCCGCGCGGATCGTCTGCCGCTCGTGCGGGACCAGTTGGCCGCGTGAGCAGTGGGACGCGTTGTCGGTGGCGCAGGGCACGCCGGTGTCCGACACGGCCGAGCTGTCCGCCTGGCTGGGCGTGCCCACGGGGACGCTGCGGCGGTGGCGCAGTGAGGACAAGTGGAAGCGCCACGGCGACAAGGCCCGGCCGCTGTATGACCGGGCCGAGGTGCTGGCGTCGTGGTCCCGGCGGCGGGCGAACGCGGTGGCCACCAGCGCGTGAGGTGCGGCAAATGCCGTACCTGGCAAGGGATTCCGCTCGGCCAGGTGCGGCATGTTGTCCGATGTGGTTCTGTGGCAACAAAGTCTGTGAAGTCGCTTGCCTCTGACCAGCACCGAACGTAGCGTGGATCATGTTGGTGGTTTGTGCCTTTCCCCCCTGGCACCGCCACCCGCCACGGTTGAGCGCCCCGACGCACCTTCCCCCGCGTCGGGGCGCTCCCGTTCCCGGGCGTCCGATGTGGACCACCGCCGATCGGTTGGGGGTGGTCACGATGGGATGGGAGAGCAGCGATCGGGCCGCCCGCCTCCCGCCGGATTGGCCCCGCATTCGCGCCCGAATCCTCGCCCGTGACCCCGTGTGCCGCATATGCCGGCGGCGGCCGGCGACCGAGGTCGACCACATTCAACGCGGTGACGATCACCGCCCGCACAACTTGCGCGGGGTGTGCTCCCCGTGTCACGCGTCCAAATCCGGACGCGAGGGTGGGCAGGCCGCCGCCGCGCGCCGCGTGCCGGCCAGCCGACCGCCCGAGAAACACCCCGGATATATCGAATGAATGGGAGGGAATTGTCATGCGAGTGCGTTTGCTTCAGGCCCTGGGTGGCTGTGACGTGGGTGAGGTAATCGACCGCGACGACGCGGCGGCCGAGTGGCTGCTGTCCGCCGGTCTGGCGGTCGCGGTGCCGGAGCTGGTGGACGACGCCGGGCAGGCCGGCTACGCGGACGGTGAGGGCGACCAGGCGGCCGCCGAGGCCGCCCCGGTCGAGGAACCCGCAGCACCAGCGGCACAGAGCAACGGTGGACAGGCTCGGCCTGGTCGTCGGCGCTGACTGTGCGTGACCGGGGTGGGGGGTACCCCCGAGACGGAATCGCCCAGTACCGGTACGTCATAGCGTCTCGCGGTGTGTACGAAACTCGGGGGTTGCGCCTCGGCGCGGACCAACCGATTCCCGGCCACCGTCGGTGACCAGCCGAGCGGGAGCCGTCTCCAATTCATGAATAGCCCAGATAATCGTTTGATGGATGTGGCCGCGGTTCAATTGAATTGAACCGACGACTTGATTATTGAATGTCGATGTAGAAGGTCGCGTGAATAGGGGGTCTGTCGTGGCCCTAACCGGTCGGCCGCCCAGCGAGAATGCCCGCAACCGCAATCCCAAGGTCTATGAATGGACGACGGTTGAGGCGGTTCCCTACACCGGCCCGTCGCCGGACCTTCCCCGCCGAGGCCGGGCGCGGTGGCACCCGCAGACCGTGGCGTGGTGGGAGGCCGTCCGGCACATGCCGCACGCTCGCGTGTGGACAGAGACTGACTGGTGGTTCGGCCTGGAGACCGCCGTCCTGGTAGAGGAGTTCTGGAGAGGTGAGAGCAGCAGGGCGGCCGAGTTGCGGTTGCGGTCCGGAAAGCTTGGCCTCACCCATGAGGACCGGCTGAAGCTGCGGATCCGCTACGTGGCCCCGGCCAGCGACCAGCCGGCCGCCGTGGTGGACGCGGCCGTGGTGACACGCCTGTCGGATCGTCGGCGCAGGCTGGCCGAGGAGTGACACGGTGCCACGTGAACTGGTCTACGCGCCCGCGCACGACCGCTCTCGGTCGCTGGGATGGCTTGCCGCTGCATGGATCGAGAGTTTCGGCGTGCACGGCCCCGGCGACGTCCAAGGCGACCCGGTGGAACTAGACGACGAATTCGCCGGGTTCCTGGTGGACGCCTACGCGCTGGGAACGGGCGGCCGGCGGCTGTACTCCCGCGCCGCCCTGGTCCGCCCCAAGGGTCGCGCGAAGTCGGAACTTGCCGGGTGGATCGGGTTGTGGGAGGCGTTCGGCCCCGCCCGGTTCGCTGGCTTCGCGCAGGGCGGGGAGCGGTTCACCTGGCGCGACTTCGCGTATGAGTACGCGCCCGGCGAACCGATGGGCCGCCCCGTCACCTACCCCTACATTCGTTGCCTGGCA
>Ga0307511_10001469_pt1 | contig 24935 bp, 30 predicted proteins | sample 13_EM_MG_FD_200266 | JGI IMG/M metagenome (GOLD analysis project Ga0307511, IMG submission 200266) | Populus trichocarpa ectomycorrhiza microbial communities from riparian zone in the Pacific Northwest, United States - 13_EM | ecosystem: Host-associated > Plants > Roots > Unclassified | place... | reverse complement strand
AGTGAGCCTTAATGTCCTCCCCCCCCCCCCCAAAGTCACTCACAACGGATTACCAAGGTTCTGGGGCGTCTGGGACAACAAGGTTTATGACCTGACAGATTACTTCAATACCATCAATGTTCGTCAGGGAGTCACCGATTTCCAGTTTTTGGACAAGGACATCGCGGCAGTGTTCCAAGAGCGAAGCGGAAAAGATGTTACCGAAGCTCTCCAGAAGGTGTTCGCCAAGAAGGATGCAACAACAGTTCAGCGGAACAGTTACTGTATCCAGAACATGTTCTACGTTGGGAGGACCGACTTCCGAAACACCCCCAGATGCCAGGTCCAAAGTTACCTGATGTTGGTTGCTTCGGGCATCATTGCAGCGACTATGCTACTAAAGTGTACGTTCCCACCTCCTTTCTGCCCACAAGTCCCTAATCTGAATTTTGACAGTCCTCGCTGCGCTGCAACTTACCCCGAAGAGGAACCCCGAGATGCTGGACAAATTTGTCATCTGTCAGGTTCCTTGCTACACGGAAGGCGAAGATTCCTTGCGGCGTACCATTGACTCGCTTTCTGCTCTCCACTATGACGACAAGAGGAAACTCCTTTTTATCATCTGCGACGGACTGATCATTGGCAGCGGCAATGAAAAGCCAACGTCCCGAATTGTCCTTGACATTCTTGGCGTTGATCCCAAACTCGATCCGGAGCCCCTGCTTTTCAAGTCTGTCGGGGAAGGCTCTCGTGCAATCAATTACGGAAAGGTGTATTCCGGTCTCTACGAGTTCGAGGGGCACGTCGTTCCGTGAGTTTACTTCTAGGTAGTTTACGCTTCTTCATGCTAACCACGCCAACAGATATGTGGTCGTCGTCAAGGTCGGAAAGCCCACAGAACGGTCAAAACCGGGTAATCGCGGAAAGCGTGACAGCCAGATCCTGTTGATGCACTACTTGAACCGCGTTCATTTCGATGCTCCTATGTCCCCGCTGGAGCTGGAGATCTACCATCAGATGCGAAATGTCATCGGTATCGATCCTGCGTTCTACGAGTACATCTTTACCGTAGATGCTGACACGGTGAGTTGAACACGTCTCGTCAAAGTCGTCGGATTATTTTAACACCTATTCAGACCGTCACACCCGAATCACTGAACAGACTTGTGGCTTCAACTGCGGACGACTCTTCTATCATCGGTATCTGTGGCGAAACCAAATTGGAAAACGAGGAAGGGTCTTGGTGGACCATGATTCAGGTGAGCAGAGTGACAAAGACTAGGTGACAATGGCTGACTTGGCACAGGTGTACGAGTACTACATTTCCCACCACCTCTCCAAGGCTTTCGAGAGTCTGTTCGGGTCCGTAACCTGTCTTCCGGGCTGTTTCTCTCTATATCGGATCCGGACCGCGGATAAAGGTCGGCCGATCATCGTCTCCAACCGCGTCATCGAGGACTACGCAGAACCCAACGTTGATACCCTCCACAAAAAGAATCTGTTCTCTCTCGGCGAGGACCGTTACCTAACAACTCTGCTTCTCAAACATTTCCCCACGTTCAAGACAAAGTTCACGCCCGACGCGATCGCACATACAATGGCACCTGAGTCTACACGCGTCTTGTTCTCCCAGCGTCGTCGTTGGATCAACTCAACTGTTCACAACTTGTGCGAGCTGATTTTCCTCCCCGAGCTTTGCGGATTCTGTCTTTTCTCCATGCGTTTCTTCGTCTTCATTGACCTCCTCGGTACTTTGGTATGGATCTTCTTTATCGCCTTTAGCACGTTCTTACTCCCTTCTAGATCCTCCCCGCAACAGTCGTTTACGTATGTCCTCCTGCATTTAGTGGAGTCGATCCGATTGACGTATTATGTAGCTCGTGTACCTCATCGTCATTGTTGCGACTGGCTCGGGGGCGTTCCCCTTGATATCAATCGTCATGATAGCAGCGGTATATGGTCTCCAGGTGAGCACCAAATGTATCCTCGCTAACACCACGCTAACTTGTGCCAAGGCCCTCGTTTTCATCATAAAACGGGAATTCATGCTGGTCGGCTGGATGGTTGTATACATCTTATCGTGAGTCAGGGTCCGACTAATGACCTTGAAGACTTGTCTCACCCTATTCCAGGTATCCCATATACAGCTTCTTCCTTCCGGTTTATTCCTTCTGGTGTATGGATGACTTCAGTTGGGGTAACACGCGCCTCGTCATCGGTGAGGGCAGTAATAAGAAGGTCATCATGAATGATGATGAGAAGTGGGACGAATCGATGATCCCCCTCAAGAAATTCAGCGGTACATCGATTTACCTCCGCTACGAGCCGTTCTAACTTGACACCAACTAGAATATGAGGCAGAGACTTGGGACACGGCTTCCCGTATGTCTGACGATACTCGCAAGACTGGACGTACCAATCAACAACCGAGATCCCGTGGCCCCGCTTCCGTCGCCGACTCGCGCAGCATCCATCCATCTATGGCGGGCGACTTCTACCGCGACACGAACGTAGTGTCACAAAAGGGGTCGTACTCACAGTTCCCCAACGCTATATCCCAAAGTCAGATGTCGCAATATGGGGGTGCTCCAGGCCTCCCTCAGCTTCCATTCATGCCGTTTGGAGGTGGTCCAGGATCTACTGCCGGCTCGGAATACGGCGGATTCCCCGTTGGCATGCCACAACTCCCTTATCAGAACACCGGCAGCGCCTATGGGATAATGCCAAACGCTCCGCGGAATACGGTGATGACGAATATGAACATGTTTGGCGGAGACGGTGTCACAACACAACTCACCGGAGCCGGGGGCACTCGCCCTATGTCTACCTTTTCTATGGCAACTTCTGTCAACCCGTTCGCTGGTCCGAGCATGAACCCCGATCCCACGGATGACGACCTCTTCAATGCTTTGCGCAACTACCTCAGCACCCAAGACCTAATGACGGTGACAAAGAAGTGAGCATCCGAGTTGTTCTCTCTCCGTTCTTGCGATTAACATGATACCTCCGCCAGGACTGCCAGAGAGGCAATCCAAGCCCGGTTCCCCAAGGCTGACTTATCCACGAGGCGGGAGTTCTTGAATCAGTCAATTGACAAAATTCTCTCCGAATCCTGATTATATTCCGCCCCGTGCCCGGACTCTTGCATCATTCGTGAAAGGACTGCTCTCGCACTTGCGTTCCTGTGGTTATATGTCATTTGCAGCCTTACGGACAGTACACCAACATTTTTCTCATTCCCTTCCTGCATCACGGACAATCTGTACCCACTCCTTCATTACCTCGAACAATCTTCTAATCTCTAGAGTACGGCTTTCTTCCATTCCTTTGCAGACTCTCCTTTCGGACAGTATTTACCCTCGTGTGGTTTTGACGTCGGCTTGTTCCGGTCTCATAGCCCGGTTCGAACTTCTCACACCCAGTTTCGATCCCCAACGGACACCTCGACCAACGGCGCTCGATGATAGTCAGCGTGATAAGAAGCGTTCCCGACCCCCGTCCGCCATATGGGGCACTGATGAATGTTCTGAACGCTTCTCGCGTGATGTTTGGTTCCTCTCAGGTGGACGAACGTTTCTGGTCCCCACATGGCCCCTTAACTGAGCGTTTCGATCGAATGCAGAACACCCTTTTATACTGCCTTGGTCATCACTCGTGAGGATACCGGCTCGCCATGACTACCAAGTTGCGGTTGTGTTTTGTGGTCCTCCTCTCGCTGGGTGCGTGTCGCGCCGAATCCGATGCACAACACCCACCATTTTGGGCTGGGAAACTGTGGTCCCAGTGCTCACCCTACGCCCCGGCTGGATCCTACAAGTCTCCCCCTCACGGTTGTTCCCTTAATCAAGTTAACCTCGTGAGCAATAATTCCAGTTCGCGTTTGCCCCCTTAACCGCTCCTTCTCAGATCCAGCGTCATGGAGCCCGATACCCAACCACTAACGCTAGGAAGGCCTATCTCGCTTCCTTGGCCAAGCTCAAATCCGCGCCTCATTACGTCGACCCTCAGCTGAACTTTCTCAAGAATTACACCGTCGAGCTTGGGGCGGACGATCTCATCAGTTTCGGAGCCACGGAGTGAGTAGCCCACGTGACTATTGTTCATCGCTATCTAACTGGGCCCTCCGAAAGATCCTTCGTTGCAGGCTTTGAGAGTTATAAACGGTACCCTCAATTGGTGCAATCCAAGGACCTTCCGTTCGTCCGTGCATCCGGATCGAACAGGGTAGTACAATCCTCGTTGAATTGGACCGCTGGTAAAGATTCTCTCTGGAACGGACGCCCACCAGGCTAACTCGCTGTTTCAGGATTTTCTGCTTCCAGTGGGGGTCACTTCTTACCCCCCTTGGAAGTCATCATCTCTGAAGATGTAAGTCATTTGCATCTCCGCTCGCCGGGAACTCAGAATTGAGCTCTCCTGTTATCAAGAAAAACTCAAACAACACACTGGATGACAACATGTGTCCAAACGCTGGTGACGGTGACGACAAACAGGCGGAGTGGCTCGCCGCTGCCTTTACACCCCTCGCCGATCGTCTGAACTCGGCAGCCCCTGGAGCGAATCTCACGACGGAGGATATTTATAACCTTATGGCGCTGTGTCCGTTCGACTCTCTGGCACATGAGAGATTAAGTCCACTTTGCCAACTGTTTGGTGATGAAGAATTCGAGCTCTTTGAGTATGCAAACGATCTTGACAAGTATTACGGCACAGGGTGAGCACAAGGGGCGAACCCCGCCCGTCGTGATCTTGGCTCACGTTCTGCCCTCTTAGGTACGGCGAAGAACTCGGCCCAGTGCAAGGGGTTGGTTACGTCAACGAATTGATTGCCCGTCTCACCCACCAGCCGGTTCAAGATGAGACGCAAACAAATCGAACCCTGGACTCATCACCAGTTACATTCCCCCTCAACCGAACCATATACGTCGACTTCTCCCACGATAATCAAATGGTGGCAATCTACTCCGCTATCGGCTTACTCAGGCAGCGAGAGCCACTGTCCACAACTAGTCCCGATCCAAAGCGGACGTGGAGGATATCGCGCATGACACCTTTTTCCGGGCGGATGGTTACAGAAAAACTGGAGTGCGCCGGAAGAGAGTTTGTAAGGGTTTTCGTGGATGACGCTCTCCAGCCACTCGAGTTCTGTGGGGCAGATCGCTCGGGGATGTGCAGTTTGCAAGCCTTTGTGGAGAGTCAGGGGTACGCCCGCAACAATGGCGAAGGGGACTTCCAAAGGTGCTTCACCTCTGCGGGGTAGTTACATGTTCTCGTCTATCCACAATACACACAAACGACTCGGCCCTGGCAGTGGGTGTGGCGGCGAGGATGATGATTGTGCGTGAGAAAACCGCCCAAATCCGCGGACATGGCACGTGCTCGGAAGCAAAGGGGGCAGCGAACCGCCCGTACTTGGTCGTGGAGAGTTGGGGCGGTCGTCTCCCCCCACCACGGTTCTCGATTGGGATGGGTCGTCCTGCTGCCTTCCTCCGTCTCATGGGATATACTCTCTTCCCTGTTCCACTGCTCCTACTTTTGATCTACTTGGTCACCCAGTTCCCAAGACCCCAAGAGTCGCTACACATCTACCCGTCACTCGCCAGCGTTCCTCGATCCAACCGCGTTTGGGAGATCTACAACGAAGATTATTTCCCCGGTGGTGGTTATGCGGTCTTACCTCACGGGCGGGTGAGCCTACATCCCGATTTGTTCGCGTCCCATATTCACGTTTATCAGGTGCGGTACTGGCTTATGGGGCCAGAGGACGGGGAGAAGGCGAGTTGCCCGGATTATCCTGTGGCTGTCCTCTTATACCAACCTTCCAGGTGGTCTTGATACCTGGATTACTCATTCCCGCGATCATTTGGAAGAATGTTGCCCCGCAGCTAGCCTCTCACGGATTTCGTGTTCTATTGTATGGTGTGTGGATCCAGTTTGACCACCGTGCCTCTCCCAAAAGTGACGGGCAATTCCCAGATCTCTATGGCCGAGGGTTCTCTGATGCACCATCCACGACGTATAATCCAATGTTGTATACAACTCAACTCGCGTTACTCCTGCAATATTTGGGGTGGCGTAACACGAATGTAGCTGGGGTGTCCATGGCAAGTGTTTCTAGCTTTCCTCCACTTTTAGTTACTTGACTTTCTCTCAGGGTGGAGCCATCGCCTCAGCTTTTCACGCGGATTTCCCCTATCTGGTAGATGGGAAGGTTGCTCTAATATCACCTGCAGGAGCGCTCGAAGTTGCTGATCTCTCACGAACCTCCAAGTTCATGTCATCTGCACTGGGCCAAATGCTCAGTTCATCTTTCATTGGGCGGGTTCGCGTCCATGCTTACGCGTCCCTGACCAACGCTAACCTTTTCGCCCCCAGAGGTATCTTAGGAGTATGGCGGAGTCCAATTCCACTGATCCCGTAGAGGTGTGCACGTTTTCCCGCGCTGCTGATCCCCACAGTTTATAACTCGGCGCACGAAGCTGGCACAATTGCAAGCGGCTTACCTCCCTGGGTACAATGCTGCGGTCGGCTCGTCCATACGCCAAGGGCCTGTTATGGGGCAACAATCCTCTTTCCAGCTCTTGCATCAATCAAATAAGAGTATTCTTATGGTATACGTGCGTCATCCCGGAGGTCACTCGTTGCTATGAACCTCAGCTGATCCCCCAGCACTCAGGGCACGGCTGACAAAACAATACCTCCACGAAGCACCTCCACTGTGATATCCTTGTTGCCTAGAGCCCAGGTGCACGTCATCGAGGGTGGAACTCACAGCCTGATCCTGGAAGAAACACTCGGACATTCGGCTGAAGTCACAAAAGCCCTCATTGAATTCTTTTCATCGTGATGACTGCCGACCGTTTCCCTATGCTTTTGGATCCTTTTCGTTTGTGGGTCTAAATTATTGTTTCCTGTGTACGGTATCCTACGATCTAACGGTACACTTCGCTCCGGGTTCGCTGATGTATCCTCCCATTGGTTGTTGTCTTATCTCTCCGTGTACTGACCTTGTATCCCCCCCATTGGCTACCAATAATACTGGTTCTAAACCCCCGGGTGGTGATTGTCCACGCCCCACCGGCCCACTGTGCGATTGTCACCACGACGGTTTTGAGAACTTGAAAGCCTTCCAAAGCGGAAGAGTCGGAAGCACCGTCGTCGCCGTCGATTCGTCGCTGGACGGCCCCAGGCTGGGGTTCGGGGGATACGGATGAGGCCATCCGACCCTCCCCGCGCCACTTCCCCGGCGAGGGATACTGAGCCCCCCCCACTGTGGGTCAGCGAGGAACCACGCGGAAGCCATTTCGGGGGCATCCACCTGGGAGGGAAACTGCCGCTACCTCCGAATAATGAGTGCCCCCTCATACAACAGTTCCTTTGGCATTAAGTAACGGACGAGGAAGGTCCAGAACGTGAGCCAACCGTTTGACCCCCCACAATTTCCGCGACTGGTGTACAGAGGAGTGTATCACACTTGAGCGCTTGAGCGCTGAGTTTCAGCACGTGGGTTTTGTCGACCCACCCGGCACGCACTCTGTTAAGAACCTCGCCGTCAGAAACGATGCCTAGGACCACCAGCTGCTAATAACTTGGGAGGGGTGTGGCCGTCCGGACGCGCGAACTTGATTAAAATAAGCTCATTTAAATAAAGTAGCCTACAACTAATGGAATACCATAAAACTAACCCGCCCGCGATCCATCCTATGTGTACTAAGTAGTCCTCCCAACTTTCCCCACCACCGGACAACTTCGAGGACGGCTCCCGCGAAAGACCTCTCGAAGAAACCAGTACCTCCGACACTGCACCACCTTCTTGATTCGGTGCGTTTCTGCAATACAAGTTCCATGGAAGTAAGCGACTAGATTTATACCAGTAGTAACGAGGCTTATAATTACCACCCGGTACCCGCAGCCGAACTCTGCGGTTTGCAACAACGATCAGATAGGCTCCCGCAGTTAGCTAAGTATCGGGTTAGAATCGCAGTTCGTAACTTAGTAGTAAAGTACGCCAGCGGCGAACGTGTTAGTAATTGTGATTCAAAACCCCAACACGTTTCTCACATCACCCTACCGTTGTGAAGGCGGATGGGATGGAAACCATCCGGTAGATCTGTTTGTACTCACCTGTTTTCGGCCTCATCACATCATTCCTGGCATTGGTGATGCCAATTGCTTTGTACTTTGTCCCCTGATTTTCTCGTTGCAGATACTCCGAAAGCCAGCGAAGTGGGTGACTGTCCGTAGGATGTACAACATGTACACATGAATCCAGATGAATATCGGCGCCATATAAGGGAACTGTCAGGACCCCGAACGTTGCGCCGGGCGCGCATCTGGAATCGTAACACTCGAAGCCCAGCCAACTGCCCAAATTATGGGAGGCGGGAAGGACCACAACCCTGCCTACCTCAGGCCCACTGAGTGCTCGTGTTACCCGCACGCCCCAGCTTTCGATTTCATTGAGCTATGCTACATGGATGGCCGTAGATATTGAGGAAGAAACCTCGGCTAGTGGCACCCTTCTACGACGGATATGCGGGAATCTGGTTTTATCTAGTCTTACGGACAGTCACCCAGTGTGCGTACAAAAAAACGTCGGGATTTCGTTTATCACATGGTATTCCAGCGCCTCAATGTGCATGGCAATTGCCGTTGGTGACAACATATACTTATACCTACTATGGAGCGCACCGGCTGATACATAAATGCCTCACGACCTCGTATGTCACGTCATTCCACTGGCCTTGGATGCTTTCGAAAACTTCGACCACGTGGGTGTCCGTGAAACGGGCCCGATACCAGCGGTCACTGCAGGCAACGCACCCGTACGCGTTTTCCCCCTCAAACGACCACGAGGCTGGTGACTTGCCCCGTTGATCCACGTTTCTCGTTGAAACTGCGCAAGATAACAAGGATCAAGGGGAGCCTTGGACGGACTTACGTCTTCAAACGACTAACACGCCTTCTGAGGGTGGGTCTAGCTCAGATGTCGTCGTCGTGGTGCACTGCCTACGGCTCGCTGCGCCACGCGCCTTTCATATTTCGACGTCAGCACGCCGTAAAGCCGTCGGGTTTATACGCTATTCAACCAGACCTAGACCAAACTGGGTCGCTTTTTTGTGCTTACACGTGTTGTCCTCGCGTGCGACCTCCTGGCATCACATTCAGTTCTGACCGAACAGTGTTCATGAAACTCCACCGGCATCGACGCACGATGTCTGCCATTATTGCCTCGTCGAAGTCGCCTGGTGCACCATTAATAAAGGGTTCAAGCCAACCCCGATGTGCTTAACCGTTTCTTATCCTCTCCCTCCCTCGAGTATCGCTGGCGAACCACGATGTCTGGCCCTTCTCCATCTCCGTCCCCCAAACCATCCTTTCGTTCCCGTGTAGGAACGCTTATGCGGCGATCCTCCTTCGGGACTCACCACAAGTCAGAATCCAAGACTTCGCTTTCCGACTCTAGCACGAAAGGGAGCAACCTCAAAGTTGGGACGACGCTCGAACCGCAAATTACGCCACATACGGTTGTCAGTCCCGTAGCTGAGTCTCCCGCTCGCGAGGCGGAAGCCTCACGGCCATCTCCGATCGTCGCCCCGTCACCACTCGGCGCAGTCCTAGATTCCCGCCCGCAAGAGGCCCCTGCTCCGATCCCTGTCGTCTCTTCCGATCCTCCTGCGCCTCGCCTTCCAGAACCCGAGTCTCAGGTCGTAGAGTCCCCGTCCAACCTCACAGACTCCCCTCAAGCCCACACATCCACTCTCCCCATCGTCGAACAGTCACCTGGAAAGTTTTCTGATTATGCCGAACCGCAAGCCACCGTCACCAAGTCTCCGGATATGACTCCGCGAGAAGTCCGGGAGGAACCCGACTCAATCCAACAACAATCGGAGTCCGGTCTTGAGCCAATCGACAAGGGTTTTGGAATCGATGTTCCCATTCCAGAACCTGTTCCCGTTTCGATTCCCATTCCAGAGCCTGTTCCCGTTTCGATTCCCGCTCCGGAACCTGCCCCAGTTGTGATCCAGGTTCCCGAACAGCAGGTCCCTCAGACGCGGGTCGTCTCTGACGTTCGGGAGCTCCCCCTTATGGGTCCAACTGTGTTTACGGTCCCCCCTCCAGAGGATCACTCGCCCTGGGCTAGTGTAATCACCAGGAACGACAATCTATCCTCTCAACCTCGTACACCACCGAACCACCCTCGATCGCTCTCTCCAAAACAATCTCGTGCAAGCTTCGCCGGGACAGTATTTGAATCAGTCAATGGGTCTCAACATTCTATCCCCCGCCAGGTTTCCAACAGACCAAGCAAGACGTCGCTAGCTCCCTCGTATACTTGGAGCTCGAAGGTCGACCCTCAGTCAAAACCCTCTCCACAAGCTGTCGATCTTGGAACCAACGGCGACGCTAGGACCATCTCAAGCGCAAGGTATGACTCGTGCACCACCTGTTTTATTTAACTCTGCGCTCACACTTGTCACCAGGTTCACTGCAGACGATCCCTTTGTTGACCCGCCTCCCGGCGCTCAGCCAATCCCCTACTTGCCATATTCCACAGAAGAACCCTCTGAGTATGTCACCACACCATCCCCATGCTCTGATACTGATGGTATTAATCCCCAGGCAAGGCCAAGCAGGACCGTCCACTTCTGATGTCCATATTGCAATGCCGCTCCCTTCCGCGAATGAAGTGATTAAGAACAAGTGGGTTGGGGTTTTATTTGATTCATCCGTTTTCGCCCACTTACGCAATGTAGGTCTGTGCACACCGTCCCGTCTACCTACACCTTGGGGAGCAACAGAACTATGCCTCGTGGTTTTGAAACAGAGTGCGTCGTATCTTGGCCTGATTTACCTCCAATTTTTAATCCCCACACTCAGCGAAACTCGACCCCTCCTCCCTAAGCCAACGCATCTGGACACATCTGCTAGCACCAAGAATGTCGGTAACGGTCAAGTTGCATTGAGCTACCCGCCCAATCCATGGGAGACGGCCAGAACACCTTTTCAAACGATGGGGTGGCGGCACATCACCCTCCCGGACAATTCTGTGTACTTTTACCATCCGACCTTACGTGTCACCACAGATATCGACTTACGGACCCCAAACAAACTCGATGCCGTGACCTCCTACCTCCAGGAGAACTCCATCGACGAATCTTTCTTGCCGCCTGAGGGGTGGGAGTCCTGGTTGGTCGACTCCAACGTCGGGAAGAAGCACAACCTCAAACCAATCAGCAGCTGGGTCAACCACGCCGAGAAAATTCTGACCTTTGCGTCCCCTTCTCTGCCCCAGTCTCGTGAGGTCAGCACGGCGAAGACTTTGGACGATGATCGTACGTTGTCAGCTTGTTTTGCTTACACGACTGAGTGCTCAATCCAACGCAGGACTCGATCTCGAATACCGCTATTGGGCCTTCATGGAGTCTCACCCCGCTCATGCGTCCCTTCCCCCCACCGCTCGCTCCGACGCATTGGATGCATTAACTTGGTCGTACACCGGTCAGTTCTTGTTTACGCCGTGTCCACGTTTTCCGGTCCACTTAACATTGTTTAGATTGTCTCTTGCCTTCCACCCGACCTGTGCCACCACCATTCAGCCAAGATGAATGCCAAGAGCTAATCAAACTTCTTGAAACACTGGGTAGAGTCATCCCGCTCAACGTTATTCCCGGTCTGACCCCCACCCGTAGGCCACCCAACTCTTTCCGAGTCCCAGAGTGTGGTGCACACACGTATCGTGTCACGAATCCTTATGCGTCTAGGTGAGCTTTGAAGTTCATATCTCACTGAACGTTTCCGGTTCTAAAAATCTTCCTAGCCCAGTGGCGTCAACACTACTTCCGTCCTGATAGACCGCTACCGAAGGACGCGTCCAACCGCCAACCTCGCAGGGCTGGAAGGACGTTCTCCTCGTGGCTTGGGGACTTCTTCATGTCAACCATCTGCCTTGGCCTCCCGTACTTGTTCATGAGGCGAGCCAATCCTCTCCGTATCGCAGACGAGGAGAGCATGGCACGTTCCGCCGGACCAATGCTTGCTATCGGGGCTTGCTCTTGTCTCGTTGTACGTGACCGATTTCCACTCACTCATTTCCCACCTGTTGACATCTGCTTAGGCGGCGATAGTTCTTAGCGCCTCCGTGACATTAGTATCTCTGCCCGGTCTGGACAACTTGGGAAGAATTGCAGGGTTCGTGGCAATTCTCTGCTCGGTTGCTAGTATGATCTCGGCGGTAATTGCCCTCTTCCGTTATAAAGCTGATGTCGAACGAGCTGTGGTGTACATGGGTGGTGAAGGCCTCGTGATGCTTTCGGTGAGTCCCACTCTACCCTACTTGCTGAGCGTCCCTGACGAAACCCAAAAGAGGCGAAGCATTGTGATGTCGTTGCCATTGGTTTTCCTCGCGTGGGGGATCGTCGCGTTTATCACCGCAATTACGTTGTACTCGTTCCGAGGTTTCACAGTCACCTCTCCTGGCATGATTAAGCAACCCTTCACCGATTACACGCACTGGACGGTCGTCGGAGCGATGGGTGTATTGGCTGGGGCTCTCATTACTTCCGCTCTCCTCATGCGCCGTTAGTTGGCCCGCTAACGATATTTATCACTCACCTTCCGACCGCAGTGCAGGTCTTTGAGTCTTTGTATATTAGATATGCAACTAGTCGCCCTCCGTATCACATGTATGAACCCATGATAATCATGACAGGCTGATCGCGGCATTGATCGACACCCTACTACTTAGTCATGACCTCCACCGATGATGGACCACTCATCGTGCCTCCCTCGATACTGGACACAGATCTTTACAAGGTCCGACCGAAGCCCACCATGAACCTCGTGCATGGAAACCGCTGATTCAAATTTTCGTAGCTGTCAATGCAACAGGCGGTCCTAACCCACTTTCCAGATGTGAAAGCCTCTTACCGCTTCACCAATCGTACCCTCGAAGACACGTTCACCCGAAGATGTTTCGAGCTCTTCAAGAAATCCGTTCGAGGTCATTTCTCACGGGGCTTATAGGAGTCTTCTAACACGGTCGCTTTAGAGTTCGCAACATTGTCCCTATCCCCTGATGAGCGTTCCTGGCTTGAACAAACTTGCCCGTACCTCAAGCGGGACTACCTAGATTACCTACAAAGCTACCGTTTCCGACCTGACCAGGTGTCCATTACCTTCGAACCGTTACCCGAAGATGCCAACTGTGGTCACATCAGTATTGTGGCGGACGGCCTTTGGGTGGAGACGATTATGTGGGAAGTGCCACTCATGGCCTGCTTGAGCGAACTCTACTTCACTGTGGTCAACATGGATTGGGATTATGAGGGTCAACCAGGTTAGTCCCTCGTGTGGACAACCTCGCAAATCTAATGTGGGTCCGCCCAGATGAGGCGTACTCTAAAGGAAAGATCTTGGCGGAATCGGACTGTATTATTAGCGAGTTCGGAACCAGACGCAGAAGGTCTTACAGGACTCAGGATCTCGTGGTGGATGAGCTCATCAAGGCCTACAAAAGCACTCCTTCCAGCCGCGGTCGGTTGGCCGGGACGAGTAACGTACACCAATGATAGTTACACCCTCCCAACACGAGCTCTGACACTAGTGCAGGTCCACTTTGCACGACAATATGGGATCACTCCTGTTGGAACAATCGCCCAGTAGGTGGACTATTCGTTCAAACCCACTGCGAGGCTAAAAAGCACCTGCCAGCGAATGGTTCATGGGGGTTGCTGCTATTTGGGGGTACGAGAATACGAATGGGAGGGCAATGGACCTCTGGGAGGCGGTTTATCCGAACGTCCTCCTCGTGGCGTTAACGGATACGTTTTCTACAGAGGCGTTCTACCAGGTACGCGCAATCACAATTCCGACGTACTCCCTTAGCTGGAACTGGGCGTCCCCGTGGCAGGATTTCGTCAAGGACCCAGAGAGAGCCAAAAGGTGGACTGGGTTGAGACAGGATTCGGGCGACCCTTTCGTGTATGCCCCACGAGCACGGGAGATATACCAATCAATGAACATAGACTACACTTCGAAGCTGATCGTTTATTCCGACGCACTGAATGTGGAAAAGGCCTTGGCGCTCAAGAAGCAGTGCGACGAAGTAGGGTTCACTGGTGCGTAGTCTTCGGATCCGGGGCTGGTTGTGGTTACCATCGGAATCCATAGCGTCCTTCGGAATCGGCACTTCGCTCTCGAACGACTTCAGGTCCGTTTCTAGCGGGAGGAAGCAGAAGAATAAGGCGTTGAATATGGTGATCAAGCTGTATCAGGTGGACGGGAAGTTCTGCGCGAAGATCAGCGACGAGCTGACAAAGGTATCGGTCTGGCACTGCGTTTATCATATCTTATGGAGATTGACGGAATTCCTCAGAACACAGGCGATAGGGAAGCAATCAAGCAGGCGAAGAAGGTTTTCGGGATCAATGTCTAGTGTTACAATTCCGTCATGTCTAGAGAATATATGGTTTTTAAGACAGAAGGCTCCGAGGCGGGGGCAGTTACGCGCGAGGCGACCAGTTTTTAGGCCGCTCTTTTCGCGAGGATCATGGCAGTTCTCGAGGGTATGTAAACCTGTGGATCTACGTGTCAGGGGATGGTGCACGAGCAATGGGATTCTTGGACAGACCTGCGTCCAATTCTTCCTATTGTTCCATTCCAAGGGTGTTGTCTTGTATTTGACGGAAACGTCAATGTTCTCAAACCCGCCGAAACGTTTGTCGTCGGTAGAGAGGATGACGTGATATTCGCCCGCCTCTTCAACGCCGATACGATAATCGGAAAATGACTCGGTCGGGTGGTAGTTGAAAACAAACAACAACCCGGCACGCTCAAAGACGATGACCTTGTCGACTTCGTGCTTGAGGGACACGTGGGCCTGCGGAGCGGCGAGCCATCCGTACCGCTCTTCGGTATTGTTCATCGCCGCGTCAAATTCGTTCAGGTATTTGTAGCGGAGAAGTTCGTCGTCGACAACGCCCCATTGCCGTCGTGCGTACTGGTATGAATCGTTGTTCCCCGCGCGAGGGAAGTCTAGCCACTGCAATTGCAGGATTGAGAGATGCTCTTAAAAGCGAGGAGACGATGGGAGCAACCTCGGGATGGCCAAACTCATTTCCCTCAAAGTTGAGGTAGGATTCTCCACCCAACGTGTGGACGAGAAGTCTGACCAAAGTCAAGCCAATGACTGTAGAAATCGGGGAAAGTCGCAAACCTGATCATCTTGTGGAGCGCAATACCCCGTGAAATAACAGGGGTCAACTCGGTCGCGTCGGACATGTTCGTGTCTAGGAATGATCAGGGGACGACAAGGGCCAGAGAAATAGAGTGCATACACATTTCTTTGTCCATCAACCAGAATGCGATAGTTTTGTCACCGACGAGGGCCTGGTCGTGACTCTCTGCGTATGAGACGCTCTTCTCTAGGTGCCGTCGGTTTATGAGGGTGTGGACGATGTTAGCGATATCCCATTCATCGTCTTTCTTGTGCTTGAGGAGCTTAATCCACATATCCGGAACAGCCATGGATAAACGGTAGTCGAAGCCCACTCCGCCCTTCGAGGTAGGAATACTGAGAAGTGGCATACCGGAGACGTCCTCGGCGATTGTGATGCAATTGGGATATAGTTCGTGCATGGCATCGTTCGCGAGCATGAGATAAACGACCCCTTCCAGGTCAACACCACCCCCGAAGTATTCGTGGTACCCGCCTGAGAAGCCAGTGCCGATGCCGTGGTGAGTGTACATCATGCTCGTCACGCCGTCGAACCGGAAGCCATCGAATTTGAACTCCTCCATATAGAACCTGAGATTGCTGAGGAGGAAGCGAAGGACCTCGTGGTCTCCGTAGTTAAACAGTCGGCTATCCCAAAGTTGGTGGTGCCCTTTCGGTCCACCATGAAAGTAGAGGTGATCTGTCCCGTCGTACATGTTAAGACCGTCGAGAACGTTCTTGCAAGCGTGAGAGTGAACGACGTCGAGCAAAACGACTATCCCCATGCCGTGGGCTGTGTCGATGAGCTCTTTCAGTTCTTCGGGGGTGCCGTAGCGAGAACTTGCAGCGAAGAAACTGGTGACCTGATATCCAAAAGCTGGAAAAGACTCAACACAAACTCGGTTGAGATAATGGTGAAGGCGAATTACAGGCATAGTACGCGTGCTCCATAATCGCCATGAGCTGGATGGTATTGTAGCCCAGCTTCTTGATACGAGGGAGAATATCGCGCGTGAATTCAGCGTAAGTTCCAACACGATGCTCGCTCGTCGAGATCCCGACATGAGCTTCGTAGATGCGAGGGCTCTTTGGGGTTGGTGGGGAAGAGTTCTTGAACTTGTAACGCTCTTCCTCGGGGGGATTCCAGAACCTAGCGTCGTATGCGGGCGAGAGGTTGAGATCCTGTGTGACCCGACGGATCCAAGCGGGTAACCTCTCGATGCGTTCCCTGGAGGACGTGATCATCGTGATCTGCATAGTGTTAAAACAGTCTGCAAGGCACAGGAACGGACGAAGCTCGCCTTAATTTTGGAATCGTGAGGAATGGCACAGGTCCCGTCTGGGTTGGGAGGGATGGTGATTTCCCAGACGCCAAAGTCACCCTTCTTCATAGGATGAGAGATCCTGTTCCACTCATCTAATTAAAACCGTTCCGGCGTCAGTGGGTGTTGGCACCGATCAAATTGCAAGACAGACTAAAGTCACCAGTGAGGGCTGCAGAAATGGCGTTTGGAGCCCATTCTCGGTAGAGGACTGAGTTGTCTGGCTGGACGATGAGACCAAACTTGAGGTAGCCCTTGGTGAACTTGTCGTAACCACCCTCGGTTTTGGCGATGGTATCCTTCCACTGTTGGAAGAGCTGGTACCTGTGGTCTATCGCACCGAGGAAAGGCTCGAGCCACGGGTCGAGCTCGAGGACAGACTTTGGGTTGAAAGTATCTGTGGCCATGGCGTTATCGATGGTCGTGGTCCGAGAGCAGGAAAAAAAAACGAGAGCGGTCGCCGGTTTTGAACGTTGGAAGCCATGACGAAATGCAGCATATTATGTAATCACCTCAGCGATCCTCCCTCCCCCTTCGCGGTCTGTGCTCAGTGCGTACTTGGAACATCCGGCTGCTCGGTCTAGACCAACTCTAACCTTCGGATAGGCATGAAAAGGTGTCACCAAGTCGAGAATTCCCCGGGGAAACCTCGGAAGCAGCGGCGGCTCGAGGTGAACACCGGGGATGACGCGGTTGGTTTGACTGAAGCCCTCGACCTCACCGCCCTCAACTCGCTGCAAGAGATATCCGGTCGATTCGATGAGCTCGCGAGGTCGTTGATGTCTGGCCACGTCATTCACCTCCACGCACCAGGTTCCCCGCCCAAGGACATCGAGTACGAGATATTGGAGCTTGAGTTTTACTTGCACAAACCTGGCTGCCATGTCGACCCGTTTACCCACCGGGCGGCCGAACAAACGCGGAGCGGGCAATGGTAAGCCGTTGCCCCCGTATAATTTTCTGACCTCTCTCAATTCTCTCTCAACGCAGGTATTTTCATCGAACACCCACCGCCACAGGCGTGTCTGCCACGAGTTATAGAGGGGGTAGCAGAAAAGGCATGGACTTGACCTTCGGATCACCAGTTACATCCCTCCCTGGTTCTGTCCCCGAGGCGGACCCAAACTCGACCCGTGGTGGAATTCTTTTTCGCACAATCCGCCGAATCAAGGACCGAAAGGTTGTCTCCGGCCCCTCTCGATTGGTCGACGAGATATTGGCTCAATCTGGTGCTGAATCGATCCCAGACCTCGTACAGTCGAAGTGGAAGGAGGATACTTTCGCATTTCCCTCCGCCGTTCCAGGTTCGCGCCCCTCTCTGAGGATTATCCATCGGAAGGAGCCCTCTGCAACCATTATCCCCTTTCGTTGTCCTCGTATCGGCCTGGACTTGTCCCATCGGTCGACCACTAATTCGCCTTTGGATCCCCGGGTTGCGTTTGTGTGCAAACCTTATCGCTACATTATCTACCCTGAACTGCTGACATTCAATGGACGCCCCCAAACCTTCATCGGGGTGTATGACCATATTTTGGAAGGGACGGGAGGTGAACCCGCAAAGCTCGCTAAAGCCATCGCGGCTGTGACTGGCATCCAGGAACCGACGGTTCTGAAGTATATCGGGAGTCTTAGCCTCGGTCTGGAAGGGAAACGGGCGTTAAGCAGGTTTATTAGAACGAAGACGGGGTCAGTAGCTGATTACCTTGTGATGGTCGGGGCTTTACGCCGGCAAATTAGTACCGTTATCGTCGTAGAGTCTGATTCTGAGGCCGAGTAGACACCGCATAGATCTCAAGGGGGATGATCACCGCACAAGGGAGCGGAAATAGATTGAATTAGCGCTCCGACGGACCTCCGCTCACCCTCCGATGTTCCCTTGGACCGCAGAACACCGGGTACCCAACTTCGATGACGAATCCTAGTCGCTACTACTTCAACCCAATCGACCTCCTCAGCTTCCACCGTCCACGCCAGCAACTCCGGAAATATGTCTCCCAAATCCCCGTTTTGAAACAGGAGTCACAACGGTATGTATGGGTGCAAAGGTTACCTCCAGCAGCTCATTTCCCGGACAGGTGCATTCGCGTTCTCGCAAACTATACACCGAGGCGGCGAAATTTCAAGTACCCTCGCGAGAGGTGCGCGGCTGTACTTGTGGCGCTGTTTGTAGGGAGGAAGGGCGATCTGTATGTTCTACTCAGCAGGTGCGTCGGTCACAGGATCAAATTCTCCCATCCGGTAACAACCCTTCAGGCGGGCATCCACCCTACGCACATATGCCGGTGATACCGCCTTACCGGGTGGAAAGGTGGACGAGCACGACAGGAACGCGGAAGAAACAGCGGTAGGCGTTTTCAGGTGTAATCAAGTCCGCGTCTCATCGGTTTGCATAGCGAAGAGAAGCGTTCGAGGAGGTAGCGAGATTCCAGAGTTCCTGCGACTCCGACCGCGATTGACACCTTCCAGATCGGACTTGCGACAGACAGGAGTAAAATCCCCACGCTCTGTGTGTTGGAGTCGTTTCTTGCTGGGAACGGTGTTCTAATCACCCCGTGAGTTTGCCTCGGCTCCGAGCCACACGATTCGTGCTGACAGGAACACCAGGGTGGTTGTTCTGGTTCTAGACAACACGCTTCGTGTGCGTTGGAGTTATGCCTGGAACAAACCGTATCCGTTTACGTCCGCTTTAGCCTGTCCTCAATGCCCCTGAAGTCTCGCAGCTGTTCTCGCATCCACTCGCCTCCTTCCTGTCGACGGAGTCACCCTTTCCCCAAGATCAATCAACGGTGGAATTTCCATACCACTCGTACGAAGACATCCCATTTTATAGGGGGTCACCAAGGAGGATACGTCTCCATCGCTTCCTCACGGGGCGTGAAGCGGGAGGGGTAAAACCGATTTTCGGTGTAACTGCGTCAGTCCGTTTTCTTCATGATCCGCAGAAGGTCTCTGATGTTTGAAGCCAGGGCCATCATGATCCGTGTTGCGAGCATTGGTTATGGACTCGAGCCAGAGTTCCTCCTCAAGGCACCCAGTCAACCGGGGATGCGTGAGAGAATTGAACGTGCTCTCGACGGGGGCAAACGGGGCCAAGTCAGGGGCAAGTTATGAAAGGCGGTCATGATATTTATACAGACTCGGATGTGTACTTTTACAGCAATAGAAGCCCAATCTACAGACGTGTACCAGATCGTTAGCGGAGCAGGAGTGCCGTGAGAGTAAGAACTGCCGGGTGAAATGTTATAGCCTGTCCTGTGACAACTAGGGCCTATTGACTTCATTGCGAATGTCGTGCCAACTCTCCCCGCTTCCGAGAGAATCGTTATCGTCCTCGTCGTCGGTAGCGATAACCGATGACATTGAAGAGGGAACCGAGAGAACCTCGTCGTCCGATCCGGAGCCGGCGCGTACGATCTCGGGTTCCGACACTCGGGATTGAGCGAGCTCAAAAACATCCGAGAAAGGGGATGCCGCCGTGAGTTGGGGAGAGGTGAGGTTAGACTGAAGTACTGCGGTTTGCGCTAGGGGTGTCACGTCCACCGACGATGCGGTGTAATCAACGTCTGTCGCAAAGGACGCAAGGTCGGGGATCGACAATGCCGCCGGGGAGGAGAGGGTTTGTAAAGGACGCATGGGAGCAACCTCATAGGGAGGGGACCTGAGAGCCTGTGGGGGACTCCTTGCGATAGGCGTGCTGGGGGATAGGAGGGGATAGTCGGCTTCGGTGGGGATCCTCTGGAGGAAGGTCAACCGCGAGTCGATGAATCGGGAGGTAAGACGTACATCATCAAGCACGTTGTTCGCCTGTCTGCGCCTCATGTTGGCGGATGTCCTCCACTCATCTACCTCGCTGGCAACTACGGTATCGAGCTCGATGGACGAAGGATTCCGAGTTGACGGACGGTGGGGAGATCTGTATTCAGAGGCAGCGGGAACGGGGCTATGCATTCGCCGCTGGGGGCCACGGCGTGCCTCCCGCTGTTCTCTCAAATCACGAAAATATGGAGCGATGTGTGGGTCATAGATGAACTGGTGGATGTGGGGTGGATGTGGGGTAGTGAGCGTCAAGAGTGGGGAGTAGGGTTCGTGAGCGGCGTACCTTCTTGATGACATAGCCAGTGGCAACTGCGCCAACGACGGCGACGACGTAGACTGCGGGTCCTGGCATATTGCTGTGGTGAAGGATCTGGAGATACCTTTGGAGGCTTCGGCAAATTGAGTCCGAGGATGGACCTCGTGGGAAACTCGTGCACTTGCTCCTCCCCACCATTATGCCCCAGATTTATCGCCACCCCCGTCGAATAGAGGAAGAACCCTCACCTGAACCTTCGGACGCAGACGACGAAATCGTACTTTCCGACCTCGTCCGGACAGGGGAAGCCTCTCGTCTGAGAAGGAGAGGTGCGATGCGAATCGATCACACCACCAGAGACGGCGGAGGACCACAACCTCCACCCCTGCCGCCAGACACCCACCCACCATTGCAAGGCATGCAGACACCTGACTTCGTTCCAAATGTCGACGCTAGCTGGGGACAAGACCAAGATGGTGCCGCCGACGAGTACAGTCCCGACTCTTACACTGGTGAGTGGCCCGAGACAAGGGACACCCAGACCGACGATCTCGACTACCCAGAGGACCTCGAAAAGAGCACGCACAGTTTTGTCCTCTACTGCGGTGCCGAGGTACCCCACCTACCATCTTCGTCAACCCCTCCCTCCGTCTCCCCACTGCCCCCACACCAATGGCGACCACGGCCGCCACGGTCATCTCCAACGCGTAACGGTTGCGGCGCTATCGTTCACATGGCTGCGGTTCCACGAAAGCGATGTGGTGTTTGGATGGCCCGGTTTGGTAGCACGGACGCGGTCATCGAGATGGACTCCCAATACTTTGATCGATCCGTCGTGGTGCGAATGATGAAGAGCCCATGTGGATGTGTACGCGAAGGGATTGGGTGTAAGCTCTGGTGCGTTGAACTTATGACTCTCTGTATCGGCATAAATTAAAACGACTTGTAGTGGAAACCCTCTTGGGACCCGCTATCGACCGTGCAAAGCTGCGGCTGAAGGCCTATTCAGTGCGGCGATAACACCCTCTCACCCGAATCATCCATCTGGCTCGGCCTATTGGCGTAATCCACCATCTCCTTCACTCACTTCTACTTGTTATATATACACGTTGTTCCCGGATCGCGTTTCGTCATTTCCCCCTCTTCACCTGACTCCGGTCCCGGCCCCAACAACCGTCCAGCCTATCGTTCGTTCTACGGCCGAGCAACCTCCTGCGAACAACACTACGAGTTCGCAGTCTCGCCCGAGGCCGGAATTCGATGCGGATGGGAATCCGATCGGCGAGTCAACCAACTCACTCGATAAGGCGATCGAACCATGGTCTGGTCGCTGAACGCTGGGCACGGAACTGAGCTCTGATAGTTGTCGCGCTGGCGTGTCTGCTCTTTACTCTTCTTTTCTGCTCCCGCGGTCGAGTCAGTGCTATCCTGTTTGCTTCGTATCCCTTCCTCATAGTAGTCATAGTATCATACTACCATATCTATAATACACCTTGTTTAAGAATGGTTGGCCGACCATCTCTCCTCGCGCTCAATCCAGCCGATTGATGGCGAGGCAGACGGGTCTCCGCCACCACCCAAGGTACGGGGCCCGCTTTGCCATTCGAAGTTTTGGCTCAACGTTACTTTAGGAAGGGTCCGGCACAAGCCAAAGGCCCAAAGCTCGAAAGAAGGTGGGTCAACTGTTCCGCCTATTCACACGACAAGCACCACAGACTGACACAGGGCGAGGGGGGGACCAACCAACACGCCTACAACGAGAGGACAGAGGGCAACCAAGACGGGGTGCCTGCTCCCGAGGAATCTCATTCGGAAGACGAGAGATCGGTGCGTGTTTCTGCAGTCTGAACTTGATTAGGAGAAGTAATCAATGTGTGCCGCATCAGAGAACGATGAACTGCACTGCAAGCCAACCGCAAAAGGTTCACGCTCAGCCCCCTGAACCTGCCCATACCCGTTCTTGCCCCCGTTCGCGTGGGCGCCGTCGTTCTCGCTCTCACTCCCCTCGTCCCCTTTCACCCCGTCGATCTCCTCACCGCCGTTCCCGCTCTTGTGGCCGTTCTGGCCGTTCGCGTTCCACCTCTCACCCCCAGTCCCAACAACAGTATTCTACCAAGCAGAAGGTTAAGGATAGGACGTGGATCCCCTCCAAGATGGTCCCTTTCTCGGGCCGTATGACCGGGGAAGGTGAAAGGAACAGGGATAAGGATGAGGATGGGGGGGAGAAGGGAGAGTATGTGAGGATATTTGTGAACGATGCCAGGCAGCCATTACACTTCTGCGGTGCTGGTGGCGATGGAATGTGCAAGCTGGGGGAGTTTTTGAGGGGCCAGGAGTACGCAACGAACGGCGGGTTTGGTAATTTCGCCGTGTGCAGGTACACCGGAAGGTGAAAACGAGATCTTAGCCCCCCTACACTGGTTCTTGTACCAACACCAGGACGTGATACCTGTCGTTTTCTTATGCAATTGGGTATCCCAAATATTTGCGGTGATAAATTACCGCTTGGGTGGTGATTCGAACGCCTCTAGCTAGAACTGACCAAAAAAATCACGGGGGCCGCTTAGGTGGCAACACTGAGGCCACAAATTCGAATGCTGATGTACAGAGCCCACGCCAAAGAGCCTATGATGTCGGCGCAAACTGTCATCGACGCGACGAATTCGCGCGCCTTCGAAGTCAACCACAAGAATATAAAATACGCAAAGGGTGCGTTGGAAGTTATCTTCTCCCCCGAGTCCCCACGACACCCCTTCTGCCCCGAAGATTGAGCGTCGATATCCCTGTGGCAGTTCCCACCTTGTGACAGAACCATATCTTTCTCGGTCCTCTCATGGACCTCTACGAAAAATTATTGATCGGGGAGATCGCCCACGCCGTGAGACAGGCCAGTACCGATGAGTCCGAAACAGTACAAGACCCCAGCCACTGTCGGGTTTCCTGAAGTACCTTCAGTGCTAACGAACTTAGGGCCGAATTTCCTACGATACAAAAAAATCAATCGTAAGCACCGCTTCGGATCTTCCTGCACTGACGAGGAGTGCTGAGTGCTGACCTTTCTCATATGCGCGGTGCGAAGCCGTTGTTCTCTGGTTGCTGTGGCCCATCAAACCGATTCGGGTCGTACTTGCTGCTGCCATCATTCTACGGTCCTTCTACAGGTTGATAGTCGGAGGCTATGGCAGGCTGATCTATTTCGTTGGTTTGTGGGTCGGTGGTTCACGTTCTTTAACCGGATAGTGAGGTAATTCCGTGGCTGGTTTGCGGCTACATATTTTCCCTCAGTCGATCTCCAACAACTGTGCGACTCATACCACAGCGAGGGAGCGGTAGGCCTACCCCGGGAACTCATCGACGAAATTATGCGCTACAATGACCTCCAGACGCTCAAAAAATGTTCATTAGCGTCCAGGCCCTTCTACTCTGCCGCTCGTCCCTTGATCCACAGGCGAATGACGCTAGGAGGAGAATGGGCTGTCCGTGGTTCGTCTCCGGGGATCCCGCTCTCATACGAGGCCTACAAACAGCAAGCCGACGTGTTCCATGCGCGTTACCTCTCAGCGGCTGAGGAACGTGGTATCCTACGTTATGGTTATATACGAGAAGTGCACCTTGACCTCGCCCGGCTCTCCCACCCCGGAACGTCCTCCAGTTACAGCAACTTCGGACGCTCGAGACTGTCCATCTGTTGATGATCGAGTCGCTGACCCTATCTCAGATTCTGCCCATCTTCGACAGTTGTTTCTCCCAGTTTATTCCGACCCTGCGGTCCCTCAGTTTGGGCCAAAGCACACGTTGTGATGATGTCCACCAGGTCATGGGTCACTGATGAAGCTGCTGGCCACCCACGATTGCGTGGTCTGCGAGGAGAGACACCTGGATGCTGTGTTGAAATATATGACGGTCAATGTGCACAAATAATAGTTCCCATCACGCGCGGGAATCACACCAGTTCGCACGCACGCGCCCCATATCGCATGTCGCACGGAACTCTGACTTGTTCTGGGGAGAGTCTACTGCCTTCTCCCAACTAAACCGGGGGTAGGGGGACTCTACTGTCTATTCTTACAATATTCGCGAGTAGTTTTGAGGAGATATCCCCGGTTTTCTGCTGGACAGAAGACCGGCGGGATTGCCCGGTTCCGTGATCCGATCAGTTTCGAAGCAATCCGATCATTCCCGACCACCCGCTGGCGTCCTTCTGCGGCGTTTAGGGTATATAATGTTACAATTAGTTGTCCTTTGAGAATTATAACTCAAGCAAAGAGGAATCTACACCACGAATATATGACAAACCCAGTAGTCGGACTATGTCACCAATAAGCGCCCGTCACCGGGCAATCCC
>Ga0307511_10001468_pt1 | contig 24941 bp, 17 predicted proteins | sample 13_EM_MG_FD_200266 | JGI IMG/M metagenome (GOLD analysis project Ga0307511, IMG submission 200266) | Populus trichocarpa ectomycorrhiza microbial communities from riparian zone in the Pacific Northwest, United States - 13_EM | ecosystem: Host-associated > Plants > Roots > Unclassified | place... | reverse complement strand
ACCCAATCGGGGAATACAGCCAGCCTGTATATCAATGGAGTACTGGTGGCGACGAATACCAATATCAATATCAAGCCATCGGCGCTGGGAAATACCACGCAGAATTACTTTGGGAAATCGCAGTTTTCCGCCGATCCTATGTTCAAGGGTTCCATCGATGAATTCAAGATTTACAGCCGGGCCCTGAGTGCGTCAGAAATCGGTGAAGCCGGCAAGGTGAAACAAAATATAGTCTTCGGCGTCCTTCCCGTCAAAAGGGTAGGGGATGCGGCGTTCACGGTCAGCGCCTATGCGTCTTCGGGTCTTCCGGTAACGTTCAGCAGTTCTGATACCAGTGTCGCCAGGATCGATACGGCGGGAAATATTTCTCTTGCCGGTGCGGGGACGGCGGTGATCACCGTCCTTCAGCCGGGCAATCCCGTATTTGATTCTGCCAGTGCGTCGCAGTCATTTTCCGTGTTGCCTTTTAATCTGCAAGTGCTGCAACTCGATGGCGATAATGGGCTGGATAGCACCAACAGTATCAGGCCTTATCTGAAAGTCGTGAATAATGACAGCGTGTCTGTTTCTTACAACGAGCTTACGATGCGGTATTGGTTGACGCCGGAGAACTACGCGGGAATCAACACCTGGATCGACTATGCACAGCCTGGCAGTGGGGTGAAGATGAAATACGTGGGTTTGGATCTGCCCAGGGACAGCGCCTTTGGCTATGTGGAATACGGTTTTGACACGACTTCCGGGAAACTGTCGGCCGGCGGCAATTCCGGGGTCATTCAGTCAAGGCTGGCTGGTGCGAACTGGTCGTATTTCAGGCAGTCGAATGATTATTCTTATGTGAATAACAGCGCTTATATGCTCAATACCCGGATTACCTTGTATCGGAATGGGCAGTTGGTTTGGGGTACTGAACCGGTTGTTGTAATGCCGGTTGTCCGTTTGACCGTGTATTCGCAGTCGAACAGCAGCGGGTCAAACACGATAAGTAATTATTTGAAAATTAATAATGAAGGCAATATGCCTGTTTCGTATGGGGATGTTGCGGTCCGGTATTGGTTTACCGCGGATGGTGCGTCACCGCTGCATTCCTGGATTGACTATGCCCAGCTGGGGAGCGCCAATATTACGGCTGCCTTTACCAGCCTAAATCCGGTCTTGGACAGCGCGGACAATTACCTGGAGTTGGGAATCAACCCTTCCGTCGGGGCTTTATATCCATCCAGCACTACGGGTAATATACAATACCGGATAACAAAGTCCGACTGGTCGAACTTTATCCAGGGCAATGATCACTCCTACAATCCTGCTTCCACTTTCACTGCGAACAGCCAGATCACCCTTTACTATAAAGGTCAGTTGGTGTGGGGTGTCGAGCCTTCTCAGGGGGGGAATGTGGCTACACGCAGCGGGTCATCGCTGCAGAGCGTCACAGCGGATTCGCTCAGCGGGGCGGTGGCTGGGGTGATGATCTATCCCAACCCGGTTGCCGATCTGATGAATATTGTGGTCCATAAAGTGGAATCCGGAGCTATGATCAATATTTATAATGTCGCGGGAAAGATGATCTATGCGCAGCGACTGACCCATTTAACACAAAGTATATCCCTTGCGGGTGTGGCCCCAGGCGTCTACTTTGTGCAGGTCAGGAATGGCGGCTCGCTGGTGGTGAAGAAGGTGATAAAAGAATGAGTTGAATGATATGCAATAATATGAAATGAAAAAATGAGGAGTCGCGGACTCCTCATTTTTTCATTTTCACGGTCGCCTGGCTGGCAAAGCGTCTTTCAGCAAGGCCATTTTCATTAAATTGAAAGACTTGTACCCCGTAACTTCTGTACCATTGGCCGGAGGCGTCATGCCATTCAGACTCAAATCTTACAGCCATACGGCCTTTTAGAGCTCCCCACAGGTCCAATTTTACCGTATAATCCAGTTGTTTCTCCAATTTGCGCTGCAGGAATTGCCGTAATTGTTCCTTGCCGTTAATAAAATCAACGCCATCGCGCATTTCTACATTATCGCTATAACCCTGAATGATCTGTTCGGGGTCGCGGGTATTCCAGGCGGCTTCTTCAAATGCTAATCTTTCGGCTGCGATCTCCATATCCCATGGAGGTGTGGGGAACGATTGTTGTTTTTGCATGATGTATATTTTTTTATTTAGAGAACCTTTTTTACAGGTATTGCAAAAGTGCAGAAATATGGTTCGACGAAACATAGACAAAAGGTCTTTTGGCATGGACAATCAGGACCCTCTGCTGGTTATAATAGCTGCGGGTTTGGTACTTTTGTTAGAATTGCACCCGTAAAACTTTAATGAATGGCGCAAACTTCCTTTACATTAGTTGATCCGCAAACGAAAGACCTGGCGTTCAGGATTTCATCTTTTGAAGATGGCAGTGATGTTAGCAGCCTGAAAAGATATAATTATTTTTCAATGCTGCTGGTAACAAAGGGAAAAGGGAGGGTCGTCAGGGATGAAACGGAGTATGAATTCAGTGAAAATTGTCTCCTTTGTTTTGCCATTTATCAGCCGTTCATGATCAGTCCGGCCAATGAATTTGAAGGTATGCTCATTAACTTTCATCCGGGATTTTTTTGTCTTTTCAAGCATCGTAACGAAGTGTCTTGTAATGGTGTTCTTTTCAATAATATCTATGATACTCCGGTGGTGGACCTGAATTCGGGTCAGATACAGTCACTATCAACGATTGCAGGTCAGCTTAAGGCAGAGATGCAAAACAGGCAACTGCCTGATAAGGACATTTTACTATCCTATTTAAAAATATTTCTAATTGACGCTACAAGAATAAAGATTGAACAACGGGAGGCTAAAGAAACAGAACCAGGCAGAGGGTCATTGATAGCAGAAATGTTGAAAAAAGCTATTGAGGAGAATTTTAAAACACTGCGTAGTGCCGGTGATTATGCGGCGTTGCTGCATGTGTCTGTAAAAACGCTTAATAAGGCAAGCAAGAACCATTTCAACAAAACACTAACGGATCTGATTGCTGAAAAAATGATTATCGAGGCTAAGAGGGAATTGTATCTCACTGCCAAATCCGTGAAGGAGATAGCGTTTGAACTTGGCTATATGGATGAATTTTATTTTAGCCGGTATTTTAAAAAAAATGTGGGTGTTGCACCGCGTATTTTCAGGGATACTGTTGGATTTGATAAGTTGAACGGGTAGGAAATTGTCGTCCTGCTGGCCCGACCCGGGTATGATTTATTTTTTTACCATGCTGTCGTATTGGATGCTACCATCCGTCTTTGCAAGACGTAGGTAATAGACCCCTGCAGGAAACTGGTCGACAGAATAGCCGCCCTGAGCGTCTGCGCCTTGCCAGGTTTTCAGAAGGACGCCTGCACTGTTGAATAACTTCACCTCCTTAAGGCTGGCCATGTTATCACCGTTGATATAGAAACGATTCTCTACGGGATTAGGGGAAAGGACAAATGTGCTCATACTGTTTTCGGCGGAGATCCCCACCACGCGGGAATAAGTACTACGGCCATCGAGATCCACCTCGATGACCCGGTAGAGTATCTTTCCGGGGGAATAGACAGGGTCTGTTTGTTGGTATTGCTGCGGTAAAGTCAGGTTCCTGGCCGGGATATTCCGGATGATAGGCGACCAGGAGCCGCCATCGGTATTTTTCTCAATATTAAAATAAGCCACATTATTCTCTTGTAAGGTCTGCCAATCTATAAAAACCTGATTACTTTGCCGGTAGGCAAGTACCTTCCCCCAAAGCAGCGGCAGCGGACCCGAAATCCCCGCCAGCGCCAATTCATTCAATGCTACATTATTGAGGGAAGTTGTCAGGACAAAGTTGCTGACGGTGTTATTCGTATTGGCGATAAATGCCTGGTAGGATACGCCATTGTAAATATTCAACTGTAAACTGGCCTCCGGCAGCCCGTTGAGTTCCGCTCCATCCTGGTAACCCATCTGTATGTCGCCGCTGAAGGGTGCCGTAGTGCTGCTGAACGCATATACCCGGCTGATGTATGGGGTGGTCACCGTACGGGAGGTAGTGGCATTCTTCGTCACGGTTACGCCACTGAGTGTAAAAGCTGATGAAGGGGTTAAAGTGAGAAGGTCCACGGTAAAATTAGTTCCCGGGGAAATAGTAACGTCTGTTCCGGGAGTTACATAAATGATATTCTGGGCCCGGGCATGGTGCAGAACAACCATGAATAAAAGGCACAGCAGAAAACCCTGACGGCAACACGAAATATTTTTCATATCTATTTGATTGAAAGGAGTCCGACGGAGGATCCGTTGTTCTCCCGTGTTCTACATTTTGGTTATAACCAGCCGGGAAGAGCCTGTGGTGGAAGGTGTTGTGTTAAGCGCGTTGGTGACAACCACGACGGTAACCACATCACCGGCAGACAAGGGATAGGTGGTGCTGACGCCGGACGAGCTGGTAGAGGCATAAGGGGCGGGGAAGGTGGAATTACCAGACCCGGAGGAGCCATTGAATACGTCGGTGCCATTGACACGGATGATCAGGAACCGCACCCCGACACCCGAAAGGTTCGCAGAAGCTGAGATCTCATACAAGCCGGTTGCTGATGTTGTAAAAGCCCCGGTGGCTGTGTTCATCTGGGTGCCTACATTGGTGGTGGCGCTATTAAAGATCATGGTGGTTGCCGTACTAGCGAGATAGGTCACGCTATTGGTGATCGTACCGTTGAATTGGATAACGCTGCCTACCGTTGACCACTGCATGGTGCCACTGTCCGCATTGTTGCTGGTGGCAAGGACCAGCGCCTGTCCTACCGAACCGACTACGGCAGGTAATGCATAGTTGCCATTGGTGGTCACCGATGGGCACCTGAGACCTACATACTGGCTGCCGGTGCCGCTGGGCTCCTGGAACCGGATATCTCTCGCATTGTTATCGCTGTTGGTCATGGCAATACGCGAATTCGAGGTGATCAGGAAGGTGCCGCCAAAAGTCTGGTTGGCGGTCCAGGTATTGGAATTGCTTAGTTTGATACCCAGCGGAGAGCCGGGAGAGCCGTTTCCCGTAAGGGTAGCGTTGGTGGTGACGGTATTTGCTCCGTAAGCCACCCATGCGGCCCCGTTATAATAGTAAAAGCCGGTAGTACCATCTGTTTGGTATACCATGAGGCCGGTAGCAGGGCTGAGAATGGCGGTGCGCTGGACGGAGGTCATCCGGGGCGCCAAAAGACCTTTGTCGGTGCTGGTGAGATCCAGTATGGATGATGCATCGGGAGTGATGGTGCCAATGCCAATCTGTGCAAATGCAGTATAAGAGAAAATAAGCAGCGCAAAGGGTAAGAGCAATTTCTTCATTGTACAAGATTTAAACGATGAATGGATGAAATTGCGACCTTTGTTATGGCTGGTATTATAATGGAGGCTGTGGGGGTACAAATATCGAGTTTATTTTTGATCTACCAATTTTTTCGGGCTAAGTGTTTGAAGTATCACTATTTCCGGCTATGCACGATCGTCCCAGTCGTCTCCGTAGTCTTTTACCCCAATAAAGAGCGGTTTTGCCCCAATGGCAACCATGGTACGCAAATAATGGCGATCTTTGTGGATAACTTAATCGGAATGGATAAAAAGTGGACACAAGGAGGTTGGTTGACGCATGTTTTTTTTGTTACCCTTTTCCTTGTCGTTCCAACTTTGGCCTTTGTCAGACCACCGGGCGAACCTCCTTTTGCCATAACAAGAGTGTTTGTTCAGGATACGGTGGCAAATTTTGTATTGCTTTGTTTCTTTTATCTCAACTTTTATGTTCTCATTCCAAAAGTTTTTTTCAAAAGGGCATATATCCTGTATGTAGTATATATTGTTCTCTTTTTGTCTTTGGCGTTAACCGTTCCTCACCTGGTAGGAAGACATTTGCCGGACAATGGCGGGTGGTGGTCCGGGCCTCCTTCACAACAGCCGGGGACGCCCTTTATACCACACCACCGGCCGTTCTCACTAGTGACTTTCGTATTTGATGAATTCCGTCGCCACCTTTTCTTGTTCTTTACTGCTGTTTTTTTCTCTTTTCTTTTGAAAACAAGAGAACATTTGTCTGAGGTGAAGGAAGAAAAAGTTAAAGCGGAATTATTGCATCTTAAATCCCAGATAAACCCTCATTTTTTGTTTAATACGCTGAATAGTATTTACGTATTATCGATAAAAAAGGATGACAAGGCCTCTGCAGCGATCATTAATCTTTCCGGCCTGATGCGTTATGTGATCAAAGATGCCAATGATTATAAAATCCCCTTGCACAAAGAGATCGAATACATCCGAAATTATATTGAACTGCAAAAGGCAAGACTGGGAGACACGACCCGGATCCGGTTTGAGTTTTCCGGGGAAACCGATAATAAAGAAATTACTCCCTTATTATTGATCACCTATATCGAAAATGCTTTTAAATATGGGGTCAACCCGGATGAAGAAGATTGTTTGGTAGAGGTGAAAATTCAGGTTACGGATAAACAACTGACGATGGTGGTGTTCAATAAAAAAATGCCGCTTGCCGAAAAGATAGATTCGACTGGTATTGGAATTGCCAATACGGCTGAACGCCTCCATCTTCTTTATCCGGGAAAGCACAAGATTGAGATAAAAGAGAATGATAGAACGTATTTAGTAACGCTGTCACTTGAACTGATATGATTAAAGTAATTGCTGTTGATGATGAGCCTCTTGCACTGGATTTGATCGAAGCGTATTGTAAAAACGTTGATTTTTTGCAGTTTGAAAAGGGTTTTACAGGTACAGGGAGTGCCTTGAAATTCCTTGAACGGAATCCTGTCGATCTATTGTTTCTTGATATTAATATGCCTTCCATGTCAGGAATAGATTTTTTTAAGGCATTGGATCATAAGCCCATGCTGATATTTACGACGTCGTATAGTGAGTATGCTTTAGAAAGCTATGACCTTGGCGCTGTAGATTATCTTTTAAAACCGTTCACCTTTGAAAGGTTTAAAAAAGCGGTAGAAAGGGCTAATGAGACCTTTAATCTGATATTTAATGCGAGCATATCTGAAAAAGAGAAATTCCTGATGCTGAAAGCAGATAATGGATTGGTAAAAGTAACGCTCAACGATATTTTGTTCATTGAGGGGCTGGACAATTATCTTAAGATCCATCTGCGAAACCAGGTTGCTGTCGTTGTCCGATTAACGATGAAGGCATTGATGGAGCTATTGAATGAAAGGGAATTCCTTCGGGTGCATCGTTCCTACATTGTCTCTATAAGCCATATCGAATCGGTAAAACAAAAAATAATAACTATTGCCGGAGAAGAAATACCTGTTGGAAAGAACTACGAGGACAAGCTAAAGGCGCTGTTCAGCCGATGATCTTGCTCTCCGGGAGCAGGGCTATGATCGTATATTTACGAATTTTTTTACCTGATTTTACTTTTACCCCAAAATCAAGTGTGTTCACCACAATGTGTCTTTTCAGGCACAACCTAAGAGCGATTATTGCAGTATTGAGAATTATGGCGACGCCGGAGTAAACATGGTAATGTTCCATTGTTAAAAGCCGGGCCCTATATTTTCAACAAATAAAGCGATAATTTATGAAGAAGACACTCCTGCTACTTATTTTCACTGGTTTGCTGATTGCGGCCATTCCTATTGCCTGTAAGAAAAACGACAGCTCCGGCAGCTCCACTACTTCGGCTACTGTTACCGCATTAACCTGCTCGTCTGCTACCATTTCAGCGAGTGCTACCCTGAATGTGGCTTATACCGGTACTGCCAGCGTTCCCTACACAGGAGGCAACTCGGTTGCTTATTCGGCAGGCAGCGGCATCAGTTCAACAGGCGTCACCGGCCTCACTGCGACCCTGGCCGCTGGTACGCTGAGCAGCTCGGGAAGTCTGACGTACAATATAACAGGAACACCCACTTCATCGGGCACGGCAAGCTTTGCCATCAGTTTTGGTGGGCAGTCCTGTAGTTTTACGGTTACGGTAAGCGCTACGGCAACCGATTGCTCCAGCTCAACGGGGGTTGCAAAAGTAGTTTGCCTGGCAAATGCGTTTCTGGCTACTTTGTCCACCACGCAACAGAGTTCGGTGGTACAAACCCTGAATCTGGCCAATGCCAAATTGTGGAGCAACCTGCCTTGTGGGTTAACCTGCCGGGATGGGATCTTATTTAGCAGCCTGAATGCAGCACAGCTGGTCGCAGCAAAAGCGGTCATCGCTGCTGCGACAAGCGCCACTGCAGATCAGGGGTATAGTGAATTTTCGGAAATAAATAATACCGACAGCCTTTTATATACGGTTGCCGGGGGAGGGTATGGACCGGGCTACTATGTGATCTGCTTCCTGGGGACGCCCAGCACTACGGGAAAATGGATGCTGCAGTTTGGGGGGCATCACTACGCAGGCAATATTACTTTTGATGCCGGCGCCGTTGTTAGTATAACTCCATCACACCAGGGTGTCGAGCCAACGAAATGGACGAATGCCAATGGCACGGTGATAGCACCATTGGCGGATGAAGAAACGGCGGTGGCCAACATGCTGGCATCCTTTAGCAGCACGGAACTGGCGAGCGCCAAAATATCCGGGACCTACTCTGATTGTCTGATGGTGCCCGGTTCTACAACAAATACCTTTCCGACTACCAAGGTGGGCATTAAGGTGAGCGACTTAAGCAGCACCGCACAGGCGAACGTGCTGTTGGCCATGGCCCGCTGGGTAGGTGACCTGGACTCCGCATCGGCAGCGGCCTTTATGACCATTTACACCAACGAACTGGCCAATACTTATGTGTCGTATGCAAGCAATACGAGCGGTGTATCCGGGAGCGCCAGTTCATTTTTTACGACGAATACGGATTATGTTCGGATTGACGGGCCGAGTATCTGGATTGAATTTATTTGCCAGACAGGGGTGGTATACCCAAGTCAGATTCACTACCATACCGTATTTAGAGACCATTCAAGGGATTATATAGGATTATAAAAGATAACAATGATTTTATTAAATAATTTATGTAGTCGCCATTTATTTTGGCGACTACATTTCTGTATGTTGGCGTTTGCCATCCTCTTTTGCGCGGATATTTGTTCGGCACATCAGGCGCCTTATACAAATGTTTTGCTGGATGTAAATACAAAAAGGGTTGCTATGGAATTGCAAATTCCTGTTCCGGAACTGGCGCTGTCATTCGGGCATGATATATTGAAAGATCCGGCAACTATTGTTGAGCAATACGGTGCGCCATTGAAGGAATATCTAAAAGCCCACATTCATCCCTACCTCAATAAGGAAGATCCCTGGGGAGTCGAGATCCTGAGTATGGAAATGGATAAAGGAACACAAGTGTTAAGCGGTCCGCCGTTTTGGGAATTGAGGGTACATCTGGAGTTACTGCCCAACAAAAATGAAGACACCCGGCGGTTGTTCCTGGATTATGATGTCGTAATGCATGAAGTGGTCAATCATACCGCATTGATTAGCATCCGGAACGATTGGGAGAATGGAATTATTACCGACAATCCGACTGAAGCAGGCGTTATTAGAAGGGATCTGCAAAGCAACACCATCCAGCCTTTTGAGATCAATTTAAAAAAGGGGAGTAGCTGGAAAGGCCTGGAAAGTATGTTTTTGCTTGGTATTGAACATATAAAAAATGGCGCTGACCATTTATTATTCATCATAACGCTACTGTTGCCGGCCTGTCTTTTAGTAAGCAATAAAAGATGGACGGTGTATGGCGGGTTGAAATATAGTGTCGTCCGGTTGCTGAAAGTTGTCACGGCATTTACCGTTGGTCACTCGATTACCTTGTTGATGGGTGTATTAGGGTTGGTAAGAATTCCTACACAAATAATTGAGGTTACCATTGCCGTTTCGATTTTAATTTCTGCCATACACGCTATTAAGCCATTGTTCTACGGGAAGGAGATTTTTATTGCTGTAGGGTTTGGCTTTATACATGGGCTGGCTTTTTCTCAAACGCTGCAAAACCTGCATCTTGTTTCAACCGATCTGGCGCTAAGTGTTGCAGGATTTAATGCAGGGATTGAAGCCATGCAGATAGCTGTAATTATTGTAACCATCCCCTGGTTTATTATCATGAGTCAAACACGGTATTTCAAGACGGTAAAGAATATTTTGGCTATCTTAGTTTCCCTGGCAGCCAGTGGCTGGATAGTACAAAGAGTAACAGGGAATAATAATCTGTTAAGCATAGCTACCAATCAATTGCTATTGTTTTCGCCGTGGCTGATTGCCGGGCTCTGCCTGTTGTCGTTGACTTTGCTTGCTTTACGAAAAATCCCGAAAAAGCAATTATAAACCTGAACAGAGAATGGGCTTTTGTAATGTGGCAATCCGGAGAATTGAGTTAAGACGTATTGACCTGCGTATTAAATTATTTTGCCTGAAGGCCAGCGGGTCCCTTTTACTGTTCCTTTTAGTTACTGTTAATAGTACACAAGCTCAAACAATTATTCATGGCCGGGTCATCGACAAGGTTACCCGCGAGCCGCTGGAAATGGCGGTTATTACCGATGCCAGAACCAGGCACCATACGCTGACTGATCAGACCGGCCGGTTTAGTTTGCGCGGGGTTGTACTGCCTGCTGAGCTGGAAATCTCTATCATTGGCTATGCGGCTCAAAAGGTGCCTGTTACATCGGCTGATGCCGTTTCGCTGACAGTCCCTCTCGAAAAGGGTCTCCTTAATCTTAAAGAGGTTACGGTCGTCAATTCTGCGGCTTCCGGGCCCGGCGCCTTTCATGTGCTGAGCAAGATCGACCTTAACCTTTTGCCGGTTCGTTCTGCGCAGGATTTGCTCCGGCTGGTACCGGGTCTTTTTATTGCACAGCATCAGGGTGGCGGGAAGGCGGAGCAGATCTTCCTCCGCGGCTTTGACGCCGACCACGGTACGGACGTCAATATCTCTTTCGATGGAATGCCGGTCAACATGGTGTCGCATGCCCATGGGCAGGGATACGCCGATATGCATTTCATTATCCCCGAGACGATCTCGGGCTATGAATTTGGGAAAGGGGATTATTATACGGACAAAGGAGATTTTACGACGGCGGGCTATGTTGCTTATAATACGTTCAATGTACTTGATCACAATACGGTCAAGCTGGAAGGCGGCGAATTCAGCCATGCCCGGATGGTAGCGATGATCAACCTGCTATCCCGGCAGGCGCAGGATAAAGGGCAAAGTGCTTACCTGGCGGGGGAAGGATTGTACTTTGACGGGCCCTTCCACTATGGTATGCACTTTAACCGGGGGAATCTCTTCGGGAAATTGATCGCACCGCTGGGCGGGGCGGGCAAGCTGACGGTGGAAGCGTCTACGTTCAGCTCGGGTTGGCGAAGCTCCGGTGAACTTCCCAACCGGGCTATTGCGGAGGGATATGTGAAAGATCGTTTTGGCGTCATCGACAGCGCGCAGGGAGGTAATACGACCCGTACGAATGCCCTGGTTAAGCTACAATCGCGGCTCAATGATCACCTGATGCTGGAAAACCAGGCTTATTACACGCACTATTTCTTAAACCTGGTTTCCAATTTTACTTTTTATTATTCCTATCCGACACAAGGAGATGAATTCCGGCAGCACGAGTCCCGTAACCTCTACGGGTATAATGGCAAGCTTTCCCGGAAGAATTACTTCGGTAATGCGACCCTTAGTTCGGCGGCCGGCTGGGGATTACGATATGATAATATTGATCCTGTCTATCTGGCGCATTCGCAAAAAGGGGAGGTGCTGAACTACCTGCAGTTGGGGCATACGCGGGAGACGGCCTTTAATGGCTATCTCGACGAGACCCTGCAGACGGGGAAATGGCTATTCAATACCGGCGCCCGTCTCGATTACCTGCATTTTTATTATAATAATCTTTCCACCGACAGTGCGGCGGTCATATACCAGGGAGTAAATCCCCGGGCCGGCAAGGCGATCGTTAGCCCCAAATTCAGCGTACAGTACACTATCGATTCCCAAACACAATTGTATGTGAAGCTGGGAAAAGGCTACCATTCGAATGACGCCCGGATCGTCATCGCCAACAAAGGCTATACTATCCTCCCGGCCGCCTATGGCGCCGATCTGGGCATCAACTGGAAACCGGCCCCCAGGCTGTTGATCAATGCGGCGCTCTGGTATCTCTATCTGAAGCAGGAATTCACTTATGGGGCTGATCTGGGTGACGATGCCGTTTCTCCGGGCGGGCGTACCCGGCGGGAAGGGATCGACCTATCCGTCCGCTATCAGTTCAATGACTGGCTGTTCGGCTATCTCAACGGGAATGCGGCGCATCCAAGGACCCTGGATGTCGCGAAATCAGCGAGTTATATTGCGCTGGCGCCGACATTTACCAGTACGGGGGGGCTGGACTTCCGGTGTGACCGGGGTTGGAACGGAGGCATCAGCTATCGTTATCTCCATGACCGGCCCGGGAATGAAACCAATACGTTGACGGCCTCTGGCTATTTTATTACCGATCTGACGGTCAATTACACGAAGAAGAAATACGGGGTCGGTCTGATCATTGAGAACCTGTTCGATACGGAGTGGAAAGAGTCGCAGTTCGAAGAATTGTCGCGTTTGAAGAATGAGGCCCGGCCGGTGGATGAGCTGAGCTATACGCCGGGTATTCCTTTTTTTGCCAAACTGAAATTTTCGGTATTTTTTTAAGGGTGGGTGCGGCGAATATTTTCGAAAATGTAAACGATTGTATTTTTTTTGAGAATTATTGCTATTTTAGCCTATGTAATCAATATGCAACCGATTGTAAAACCAATTGGAACGCGCCATTGTCCAAAACACTAAAGCCAATATGAAATTCTTTCTTCCACCATCCTTTTTGGCGGCTGCCTCGCTGCTGTCCTTATTCCTGTACAGTTGTAATGAAGCCGGAAACAACCGATCTGCCGGACCGGCAAAGGCTGACACCCTGACTACTACGCCGAAAGACAGTGCTGCTGCCGTCCCAAAGCGGTATTTATCGCAACCGCTCGTTTCTCATATTTACACGGCCGATCCTTCGGCGCACGTATTTAACGGCCGTATTTATATATATCCATCGCATGATACGGCAACCGGCATACCGGAGGATGATCTGGGGTCTCATTTCAATATGATGGACTATCATATTTTGTCGATGGATTCGATTGGCGGCAGGGTTACGGATCACGGCGTCGCGCTGGACATTAAAGAAATACCGTGGGCGGGCCGTCAGTTGTGGGCGCCGGATGCGGCCTATGCCAACGATACGTATTATTTGTATTTCCCGGTAAAAGACAAACGGGATGTGTTCCATATCGGCGTGGCGACAAGTTCAAAGCCGGAAGGACCTTTCCAACCGGAGAAAGTGCCTATTGCGGGCAGCTATAGCATCGATCCCTGCGTGTTTAAAGACGATGACGGATTCTACTATATGTATTTCGGCGGTATATGGGGAGGGCAGCTTCAGCGATGGAATAATAACAAATACGATTCATCCGCGAAATTGCGCAAGCCGGATGAAACCGCCATCCTTCCCAGGATGGCCAGGCTGAGCAAGGATATGAAGCATTTTGAAGGACCTGTGAAGGAAATAAAGATCGTAGACAAGAATGGAAAGTTATTTACGGAGAAGGACAACGGTAAACGATTTTTTGAAGCATCGTGGATGCATAAATACAAAGGGAAATACTATTTCTCCTATTCCACCGGTGACACCCACCTGATCAATTACGCGACCGGCGATAATCCCTACGGCCCTTTTATCTACCAGGGAGTGGTGCTCAATCCTGTGGAAGGATGGACCAATCATCATTCCATTGTTGAGGTTAACGGTAAGTGGTACCTGTTCTACCATGATGTGCAGTTGAGCGGAAAAACGCATTTGCGCAATGTCAAAGTTACCGAGCTGAAATATAATGATGACGGCAGCATACAGCCGGTGAATTCAAAATATTAAGGTATGAAATATCTTATTTGGTTTTCATTTGCCTTGCTGCCATGGGCAAAAGGCTATTCGCAATCCGGCTATTACACCAATCCTGTTCTTGCGGGCTTTTATCCTGACCCGAGCATCTGCCGTGCAGGTGAGGACTATTATCTTGTCAATTCATCCTTTGCCTACTATCCCGGACTTCCCATCTTTCACAGCAAAGACCTTGTCAGTTGGCAACAGGTCGGGCATGCTATGGATAGACCTGAGCAGCTTGACCTCATCGGTGCGGGTGTCTCCAGGGGGCTGTTCGCACCGGCCATGACCTATTATAAGGGGGTATTTTATATTGTCTGTACGCTGATCGACAAAGGCGGTAATTTTGTTATCACGGCCAAAGACCCGGCGGGACCCTGGAGCAATCCCACCTGGATAAAGGGGGTGAACGGTATCGATCCTTCCTTGTACTTTGATGAGAAAAGTGATAAAGCCTATCTTGTTTATAACAGCATTCCCCCTGACAATAAGCCGTTATGGGATGGGCACCGGACCATCCGTATGTATGAATTCGATTACAGGAGCCTGGCAATAACCGGATCGGAAACATTGCTGGTCAACGGCGGAACGGATATTTCGAAGAAGCCCGTGTGGATCGAAGGTCCGCATCTTTACAGGATCAATGACTGGTATTACCTGATGTGCGCCGAGGGTGGGACAGGCTATAATCATTCCGAAGTAATCTTCAGAAGCAGGTCGGTCGAAGGCCCTTTTGTATCATGGGAAGGCAATCCTATACTGACGCAACGCCACCTGGACCCACAAAGAAAAAATCCCGTTACGACAACGGGACATGCAGACCTGGTCCAGACCCAAACCGGAAAATGGTATGCTGTATTCCTTGGGTGCCGGCCTTACGAAGGCGCCCATTACAATATAGGCCGGGAAACATTTTTGAACCCGGTCACCTGGACGACCGATGGATGGCCGGTGATAACCAAAGGAACGGAAGAAGTGCAATACCGGTATCCATTGCCATTACCGGAGATCAGCAGCAAACAGGTCGATCTTTTTACGGGTAACTTCGCTTTCAGAGATGAATTTAGCGACCAGGCGCTGGATCGTCGTTATACTTTCTTAAGAACGGTGACGGATAAATGGTATAGCACAACGGATAAAAGGGGGAGGCTCACCATGCTGCTAAGGCCGCAAACCGTCAGCGGAAAGGAGAATCCTTCCTTTGTAGGCTTCCGGCAGCAGCATCACCGGGGCGTTGTCACTACGAAACTGGAGTTCGTACCGGCGGGTGACAATGAGAAAGCGGGTCTCCTTATTTTTCAAAATGAAACTCATTTTTATTACCTGTGTAAATCTATTTCGGCGGGCAAGGGTGTTGTGCAATTGTTGCAAGCCGGCGAAGGGGGGGAGACGCTGGTTGCTTCCCGGTCGCTTGCCGCCATCGGCCAGGACGTTTATCTGCGTATCGAGCCTGACAGCGCTATTTACCGGATCTCCTTTTCCACGGACGGCAAAGTATGGACAAAATTGAAGGATGCAGATGCAAGGTTGCTCAGTACGGCGACAGCAGGTGGATTTGTGGGAAGCGTATTCGGCATGTATGCTACTTCATCAGGCAAGCCTAGTAATACAAAAGCCAACTATGATTGGTTCGAATATGAAGGTAATGATGATGTATTTAAATGAAACTAAAAAGTGGGCACTTATAAAGATTATTCAGATCAGGAGCTTGTGCAGCTTCTTGCCAACAATGACCGGGATGCTTTTGAACAGCTCTACGAACGGCACTGGTTTGAACTTTACCAATCTGGTTTTTATATATTGAGAGATGGGGATGCCGTTAAGGACATTGTGCAGGATATTTTTGTCTGGTTGTGGGAAAACCGTGCGACACTAAGGATAACTTATGTAAAGACTTATCTGAAAACAGCAGTACGCTTTAAGGTAGCGAATTACATCCGGTCCGGGAATATACGCGATAGTTTTTTTGACGAGTTAGCCAAATTTGCTCCTGATCCAATTTTTCCGGGCAGTGACGAAATCATTGAGTTAAAGGAATTGCAACAAGTGATTCATGACTCCCTGCTGCAGTTGCCTGAAAAATGCCGGGAGGTTTATCGTTTGGGCAGGGATGAAGGGTTAAGCAACCGGGAAATAGCCGGGCGTCTGGGTATCTCCATCAAAACGGTGGAGGCGCAAATGACCATTGCATTAAAAAGGTTAAGAACAAAGGTCGGTTTCCGAAAATATTTTCCTTTTCTTTAGGGGTATTGGCTTTTTCATGTGCCTAGGTAGTACAAGGCGATCTAACATGACAAAAGAAGAAATCAAAAATCTTGCGGAGAAAATTGTATCAGGAACTGCCACAGAAGCTGAAATTGTTCTGTATAACCGGATCTGTGATTTTGCCGAGGCAACTGCAAACGATGTAAGCAGGATTTCCGCGGCCGAAAAACTGGAATTGGAGGGTGCTTTGAAAAAAAATATCCTTCAAAAGGCAGGCATGGGTAGGGTGTATCGCATGAATTGGCTAAAATGGGCAACCGCTGCTGCTATTTTAATCCTGCTTGCCGGCGTTGGCTTTATTTTCCTCCATTCGCCCGAATCATCTGATCGATATGCACATGAAAGTCCCCAACAACGGTTTAAAAATGATGTATTACCCGGCCGGCAAGGAGCGATCTTAACGTTGGCGAACGGGAGAAAAATCACCCTGGATAGCGCCGCCAATGGCGCATTGGCCAGTGAAGGGGGCGTACAGGTAATTAAGAAAGACGATGAGGTTGTTTATGATGGCGGTAAGGCGCCTGCTGAAGTGTCGTACAACACGATGACTACACCACAGGGAAGGCAATATCATCTGACATTGGCGGATGGAACGGAAGTGTGGCTGAATGCGGGTTCTTCCATCACCTATCCCACTGTATTTACAGGCAAGCAAAGAACGGTGAAAGTTACCGGCGAAGCCTATTTTGAGGTGGCGCATAATAAGTCTATGCCTTTCCGGGTAGAAAAGGGAGATGTAAAGGTGGAAGTGCTGGGAACGCATTTCAACATGAACACGTATGATGATGAAAGTTCGCTGAAAGTGACGTTGCTGGAGGGGGTTGTTCGTGTGGTAAGTACAGGTGGTGAAAACATCCTTACACCGGGGCAACAGGCACAGGTATCAAAGGGAAGGATTGCTGTTGCAAACAATGTAAACGCCGAAGAGGTGATGGCCTGGAAAAACGGGCGCTTTCTTTTTTCGGGGACGGATATTGATCAGTTAATGCGGCAATTGACGCGCTGGTACGATGTGGAGGTGGAGTACAACAAAAAAGTCAATGATCTTTTTTATGCAGAGATCCCGCGCAATACGAACCTTTCAGATGTATTAAAGGCACTGGAGTTGACAGGTAAGGTTCATTTTTCCATCGACGGTAAAAAAATTATTGTGATGCCTTGAAGGAGAAGCGATCGCCCTGGTCCTTAAAGGAGAAACGATCGCTCAGGTCCGTTCAGATTAATTATTAAACATTGATTGCCATGAAACTAACTGCCATTTTGCTACTTGCTAGCCTATTTACTGCTCATGCCGGCGGTAATGCCCAGCAAATTACCCTTTCCCAAACGGATGCACCCCTTCCAACAATTTTTAAAGAAGTAAAGCGGCAAACGGGCTTCACTTTTGTCTATACAAAAGCGATCATTCAGAAAGCAGGAAAGGTCAACGTTGCCGTAAAGGATGCTTCCCTGGAAGCTGTTCTAAACCAATGTCTAAAGGACCAGCCGCTTAGTTACACCATTCTCAACAAAATGGTGATCATAAAGGAGAGGGAAGCGTCAAAGCCTGTTGTCGCCGAAATAAGAGAAGAAGCCGGAAATATTATTGTGACAGGGCGTGTTGTATCGGACAGCGGCCGGGTCATTGAGGGGGCGTCGGTCATGGTGGTTGGTATAACAAAAGGGATTTCCACCAATTCAGACGGGAGATTCACGATTGAGGTTCCGCTTAACGGCACCATTGCCATTTCTGCCATTGGATACGAAACAAAGTTAGTCAGGATCACTTCACCGGCTACCCTGGAAATTCGATTGACTTCCCTTCCACAGCGTCTTGATCAGATAGTAGTTATCGGTTATGGATCCCAGCGGAGATCCGATCTGACAGGAGCGGTGGCGTCTGTGAACGCCAATACCATCGAAAAGTCGGGGGTGCTATCTATAGACCAGGTGTTGCAGGGGCGTGTAGCGGGTGTGCAGATGACGCAGAATACAGGTCTTCCCGGTGGTGGCTCCTCTATCCAGATACGTGGTCTGAGTTCCATCAACTCTACTAACGAACCCATTTTTGTAATTGATGGCGTGATCACCAGCTCAGGAACAGGCAGCTATAATAGCAATGCGTTCTCTGCCATTAACCCGTCTGATATCGAGAGCATCGATGTTTTAAAAGACGCGTCCGCAACGGCGATCTACGGCGCCCAGGGTGCGAATGGTGTGATCATCATCACCACCAAAAAAGGCAAACCGGGACCACCGCGTATAGCGGTGGATGCAAAATACGGTGAGCAAAGTCTTCCGAAATATCTTGCGATGACGAACCTGCAGCAATATGCTCAGCATCTCAATGAGCTTTATACACTCAAAGGCTGGGGTATCAATCCTTACTTTGCCGATCCTTCTCTTCTTTCCACGGGCACCAACTGGCAAAAGGAAATATTTCGTCCGGCAACATTGCAAAACTATAATCTATCGGTTTCGGGTGGTAACGAGGTGACGACTTACCGGTTATCGGGTAACTATCTCAAGCAGGATGGTGTAGCCAGCGGTTCGGGTTTCGATCGTATCACTGCTTCGGCAAATATAGATACAAAGCTGAAGCCCTGGGCGAAAATGGGAGGGGCTATGACGTTAAGCAGAACAAGCCAGGTCATCACCATTGCGGATTGGGATTTAATCAATTCTGCGGTGAGGCAGTCGCCGTCGGTGCCGGCAAAAAATCTGGATGGCTCTTATGGCGGGCCGGAGGATCCGAATGATGCCCTCTCTAATCCACTGGCCCTGTCCAAACTTTTAGATAAAGGCAATAATAGAATTGGAATACGGGGAAATGTCTATCTCGAGGTGAAGCCTGTTAATGCGCTGGCGATAAGAACTGAGTTTGCCACGGATCTTGGGGAGGAAATGACGCATACGTTCATTCCAACCTACCAGTTGGGCAACCGCTATAATTCGGAAATCACCAATCAGCAAACGCAACGTTATTCCAATAACTGGAGCTGGCGCAATATAGCCAGCTATAACAAAACATTCGGAACCCGGCACACCGTGAATGCTATGCTTGGCCAGGAGCTTACCGAAAGGACTTACAATTACATTTATGCGAAGCGACGGGGCGGAAGCAACCAGTTAACAGACATCGATGCGGGTGATGCCCTTACTGCAGAAAACGGCGGTAACACCGGGCGGTCGGCCTTTACCTCATTTTTTGGACGGGTGTTCTATTCGTTGAATAACCGGTACATGCTAACTGCAACCTTGCGGTACGACGGATCTTCCAACTTTGCCGAAGGGCATAAATGGGGGACTTTCCCGTCAGCGGCATTTGCCTGGAAAGTTTCGGATGAACCATTTTTCAGAAACATAAGGAACATCGATAATCTAAAGATTCGTTTGGGTTATGGTAAAGTGGGTAATTCCAACATCCGGCAATTTGCGTATACCGCCAATATCGCCAATGTTCCGACCATCTGGGGTAATGGAGCGCTGGTGGCCAACGTGCCAAATCCTGAAGTCACGTGGGAAAGCACACAGTCATATAATCTTGGTGTAGACATGAGCTTATTGAACAACAGAATTGAACTGGTGGCTGATGCCTATTTAAAAAGAACGGATAATTTATTGTTGGAGTTAACGCTGCCGGGTATTACCGGTGCGCAGCAAGGCGGGCCCCCGGGGTCGGCCAATGCGCCCTGGGCGAATGTTGGATCTCTTCAAAATAAGGGGTTGGAATTATCGCTTAACACCATAAATATCCGGAACAAAAACTTTTCCTGGACTTCGAACTTTGTCTTTACCCTGAACAGGAATAAGATCCTCAAATTGAATTCCGTGTCTGCCTTTATTAATAAGACTTACCAACTGTCCGGTACTACCTATATCGTAAGCCGTACGGAAGCGGGCCGGAGCATCGGTGAGTTTTGGGGTTATAAAACCACCGGTCGTATTAACTCTGCGGATGATATTTACGATAAGAACGGTGTAGTAAAAATTGCTATTCCTGAAAAACAAAAAATCGATAAAAGCAATGGCATCTGGGTAGGAGACCTTATCTGGGATGATTACAACAAGGACGGTGTTATCAACCAGGATGACCGCCAGTATTTGGGTAGCCCGCTGCCGAAATATACGTTTGGTTTTGGGAATACATTCAATTATAAGAATTTTGAATTAACTATTTTCTTTACCGGAGCGTATGGCAACAAGGTATTGAACTTCCTCAATCTGGCAATTGATGATCCGAATGCTACCGGCAATATCACAAAGCGTGCAGGGATGGATTATGCTCATCTTGGTTTGAAAGATCCGAATGGGTCGGCTACTGATATTAACAACATTTATGTTTCAGGTGGCGACGGGAAAATGCCGCGTATGTCATTGAATGATGTGAACAGTAACAACCGGCTGTCATCAAGGTTCGTGGAAGACGGGTCCTACCTGCGGTTGCAAAACATCAATTTTTCTTATACATTCCCTAAAAAGACCTTCACCAGAGCTGGCCTGTATAATGTGAGACTGTATATAAGCGCACAAAATGTCTACACATTTACCAAATACAGCGGGTATGACCCCGAAGTAGGGATGACCAAGGATCAGTATTCCGGCAGCAGTCAGAATGCCCTTTTAAATGGGATCGATCCGGGTCGTTATCCTACGCCCCGAAGTTTTACTATAGGTCTTTCGCTTGGATTATAAACGAATTATACAATGATGGCCATGAAAAATATTATAAAAACACTATTACCTCTAGTTGTCCTGCTTTCTGTAAGCAGTTGTAAAAAATTCCTGGATGTAAAATCCAGCAGTCAGCCCACCCTTGACAATTATTTCACGACCCTCAAGGAGTGCCGGAGTGCAACCGGAGCATTGTACAACAAAGTCTGGTATCAATTTTCCAGTCAGTTCTATTTTGATTTTGGGGATGGCCGGGGCAATAATTTGTTCAACCCTTATTCCAATGCTCAATCGTACACCCGATTGACAGAAACGGGTGAATCGGCCTCCCTGCCCGATGCCTGGAACTCATTATACCTTGTGGTGACCCAGGCTGATTATGTAGTGAATAATATTGACAAGGCGCTGCAGTATAATGTTGCCGCCGGGGATGTGAATGCCTGCAGAGCGGAAGCAAGATTCATGCGCGGTCTTGCATACTGGTATATGGGTTCTATATGGGGCAATATTCCGATTATTGAAGATCCCGCCGCCACTTCGAAGAACTTCCTGGTAAAGCCAAACCTCTTTGAAGATGTATTGCAATATGCCATCCGTGACGTGCAATTTGCCGCAGATAATCTTCCTGCAACGGATGACAAAGGCCGGATAACAAAATTCAGCGCCCTTGGCATATTATCCAGGCTGTATATTACTGCTGCCTGCTATGCCCGTGGCAATAAATTTTCCAGCCGGTGGACAACAACAGCACAGGAATATTATGACCTGGCGAAGGATGCAGCCAGGCAGGTATGTGAAAGTCCCAATTATAGCCTGATGGCTGATTATGAGCAACTTTTCCGTCCACAGAATAACAATAATTCAGAATCATTATTTGCATTGCAGTTTGTACCCGGTTCATCAGAATATGGTGTAGGCAACAGGAATCAGGATTGGCTGGCCTATAGCACCACCTTAACCGATGGATTGTCCGCTTATGGAGGTAACTTATTTGTTTCGGGAGAATTGGTGAAACTGATGTTCGACAGAGGGGAGTTGAAGCGTAAAAAAGCTACCTTTTTTTATCCGGGTGCAGTGTATGACTACATCGGAACGCATACATCCGATGGGAAGTGGATCGTACAGGGGGCTAACCTGGTGAGATATCCTAACGTAAAGAAACATGTGGTAGGAAGCAGTAAAGATACTGACGGCATGGCTATCAGTGGTAATTCCGGTCTGGCTGCGCCTATGTTACGTCTGTCAGAAGTTTATCTGCTGTATGCCGAGGCGATACTGGGATTACAACAATCTACCACGGACCCTGAAGCATTGAAATATTTTAACCTGGTGCGTAAAAGGGCTGGCCTGGCGGATGCAACCGTTGTCGCAACTGCCGATATATGGGATGAGCGCAGATGTGAGCTCGCGCTGGAAGGACAATTCTGGTATGATATGGTACGGCGTGCGTATTGGGACCAGGCCTGGGTGCTGGATTATATGAACCATCAACGTCGCTCGGAGTATTACTATTATCTGAGCGGGTCTGCGCCCAATGGTTTTGCCTGGAGGAATATCACCGATGGGCAGGAACAGAACCAGGCGACGCCGGATCGTCTGCTATTGCCTTATCCTGCTAACGAGCTTATACTCAATCCGGCCCTGAAAGAGCAGCCTGTTCCATTTAATTTTTAATATACCAGGTAACCTGGTACTGTCTTTTAAAAAAAAGAAGTATGAAAATCGTCAATAGAATCACTATAACTGCTGTGCTGGCTTTTTCCGTTATCGTGGTAGTTATGGTCCTGTCATGCAGGAAGGATCTGCCCGCAGGGGCATCCAAAAAGATTGTTGTGGACAGTGTTACGCTGCACAATGAGATAACGACTACTACGGTGATCACTCAGGCGAGTCTGGGTACGATCATCCGGATCAATGGAGCGGGGTTCTCAACTGCGAAAGCTGTTTATTTGAATGGCGTGAAAGCGGGCGTGAACCCGGGTTATGTCACCGAGCATGACATTATTCTGAATATTCCTTCCACTCTTCCGTATGGCAGGGATATCGCTGATCCGGCTGTGCGTAATACTATCCGGATCGTTACTAAATATGATGATTATACCTTTCATTTTCCCATTCTGGGTCCATCGCCGGTGATTACAGATGTTTCGAGTTCTTTGCCAAAGGCTGGTGAAAAGTTGCAAATCTATGGTACGAATCTGCGGGATTTAGATTCGGTGGTGTTACCGGGAAATGTTGTTCTTACTGCCGGCCAGTTTGATTTAAGCAGTGATTACACGAAAATATCACTCGTTGTCCCACAGAATGGCACTACTACACCGGGAGGTATTTATGTGCATGGGGATAACGGTCAGTCCTATTCCTATAATTACATGAATCGTAGCAATTGTGTCTTCATCCACACGTTTGCCAATGATACTGCTGTAACAGGCGGTACCGGCGATTGCTATCAAAGGGCTTATAATTATGGTACGACTATCTCCGGGAATCAAACGGCCGTACTTCCTCTGAGCGGCGACGGGCACAAGAGTCCTGATACCTACCGGCAGGTTCCGGCAACTGCTGCTGATGTGGCCATTGATCAAACGGCAGGCGGCTTCGATTTTCGTACCTGTCCTGCCCTTACTTCCGTTCTTAATACCTCCCGGGGCGTCATTACGCCCGCTTCGGCCTGTAACAATCTTGCGGTGCAGTTTGATATTTACCTACCTGTGGATTGGTCGTCGGGCTTTATAAGATTTGAGTTTGTTAAAGGCAATGCGGACTGGCGTTATACGTATGCTCCATGGGCTGTGAATGGCAGCGTGGTTCCTGTAAAAATGAGCGGTTGGCAGACGGTGACTATGCCATTAAGTGGATTCAAGGGACTTAGCGGGAAAAACTATCAGTATTTTATGGACCAGGCGCCTACGAAGGGTGGATTTTTCGCGTTTATAAATAGTGCGTATACGGATGCAAACGGTAAGGCATTAGCGGCGACGGTTATTAAGAATTTTCAGCTTTCCTTCGGCAATTTTCGCATTGTGCCTTATGTGAGGGCGAAATAATTGGCGCTGGGCCTATGAAAGAACAACCTCTCAATTTTTGAAAGGTTGTTCTTTGTTTTTTCTGGGATATCTCTTAGTGGAGCAGGGTCCTGCCTTACGGGATATTGATATCGGTGAGCAGGTTGAGTATAGAGAGTCCCCCGATAGAGGACGGATCGGTCGATATAGGAACTGCCTGAGTAGGGGGACTGCTGAATGTAAAATTTCCGACATTCAGACTGTTGACCCCCGATGGGAATGTGAAGGTGGTCACTGGTGAAGGAAAGTTCCCGGTAATGTTGATGGCTTGCGGTGTGTTGACATAGGTGGACGTGTAATTGGTTGCGTTCACCTTCAGGAAATAAATGGTCACTGAATACACATTGTTCCCCTGCGGCACCGCATCATAGGCGAAGGCGTAATAGATATTGTCAACTTTCCTTGAGGCTGCGGTGGTTCCCGGAACTATGCTTTGGGAAGAAGCATAGATGGGCATGACTAATAACAAACCCAGTGCAAGACGAATGGCTTTTTTCATATGAAATAATTTATTTCCCTAAAGTACTGACTCTTTTCTGACATTTCAAAGGTGAATTTATGTCAAAAAAGTACCAATAATTCTTCTGCCCAAATTGCCTGTTGTAAAACCTCTGGCCAATAACACGGCTGGGAAGAGGCGATGTTTTGGAAGGGTGGGATGGTGGTGTCGGGTTATGAATTTGGGGTGGCAAACTATCAAAAAAATACCAATAGACTAAAAAATATATACAGTGGTTTAATAAAAAATGAGCTATCTCTCTGTTACGCAAAATGAAACCTCAAAAGGCAGGGGAGGGGCAAGGTATTTAGGATTCAAAAGATAGGTTAGCGAACATTTTTCGAATAGGCCTTAAAATATTTGGAAAGCCGTCCGGATCTCCGGACGGCTTTCCAATTAATGTAATCTCTGTCATGGGACTGATTGTATACACCGCTGAGCCGCGAGAAGCCGGCTGGCGGTTATTGTACCAGCAGCTTTGCAAAACGGGCGGTCCGCT
>Ga0307511_10001467_pt1 | contig 24946 bp, 23 predicted proteins | sample 13_EM_MG_FD_200266 | JGI IMG/M metagenome (GOLD analysis project Ga0307511, IMG submission 200266) | Populus trichocarpa ectomycorrhiza microbial communities from riparian zone in the Pacific Northwest, United States - 13_EM | ecosystem: Host-associated > Plants > Roots > Unclassified | place... | reverse complement strand
CGCCGACCTGGCAGAAACCGACGCCGTGTCCCCAGCCCTTGCCGTAGAACGTGTAGCGATCCATGCCGTCGGCGTCCTGCGTTTTCTCGAAGACGAAGAGATTGTCCGGCACGTTGAGCGACCAGCGCACCGGAAGGCCCTTCAGCACGAACGTGCGTCCGTTCTCGGCCGTCACTTCCAGCTCGGCAATCCGTTTCGAATCATCGATCGTGAGCGGCCGAATGCCCTGAAGCTGGCGAATGGGATTGCGCTTGTTGATCGATACGACGAGGTCATCCGCACGAAAGCTGCGCGTCCAGCTCGCGAAACTCGAGCTGCGATCGAATGAAGCGCCGTCGAGATAGGCATTGATGACCAGCGCGACGGGAATCCTGCCGGCCTCCGATGTGATCGTGACCCGATCGCCGATCGTCACCGGCGCGTTGCGATACTCCTGATAGCGATCGTTGATCTTGCGGAAGATTGGCGTATTCGCGGGGAGCGTGAAGCGCGTCGGCTTTCCATCGATCTTCAACGTCACTTCGCGTCCGGCCAGCGAAAGGATCTTGCCGGTGGCATCGTTGACCACGCCGTGTTTGCGAATCCACGTCCCGAGGAGACCGTACAACTCCTCGCGCGGCATGGCCGCATTCATATCCACGCGATCGATTCCTTCGGCGGGCAGAAATCCGAACTTGATCAGGAACGCCGCGGCACGATACGGCGTCGTCTCTTTCGCTGCCGACTGCGGAAAATAGTAGTTGCGATCCTCCGGCATCGTCACGACCGTTGAATAGCGATCGAATCCGAGCGTGGCAGCGAGATAGGTCAGCACGTCGGCACGCCGCGATGAGACCGGCGCAACGTTGCTGAGCGGATCGAAACGGATCTTCCGCATCGCCGCCACCACCGCCTGCTCGACGTCGCGCGCACTCCATGAAGTGCCGGCTTCGGGCAAACCGGCGATGGCGGCGAACAGGCGGGCATTGACCTGTGGCTCGGTGAGCAGACCGCTGTCAGCGCGGCCGGCGAGCGTCAGCATTTCCTCTTCCACACAGCGAACGCGCTTCAGATACGGTTCGCTGCGGCCGGGAAACATCGTTCCGACGTCCGACGTCTCGCCGCCGCAGGTGGCTGTGTAGAGCGCATCGATCGGCTGCCCGTTGAGCATGGCCACCAGTCCGGCCGTCTCACGCACGGCGCGATCGGTCAGCGGGTCTTCTCTCAAAACACCGTCGTAGGCCTGACACGCAGGTCCGGCGCAGATGTCATATCCCTCGCGCTGAAATTGCCTGAGGTTGCGCACAGCGTAGGTGCGAGCGGCGATGGCCTGGGCCTTCAACGCCTCGACTTCGTCGTAAATCTTCGGACCCATCTCCGCGGGCACGACGCCGCGCAGATAGTCCTCCATGTTCAGTTCGTTGATGACGTTGTAGGTACCGCGCGAATTGATGAAGACGCGCGCGGCGGTGCGATAGGCCTTGTCGCCAACGGTGATGGTATCGGCGCTTGCGGGGATGATCAGCATCGACTCGCCGGCGAGGATCGTCACCTCCCCTTCATCGTCGACGAGCTGATGCTTCTTCTCGAACGGCTGATCGCTGGGTCGTTTGACGATGAGCAGATTCGTTCCGTAGCCGCGCTGCGTAAGCTGATCGCGCAACGGCTGGGCATCATTCGACGTTGCAAAGTCACCGGCGGTGACGCGATAGGCAGTGCCGCCAGTGTCGAATACAGCATCGACGCGCTGCTGCGTATCGGCGCGCAGTTTTTCGGCAAGAGCATTCGCGCTGGTGATGTCCGAGATCGTGCTGACCTGCACCGCGTAGTGCGCCGCAACATCGCTGAGCGGCGCCGTCATCGTGAAGCCGCGGCGGATGATCGCCGAGGTCGTGTCGCTGACGATGTAGTACCCGCCGGCGATGCGAGCAAAGGTCACCGTTCCCTGATCGCTGAGCAGCCCAACGCGAATACGCGGCTCGGCGATGGTCTTCCCAACTTGCGTGACCGTCATCAGCGCGTTGGCAGAATGCACCGGCGGCGGAGGCAGCTCCGGCGCCATGACGGGCGGGAGTGCGGGAGGGACGGGATGGGGGGGGGCGGGGGCGGAGGCACAGGCGGCAAACGCCAGCAACGAGAGGGCAGCGACAACACGTTTCATCGTTGGAGTCCTTTGCAAGAAGAGAGACAGGAGTAGCTTGTGGCCCGTGACTGTTCTCCGAGGTACACTTTTCGAACTATGACACCCAAGCTTCGAGAGATTCGCACCAGGAGACGCGCGAGTAGCGTGACCCGCAAGGAAGTAGCCGCCGCGGTGAAGGCCGTCATGCGAGAATCGAAAGCCGGACGATTTGCAGGCGGGGAAACCAAACAGAAACCGGTCGCACGGATGACCGGCAAATAGCCGATGCCGGCTGCAACCTACGATCATAGTGTTTTCGTCAACTGTCCCTTCGACGAACAGTACCGACATCTCTTTGAGGCTGTCGTCTTCGCAGTTCACGACTGCGGGTACATTGCGCGATGTGCTCTGGAAGTCGATGACTCAAGCGAGGTTCGGATCGACAAGATCATTCGAATCATCAGCGACTGCAGGTTTGGCATTCACGACATATCGAGAACGGAACCTGACTTGGCGACCAGCCTGCCACGGTTCAACATGCCTCTTGAGCTCGGCCTCTTCCTCGGTGCCAAGCGTTTCGGGCGTGCCGAACAGATGAGCAAATCCTGCGTGATCCTCGATGTCGAGCCATATCGTTATCAGAAGTTCATCTCAGACATTGCCGGCCAAGATATCGCCGCGCATGGTGGAGACGTGGACCGGGCGATCCGCAGCGTGCGCGATTGGCTAAGTAATGCGACGGTCAAGTCACGACGAATTCCCGGAGGAAAGTCCATCGCTGTACGCTATGCCTCCTTTCGGCACGTGCTTCCGACGTTGTGCGAAAGGCTTCACCTTAGCGCGGACGAGCTCACATTCAACGACTACGTTCTTCAAGTAGAAGAATGGCTCAAAGGAAACGCCCACGTGTCGGTCTAACGCGCACCCCACATCACCCCCGCCAACCTCCCAACCCCCTCCCGGATCCGCTCATCATTCTCCTTTGCGAACGTCAACCGCATCGTGTTGCGGCCGGTGCCGTCGACGAAGAATGGGGCTCCTGGAACGTAGGCGACGCCGGCGGCTACGGCGGCGGGGACCAGGGCGGCAGTGTCGATGTCGTCGTGAAGCGTGACGAAGGTGAAGAGGCCGCCGTCGGCGGGAGTCCACGTTGCGCGCGCGTCGAAATGTTCTTCCAAGGCTTCGAGCATCGTGGCGCGTTTGGCTCGATAGAAATCGCGGACTTTCTCGATCTGCGCCGGTAGCTCGCCCGCCGCGGTGAATTCATCGACGATCGATTGGTCGAGCATGCCCGAGCAGAGGTCGGCAGCCTGTTTGGCGATCTCCAGCTTCGAGAGCAACTCCGGCGCGGCCACGATCCAGCCGCAGCGCAGGCCGGGCGCGAGAACCTTGCTGAATGACCCGAGGTAGATGACGCGATCATCGTCGTCGCGGGACTTCATCGCAAGCGTGTCGGCCTCGAGCACATAGAGCAGTTCACCGTATGGGTCGTCTTCGATCACCAGAAAGTCGTGCTCCGCGGCGATCCGCAGCACCTCGGCGCGACGCTGCTGCGTCATCAGGCGGCCTGACGGATTCTGAAAGTTCGGGATGGTGTACAGCAGTTTCGGTTTTGTTCTTGCCGCGACCTCGGCCAGCGACTCCGGGACGATGCCGTCGTCGTCCTGCGCCACGCCGGCCAGCTCGGCGCTGCGGGCGTAGAACGATGACGTGCCGCCGATGTACGTCGGCAGCTCGACGAGGACCACATCGCCGGGATCGAGCAGCGTGTGGGCAATGAGATCGAGCGCCTGCTGCGAACCGGTCGTCATCAGCAAGTCTGCGGCAGTGCAATCGATGCCGCGCGAACGGCAGACTCCGGCCACGAAATCGCAGAGCCGCGGAAGGCCGCGCGTCGGGCCGTATTGCAGCGACACGGCGCGGTTCTCGCGGATCACCCTTCCGGCGATCTCCGCAAACCGTTCCGCGGGAAACGTCTCCGGGCTGGGGACGCCGCCGGCGAAGGAGATGATGCTCGGATCGTTGATCAGTTTGGCAAAGGCGCGTATCGCAGACGGCCGGAAGTTTCGCGCATCGCGCGAGAGGAACCTCTCCATCAACGCTCCTCGGTGATCGCGACGAAGCAGGCCAGCAGCCACGATCCGATCGCCGCGCTGACCACTCCCTGCACGACGCCGATGACCAGCCGCATCGGTGCGAAGATCAGCGCCAGACTGGGCATCTTGTGCTGCGAGATGCTCATTGGAACGCCGAAAACGGAGACGACCGAATTCAACGCCATCGAGATGACGATCATGATCACAGCGACGGCCAGATGCCTGCCGAGGTCCGTGCGGATGGCGCGCCATCCGAGGGCGAGCGACTCACGCGCCGACGCCGCGCGGCCAACGCAGAACGTAATCGCCTTCGTGCACCACATCGACGTGACGATGCCGACAGGAATCAGGATCAGCACCGCCAGCGCCACGCCCGAACAGCCGATGACCACTCGGCCGGTCGTATCGGAGATCAACAGAATGGCCACGATGGTGATGACCAGCGGGATGAGCACGAAGATCAATCCCACCGACCAGGCCAGGTTGTAGATCCAGAAAATCCGCCACCACGAGGCCATACCGCCGGCAAGCCAGCGATCGATGGAGAAAGCGTGGAAATCGGTCGAACGCTTGCGCTCCGCGTCGACGTAGATCTGCGCCGACGCTCCTTCGACGAACGAGTGAATGGCGATCATCACGCCGAGCATCACAAAGCCGAGCACGAAGATCCAGACGAAGAGAATCAGGTGGCCGACGAGCCATTCGGCGATCGCGCCGGGGGGATTCTCCGAGTTGGTGATGTCGCCCATCGACAACCCGGCAGCGACGAGCGCCGGGATGAGAGCCGCAAGAATCGACGCGATGACGATCGCCGCAAAGACCAGGCTCTCGGCAATGCGCAGCATGATCACCGGCCAGTTGGCGACGGTGGAGTCGAACCCGCGACGGAGGACTTCGCCAATATTGCGTTTCAAAGGATGTTACGGCTCTGTTTGTTCGCGATGCGATGATCGGGAACGCCTTTCATCGAGATCAGCTCGGTCATTTCGTGAAGCCGGCTGCGCAACCGATCGCCGACGCGATCCTGCAGGCGCTGACCGTCAACCGAAGCGTCGTCGAAATAGTTCGTCGTGAAAATCGTGGCCCGCTCGGTGTTGTAGCGGCTGTTGATGACGTAGTAGAGAACATCCTGCACGAACTGAGTCGGCTTCTGCGATCCGAGCTCGTCGAGCACGAGCAGATCCGCCTCCAGCAACGGACGAAGGATCTCCGACTTGCTGACTGGCGCGTCGTCATCGAAGCTGGCCTGAATCTCCTGAATGAGATCCTGGAAGTTGGAGAAGATGACGCGCCCGGGCTTGCTGCTGTGGATGATCTCCACGAGCGCAGCCACGGCCAGATGCGTTTTCCCCGCACCGCATCCGCCCATCAGCAACAGTCCGCGGCCTTCAATCGTCATCGGCCAGGCGTCGACGAATTCGCGCACGCGGTTCCGCGCTGATTTCAGGACGGCGTTGTTCTTGTCGTAGAACGTCTCCAGCGTGCAGTGCGGGTAGTAGCGCCGCGGAATGTTCGACGACGCGATGCGCTGCCGCCGCCGCAAGTCGCCCTGACATCCGCACGGCTCGACGCGCAGGGAGTCACCCGGCAGCGGAACCCATCCCGATCCGTTGCATCGGGCGCAGGTGGCGGGGAGGAGGGCGGGCATGGGGGGAGTTTAAACGACGGAATGTTGAATGGTGAATGTTCAGCGTTGAATGCGCTGAAGCGGAGACAACATCCTTCCATTCAACATTCAACACTGAACATTCACCATTCAACATTGCCTTTTCTCAGCTCCCCCCTTCGGCGATAATCCGCCCTTCCCCATGCCGTCACCTCTCGTCAACTATCTGGAGTCGCGGCCGGATACCGCCACGTTCCTCCTCGGCAGCGATCTTGGGCGGACGATCGACGAGATCTTTCCGCGAGCCGACACGCTGCTCCCCAAGCCGTACAAAATCTTTCCGGCCGACGAGACGCAGTCGCCGATGTTCGGCTTTCCTGTCGCTGACGCGCCTGTTTTGCACGAGCTCGATGCAAAGCTTGATCGCTGGCTTGCCGAGGAAGTGGCCTGGCAGGCGGGCCGGCAGCAGCCGGCAAAAGAGAAAGCGCAGCTCGCCTACAACGCCTACATGACGCAGCTCATGCGCCTGGCTGAAAACGCGCTGATGTCGAACCTGCTCAGCGACTATCACGCCGTTTTCTGGCTGGCGCACTCGTTCGATCTGGCCCGGCAGTTTTCCTCGATTCCACGGCGCGTGAGCACGTTCGACACGCAGACCGGACGGACGCAGGGTGACGCCTTCAAGTACCGCATCTTCGCCAAGTGGGCATCCGACACGCGCGAAGCGATGGCCCAACTGGCCACCAAGGCATCGCCGATTCTCGATGGCGAGGAACAACGCGGCCTCCAGTTTTTCCGGTTGCTCACGGACGACGTGCTCATCCTCACCGAGGAGTTCATCGGACCGGATCTGCGCGAGCTGCGGTCGTTCGTCAACGGCTACCTGCGGCGCGACTTCCAGGCCTTCCGCGACTCCATCGAACGGATGCGCGAGATCGCGCTCGATCTCCTGCAGCGCGACCGCACGTTTCGGGCGTCGCTGTCGTTGTTCGGCGCCACGGCCGATCAAACGATCCCCATGGCGCTGCTGATGGACACGCGATTTCAGAATTTCCTCTTCGAACAGAACGCGGTGCAGTCGGCCGTGACACGCGAAGATCGCGAGCAGTTCCAGCTCATCGCCCGACGCTTGCGCGAGTTCGCCATCCTCAATCAACTGCGGCGCGGTATCACGCTGATGACGGTCACGTCGGAGAATCAGATCGTCTCGACCGACAAGCGCGCCACGGTCTACTCGCGGTCGACGCGTCCGATGGATTTCGGCAGACCGGGCGTCGTCGATCCGATGGTGCATCGTTTCGGCCTGATCTACGACATCTCCAATTTCACCGAAACCCTGGGCAACATCCGCCGCGGCGGTCGCAAGGAAGAGATCAGCTCCTACCGGCAGATGCTGCTGTTTCAACGCAAGCTCGATTCGATCGCCGGCCGGCATCTCCTCCAGTTCGAAAAGTTCCTCGGCGATGGCGCGTTCTACACGACCCGCCGCGCTCTTCGTCTCGTACGCGCCGCAGTCGAAGTGCAGCGCTGCTACGCCGAGGTACGGCAGAAGGGATTCGCATTCAACAAAGGCGTGCGCATCGCCCTCAACTTCGGCTACTACCGCCTGCTCCCGATGCGCGGCACTGGCAACGAGCGGATCACGGAGTTCTACGGCCCGGGCATCGTCGAGCTGTCGCGCCTCACCACCGGCAAGGCCAACAAAGAGATCGACGAGTTCGCCTCGTTTCTCATCACGCACGGCTACGATCAGGCCAAGGTGCAGGCTTTCTTTGCGCCGCTGGCGCGCGGCGTCGACGTCATCGATCACACGCAACACGCCCGCGAGTTCTACGCCTACGTGAACAACAGCGGGCATCTGGTGAATGAAGGGATCGTGGCGTCGTTCCCGCTCCTTCGAGAGCTATCGAGCGAGCTGGCCGCGGAAGGGCAGCAGTTGTTCCGCCTGCGCGCGCCGTGGGGAACGTACATCGGCTTCGCGCCGTCGCTGACGGGACTCGAGTACATCGGCGTCCGGCTCGTCGGCATGGTGTCGCTGAAGGGGCTCGATGAAGTCGAAGTTGGCGAGATCGTGCCGTTCGCACCGGGCGAAGTGGAAGCGACGCTAATCGAAGGCACCGATCCACTGGTGCACGCGATCCGTCAGGAGTTTCATCAGGATCGCGAGCCGGAGGTTCTCCCCTCGGCAACGGACTTCGACGACACCAAGACGAGCGAGCAGATCATCGAGCCGGAGATCGTGGTCTGCCTCCGCTACGACCCGGACGGCAGCGAAAACGACGTCCTCATCGGCGAATGGGATCCGCGTACCGACGATCTGCGCCGCCCGCTCCGTTTCCCCCACGGCGATTTCATCCGCCTCTTCGATCTCAGAGGCGAGCTGACCGCAGAGCTGTTCGCCAGCCGTCGCGACACGGTCCGCGATCTCTACAACCGCCTCTCCGACCGGACACCATCGCCAGCCGTCCCCCTCGCCGATTTTCGCGAGCAGTACGCGACGTTCGTGCTTGGGGCGGAGGTGGAGAAGCTGTAACGGCGGCTTCGCCGCGTTGTCGGTTGTCGGGTTGTCGGTTCTCGGTTCTCGGTTGATTTCGCGGCTGCGCCGCGCGTTGTAAGTGCTACGATCGACGCGATGAAAAGCTATACGGCCGTAGTCGAAAGGGATCCGGAAACGAACCTTTACGTCGGCTGGATTCCCGGCTTTCCTGGCGCACACTCCCAAGGCGAGACGCTCGACGAATTGAACCGCAATCTCCATGAGGTTGTGGATCTTCTGCGGGAAGACGGCGAACCGCGGATGGAGTCGGTCTTCATCGGCACGCAGCTCGTCACGGTCGAAGAGTGACGCACGTACCGCCGCTCAAGCCTCGCGAGGTCATCGCCATCCTGCAGCGACTCGGATTTCGCGAAGTCAGGCAGCGCGGTTCGCACAAGCAGTTTCGCCACGAAGAGATCGCTGTCCCAATCGGCGACTTTCTAGCGCAACGCTGAGACTCACCGATAACGGACAACCGACAACGCGCCGCAGCCGCCGTCCTGTTACCATCAATAACCCAATGCGCGTCGATCACGAGAAGCGGGAGATTGTCTGTTCGGTGGGCGATCTCATTCACGAGTCGACGTACCGGCGCATCGGGGTCGAGCGCGGTGACGGCTTCCGGCGGATGTGGATCGGGCAGGACATTCACACGAAACGAGCCGAACAGCGGGCTGGTGAGGATGCGAACTATCGCGCCGAGGTCCATGTCGTCCATCGCACGCAACTGGGAGCGTGGACAGTCACGGTCACCGGACGCATCGACGGGCTGTCGGTCGACAAGGCGGCGAAAACCGTCACGATCGAGGAAGTCAAATCGATCCATTTCGACCTCGAGCTCGAAGCGCTCTATCGATCGGACAAACTGCAGCGGCATCTGCTGCAACTGCTTCTCTACTCGTACTTTTTGTCGAGCCAGCCCGACTTCGAAGGCTTCACGTTCGTTCCGCAGCTCGTCCTCATCGACCTCATCTCCGGCGACGCCAAAACGATCGACGCCGAGTTCGACCGGCAGCGCGTCATCGACACGCTGAACGAGCGGCTGGAACGGCTGATCACCGACATCGAGACCGCGATGGCGCTGCGCGTGGCCAAACGCGCCTTTGCCGACACGCTCACGTTTCCCTTCGCCGAAATGCGGGCCGGACAGCAGGAGATGATCTCCGCCGTGGCCCGGACGGTTTATCAGCGCGAGGCTCTGCTCGTCTCCGCGCCGACCGGCATCGGCAAGACCATGGCCGTCCTCTACCCGGCCGTGAAGCAGGCGCTGAAGCTGGGCAAGAAGCTCTTTTTCCTGACCTCGAAAACGATGCAACAGGATGCGGCAGTCGACGCGCTGCAGGCACTCAACGACGGCTCTTTTCGCGTGCTGCGCATTCGGGCCAAGCAGAAGATGTGCGCCCACACCGAGATCATCTGCCACGAGGATTTCTGCCCGTACGCGGCGCGCTACTCGGAAAAAATGCAGCGCACGGATCTCCTCAATCACCTTGTCACGTCGTACAGCTATTTCGATCCAGCCATCACCTTCGAGATGGCCAAGTCGAACGAGGTCTGCCCGTTCGAGGTGTCGCTGGAGTTGATCGAGCAGGCCGACGTCATCGTCTGCGACTACAACTACATCTTCGATCCGTACGTGGGGCTCAAGGCGTACCAGCAGGAGAACGATTACGGCGATTGCGTGCTCGTCGTCGATGAGGCGCACAACCTGGTTGACCGCGGACGCGGCTACTACTCGCCGGAGTTGCACGAGCAGCAGTTCGGCCGCATTCGCGATCATCTGGCCTCGCGCAACTGCTGGCTCGACGGCGCGGAAGAGTTGCTGGAGGTGCTGCGAGATCACTTCCATACGCTGGCCGAGTCGATGGGCGAAGATCCCGAGGTCAAGCAGTCGCTTTGTGAACCGGACCGCGAGCTGTTCCTCGAGCAGCGCACGGAGTGGGAGCGGCTGGTGATGCACTACATCGGCTGGAAGATCGACAACCGGATCGTCGAAGAGGACGACCCGCTGATCGATTTCTACTTCCGGCTGGTGAAGGTGGCCAACCTGATGACGGAGAAGGGAGAGGAGTTCGCGCATCTGATCGAGCGCACTCCCGAAGGTCTGAAGCTGAAGGTTTTCTGCAAAGACCCGTCACGCTTCCTGGGCCGCATCTTCGACTCGGCGCACGCGACGATCGCTCTCTCGGCCACGCTGGAGCCTTTCGATTTCTATCGCAAGCTGCTCGGCTTTCCCACCGACCGGACCACCGAGCTCTCGCTGCCGTCGCCGTTCCCGCGCGGCAATCGCAAGATCGTCGTCATCTCCGAAGTCGACACGTCGTACAAGCGGCGCGCCGATTCGTATGACCGCATCGCGGACAACGTTGCATCGATCGCCGAGGCGGGAGATGGGAACTTCCTGGCTCTCTTTCCGAGCTATGCGTTTCTCAGAGAGATCAGCGATCGGATGCCGCCGATCCGCAAGCATGTGATGGTGCAGCGCACCGACATGACCGACTACGAGCGCAACGCCATGCTCGACATCCTGCGCGAGCGCGGGCGGCGCGGCAATCTGACCGGTAATTTGATAATGGCCGTCTCCGGCGGCATGTACGCCGAGGGGATCGACTATCGTGGCGACATGCTCTCGGGGGTGATGGTCATCGGCCCGGCGCTGCCGCAGGTCAGCTTCGAGCAGGAGCTGCTGCGCCAGTATTACGACGAGCAGTACGGATCCGGCTTCGAGTTCGCGTACCTGATCCCGGGGATGACGCGCGTGGTGCAATCGGCCGGACGGGTGATCCGCAGCGAGACGGATATCGGCATCATCGCCCTCCTCTGCCGGCGATTCACCCAGCAGCCGTACACACAGTTTTTCCCAACGGATTGGTACGAAGCATCGCCGCGCGAGCTGATCTCGAAGAAGCCGGCAAGCGAGATCCGCGAGTTTTTCGAGGCGAAGTTGACGCCGCAATTGAGGTTGGTGTGATGATCGATAAGGTTGTGGCGGCCGCCTCCGCGGCCGCAAATTTGAGGGGCGTCGCGTTCCCCCGGCAGAGCCGGAAGCTACATTGTTCGACGCGCCTTCGCGCATCGGCGGTGACGATGCTTTTCCTCGCTGCGTGCGCATCCGCCCCCAAAACCCCACCCCGCCTCCCGCAATGGAATGCCATCCCCGCTGCGGTGCTCGACTCGTTTTGCTCGAATCTGCGTGATGAGGGGATCTCGATGTCGACGACCATCAACGTGGTGAAGACCGCGCAACCGTCGCTGATCACGCCGTCGTCGATGCAGTCGCTGTCCGACTCATTTTTCTACCACGGCCCCATCAACCCGATGCGCGCCGCTGCGGATGCCACTGCCGGCGCGACCGAGCTCCCGATCAACATCCCCTCGGGCTGCACCTGGCGCGGCATCGCCCCGAACACTGCCACGCGCTACACCGACACCATGACGCTGGAGCTGTCGCCGCCAATCGTGAATCCCTACACCCGAAACGCCGCCGGCCTCTTCGCCCGAATGGCGTTGGCCGATGAATCGCCGACGTGGTACTGGCTGCCGCTGATCCCGCGAGGCGAGACGTGGATGGGCGGGCGGTTGACGGTGTTGCCGTACCGGCAGTGAGCTGAAGGAGGCCTCCATGCAACCAGTCATCGTCCGTTCCGGCGCTTCGCTGCGCAACGACATCGAGGCCGGACCGCATCGGATGATTGCGGATGAGCCGGCCAGTGCCGGGGGCACCGAGGCGGGGCCGACGCCGTACGACTTTCTCGCGGCCGGACTCGGGGCGTGCACTTCGATGACGATGCGGGTCGTGGCGAAGCGGGAGAACATTCCGCTCGAAGGGGTCGAGATCACGGTCGAGAATGACCGGATGCATGCCAAGGACTGCGCCGATTGTCTGACCGCGTCGGGCTACATCCATCGCTTCACGGTGGCTATCAAACTCATCGGCAATCTGACGACTGCGCAGCGGGATCGAATGCTTGAGGTTGCAAAGCGTTGCCCTGTCCACAAGACTCTCACATCCGAGATCCGTATCGACGAGAAATTAGTCGATTGACGGCATCGTTTTTTCTGATTGACACATGACACAGCAAGAAGAATTGGAGCAGCGCCAGAGGGTGCTGGTCGCGGACGACGACCAGTCGATCCGGCAGCTCGTCTCGACGATCGTGAAGCGCGAGCATTTTGCCGTTGACGCGGCGGCTGACGGCCTGGAGGCGATCGAGCATCTCAGGAAGCACGAGTACGCGGTGGTCCTTCTCGACCTCATGATGCCGCGAATGGACGGGTTCGGCGTCATCGAATGGCTGAAGGACCATCCACCGATGATCAAGCCGATCATCATCGTCGTCACTGCCTACGCCGATCAGCGGTTCAAGGAAGTCGATTCGGAGCTCGTCTCCGGCGTCCTTCGGAAACCCTTTGAAGTGGCCGAGCTCGGCAATCTCATTCGCGCCTGCGTCACCGGTTTCACCGAGGAGCTGAGCCAGAAGCTGTTCTTTTCGAAAGACAGAGCCATTCGGGATTTCGTAAGCGGCGGGAACGACAGGGAGTCGTAGAGCGGTTGCGCGTTGTGTGGTTGCTGGGTTTCTTGGTTAGATGAGTAGCCCTGCAACCCTGCAACCAAACAGAATCACACCGCGCGACCGCGTAACTTCGCAACCTCGCTACCGCGTCCCCCAGTTCTCTATCCAGTACTGCAGGATCACAAGCGCCCATAACGGCTTGGCGTTGTTTGCCTGGCCGCTGCGATGCGCGGAGAGCAGATCGCTGACGTGGTGCTCGTCGAGCAGCCCTTGCGCGCGCAGGCGCTCGGGCGCGAGGAGGCGATCGACTTCGGCGCGCAATCCTTCGTTGATCCAACTGGCGATCGGGACGCTGAGTCCTCGCTTGCGGCGATAGATCACATCCTTCGGCAGCCAGCGCTCGGCCGCTTTTTTCAGGACCCACTTCGTCTCGAATCTGCGCAGTCGCACGTCGGGTGGGAGCGACAGTGCGAAACGCGTCACATCGCGATCGAGGAACGGCGCGCGCGCTTCGACGGACGACAGCATCGTGGCCCGGTCCACTTTCACCAGCAGGTTGTCGCGGAGATAGCTGCGATAGTCGAGCAGCATGGCGCCAGCCAGCGGATCGCCGTTCGAATGCACATGCAGATCCGGCAGATCGGTGTGACGTCGATACACATCCGGCGACAGTCCGGTTCCGAACCAGGCCAGGTGCCGCTCGATCCACGGCTTCTCGGCATCGGAGACGAAGCGCTTGAGGAGAAACTCCAGCGTCACCTTCCTGGTCGACGACGGCACGCGCTGCACGGCGCGCCGCAGAATGGCGCGTACGAACGACGGCAGCGCGTCGTACAGCGGCGCGATCTTGTGGCCGAGGTAGGTGGGATAACCGCCGAACAACTCGTCGGCGCCCTCGCCACTGAGGATGACCTTCACGTGCTGCCGCGCCGCGCGCGCGAGCAGGAAGGTCGGGAGGATGGCCGGATCGGCGAGCGGCTCGGCCACGCCGCGCACGACTGCCTGCAGCGCTTCCATCAGCGTCTCGGCATCCGTCCGCACGGGTACATAGCGGGTCCTTATCCTCCTGGCCAGCTCCTCGGCGACGGGACTTTCGTCGTACGACTGCTCGGCAAAGGCGGCGGAATAGGTGTGGACCTTGTCGACGCCGATGAATTTCGCGGCGAGCGTGGCCAGGATCGAGGAGTCGAGTCCGCCGCTTGTGAAAACGCCGACGGGGACGTCGGACATGACCTGCTTTTCGACCGCGCGCTCGATGAGTCGCTGCGTTTCCGTGACGGCATCGCCCGGCGGGATCTGCTCGATGCGAAACGACCCGGCATCCCAGTAGCGAACGGTTTCTGCATCATCCCGATGAAAGCGGACAAACGTTCCCGCCTCGATACGGCGGACGTCGCGAAACGGCGTACGCGGCTCGGGGATGTAGCCGAGCCGGAGATACTCGCCGATGGCGATCGGATCGAGCTCGCGGCTGATGTCGGGATGCTGCAGAAGGCACTGCAGCTCCGAGGCGAAGATCACCTCGCCGTGAGGCTTCGCGTAGAAAAGCGGCTTCTCGCCGGCGCGATCGCGGGCGAGGATCAATGTCTGCGTCCGCGCATCCCAGATCGCCAGCCCGAACATGCCGTCGAGCTCGGGAATCGCAGCGACGCCGCGCCCGAGGTAGAGCGGCAGGATGGTCTCGACGTCGGAGTGCGATCGATAGGGATAGCCGGGATAGCGGGCGCGGATCTCGGCGGCGTTGTAGATCTCGCCGTTGCATTCGAGCCAGACCTGCGAATCGGGCGACGCAAACGGCTGGTCGGCGCGCTCGTGGAGGTCGATGATACGCAGCCGCTCCGTGCCGATGGCGGCGTCAGGGCGTGCGAATTCAGCATGGCCGTCGGGCCCTCGATGGAGGAGGGCCTGGCCCATGAATCCCAGTACCTCGGGGTACTTGAGAGTCGCCCCACTGGCGACCATTCCGTAGATTCCGCACATCGGGGCGACTATAACCGTTCATCCACAGATGACGCAGATGGGCGCAGACTCATCGCGCGTAAGCCACATATCGCGCGTCAGATGCGACGATGCGCAAGCCCCGTCCCGCCAGTTGCGCGCGATGCGGCGCATCACTCGCACGCACGATGAAAATGCGCGGCTTGGCATCAGCGAGTGCCGAATCGAGCCACGTCATCGGCTTGATCGATGCTCCGCCGGCGAAGTTCGCGTAGTGACGGATCAGGTAGTTGCTCGTGAACTCTTCCGCATCAGGCGTGACGACAATCATCGGTCGCTGCAAGTAGAACGTCATCGAGCCAGTAAAGGCCTCTATCCCGACAACCTCAGTATTCGAAGTGACCATCGGACGAATCTGCGCCATCAAAGCAGCCTCAGAACGACGCGCGCCGATGGCGCGCATCATCGGATTGGCCGCAAGCGGGATGGCGATCACAGGAATCGTCAATGCAATCAGGACGACGTCTCGGCGCGCAGTGAAGGCGAGCGCGCCGCCAATGACGAACGCAATTCCGATGGCGAGGGCGGCAAGTCGAGCAGCGTCTCCGTACTCGGCGCGAAGGTGAAGAAACTGCGGCGCGATGACGAGTGCGGCGCCGAAAAGAATCAGCATCGCCCCCGCTGCGCGCGAGCCGGCGCGCGCGTCACGCCAGATCCGCGCGACGAGCAGAGCAACGGGCGCCATCAGCGGCAGGATGTACTGCGGCCGCTTCGACTGCGAGATCGAGAAGAAGAGGAACGGGATGGCGATCCACAGCAGCATGTAGATCGTCGATCGGTCGCGACGATCGATGGTGCGCGGACTTGCCATCAGCACGATCGACCACGGCAGAGCGCCGCCGATGAGGTACGGGATGAAGTACCACGGCGGGCCAGTGCGTTTGAGCGCCTTCGTGGCCAGCCGCTGCGCCGTTTCCGTGACGACGACGTAGTGCAGAAAATCGGGGATGACGCGCGAGATCGCCCACACCCACGGCGCGATGGCGAGGACGAAAAGCGCCAGTCCGCCCCACGACCAGAGTGCGCGAAAACGCTTGCGCCAGATCGCGTACGGGATGGCCACGAGCAGCGGAAGTGCGATGGCCACCGGGCCTTTGGTGATCACGCCGAGGCCGATGGCCAGCCAGGCGAGCGCAGACCACTTGCGCGATTCCTCTTCGCACGCGAGGTAGAAAAACGCTGTCGCCATCGTGATGAACAGCGCCAATGCGCTGTCGAAAATCACCGTTCTCGAGAACGCAACGGCGAGCGGCGTGGCAAGAAAGACGATCGCCGCGATCGTCGCTTCCTCGCTGCCCCACACGCGCTTCGCGAACCATCCGATGAAGGCCGCCGTCGCTAACGTGAACAGAAATGCCGGCAGCCGCGCGGCCACTTCCGTTGGACCAAGCACCTCCATCACCACCGCCTCGGCGGCGAAATAGATGATCGGTTTGTCGAGATACGGCAGGCCGTCGAGACGCGGCATCACGTAGTCGTTCGTGGCCGCCATCTCCCGCCCGACCTCGGCGTTGCGTCCTTCGTCGGGATCGAGCAAGGGAAACCCGCCGAGGTGGATGGAGAGGGCGATGACGATGGCGATGAGCCACCAGCGGAGAAGCACGGAAGGACCTGCCAAAGCGGGCGAAGGATACCGCTAATATTCACGGCCATGGTTCGACGACTGATTCCGATCATTCTCTTCGCCGCGCTGCTGGGAGCACAGACGAAAGTGTCTGCGCCGACTGACAAGGAGACACCGTTGTCTGTTCAGCCCGCGGGCATCGCGTCCCACATCCACTTCCTGGCCAGCGACGCACTCGAAGGCCGCGAGACCGGCATGCGTGGATTCGACGTCGCCGCCGAGTACGTCCGCGCGCAGTTTGCAGCGGCAGGTCTGCAGCCGCTGCATGACGACTGGTTCCAGCAATTCAGGCTCCGCGCCGCCGCGCTCACCGAGGAACAGTGCTCGCTCGTCATCAAGGGCAAGAAGCTCGTCATCCGCAAGGATTTCCTGCTGCGGCCGGACTTTGCGCGACCCGAGGCGTTGTTCCGCGGTCCGCTGGTGGTGGCAGGTTTCGGCGTGACCGCTCCCGAGCTGCATCACGACGACTACGCGGGCATCGACGCCACCGGCAAGATCGTCGTCATGCTCAGCGGAGCGCCGAAGACCTTCCCGTCCGATCAGCGCGCCTACTACTCGTCGACCGAGGTGAAGCGCCAGAACGCCGCGAAGCATGGTGCGGCGGGCATCATCACGATCACGACGACGACCGATGAACTGCGCAATCCATTCGAAAAGCGCGCGCGGCAAAGCGGCATCGTGCCGATGACCTACCTCAATCCCGAGGGCAATCCGACCGACGCAGTCGGGTTGCTGCGCGGCTCCGCGTCGCTGAGCCGGGAAGCGGCGGAAGATCTCTTCAAAGACGCAGAGGTTCCGCTTGATCGTGTTCTCGCCGATGCCGAGACCGGAGTCGCGCACTCGTTTGCGCTCAGCGGCTTCGCCACGATCCGAACCACTACGCAGTACTCGGATGTGCGAAGCGAAAACGTCATCGGCGTCCTGCCTGGTAGCGACCCAAAGTTGCGCGATGAGTACGTCGTCGTCTCAGCGCATCTCGATCACCTCGGCAATCATCCAGCCGCCGACGGCAGCGATGGTCTCTACAACGGCGCGTACGACAACGGTTCCGGAATCGCCTGCCTCATCGAGATCGCTCGCGCGCTTGCCGCTGGCCCGCGGCCTAAGCGTTCTGTGCTCTTTGTCGCACTGACGGGCGAGGAGAAAGGCGAGCAGGGCTCGGAGTACTTCGTCCACTTCCCGCCGGTGCCCGCGAGCCAGCTCGTGGCCGACGTCAACATGGACATGTTCCTGATGATCTATCCGGTGGCGGACGTCGTTCCGCTCGGCGGCGAGCATTCATCCCTAGGCGCGATGGCTGCGACCGCGGCGCACGGAGTGGGCTTCGAGGTCAGTCCCGATCCATATCCCGAAGAAGTTCGGTTCATTCGCAGCGATCAGTACTCATTCGTGCAAGCGGGCATCCCCGCCGTGCATCTCAAACCGGGCAACAAGAGCACCGACGCTTCGATCGACGGCGCGAAGATGACGCGCGACTGGCTGCGGACGATTTATCACTCGCCTCACGACGATCTCTCGCAGACGTTCGATTTCGCCTCGGGCGCGCGCTACGCGGAGACGAATCTGCGACTGGTGCGCGCGATCGCGAACGCGCCGCAACGGCCTGCGTGGACGAAGGGCGATTTCTTCGGCGACACGTTCGGACACGGCGAACGAAAGGCGACGATCACGGTCAAGTGAAAGATCTCCTCGGCCGCGACTTCAACTTCCCCACGCCGCCCACGCGGGTAGTATCGCTCGTTCCTTCGCTGACGGAAACGCTCTTCGACCTCGGCGCCGGAGATGCTGTCGCCGGCATCACCGACTTCTGTATCTTCCCCGAGGGGATCGAGCGACCGCGGGTCGGGGGGACGAAGAATCCGCGTATCGATGAGATTCGCGCGCTCAAGCCTGACCTCGTTTACATGAACCTCGAGGAGAACCTGGAGCGACACGCGAAACAGGTCGAGGAGTTCGCAGCGGTGTTCGTCACGGAGCCGAAGACCGTCGACGACGTCGCCGACCTCATCACGACGCTCGGCGCGATTCATCAACGTACTGGGCGAGCGAAGGAACTGACCGCCGCACTCGCACACGAACGCGGCGCTGCGGGCAAATTCACTTTCGCCGTTCCGATCTGGAAGAAGCCGTGGATGTGGTGCGGCGGCGACACGTACGTCTCGAACCTCGTCGAGTCGATCGGCGGAAGCAACGTTCTGCGCGATCGCGAACGCTATCCATCGCTTGCGCTCGACGAAGTGCTGGCGCTCAAACCAGACATCGTCTTCCTTCCCGATGAGCCTTACGTGTTCACGTCCGCTGATGCTTCGGAAATTCGCGGCCCGCGCGTGATCGGCCCGTTTCCGGGCCATCTTTTCACGTGGCACGGTACGCGGACGATTCTTGGACTGCGGTTTCTGCGTTCGAGTATCTGATTGCCAGTGCATACATTTGTGCATATCATTCGAGCGTGGCCGAGTATGAGTGGGATCCGGCTAAGGCCGCGATGAACTACCGGAAGCACGGCATTCACTTCGCTGATGCTGTGGGTACCTTGGAAGACGATCGTGCCATCACCATTCCGGATAGTAGCGCGGAGGAAGAACGATTCAAGACGCTCGGCACCGACTTCCTCGGTCGCGTACTTGTCGTTGTCTACACCCATCGTGGAGAACGGATTCGACTGATTTCAGCTCGTAGGGCAACGGCGCTGCAACGCAGCGTCTATGAGGGAAAACGAAGATGACCAACACTGACTTTTCAAAAGGAAAGCGGGGCGCTGTGGTGCGGGTTCCGCAGGGAAAATCCCGGATCACAATCCGAATCGACGACGACGTCCTGGACTGGTTTCGTGCGCAGGTCAACGCAGCCGGCGGTGGGAACTACCAGACGATGATCAACACCGCTCTTCGCGAACACATCGAGAACCGCGCCGTACCCATCGAGAAGACACTTCGCCGAGTAATCCGTGAAGAACTCAGAAAACGCGGAGCGGCCTGAGGACGACGACCTGTCTACTAGGTGATCCGGTGTAGAAAAACTACTTATGGATCGTTACTTGATCGCCAGTTCGTGAAGCAGTCCTTCGATGTTTTCCGGGACCGCTACCGGAACAAACCACGATTTCGGATAGAGGTAGTCTTCGCCTGATTCGTCAATAATTCGCGCGTAGTCGCGCGCCGCGGCCAACGAATCCTCAAGAACCTCATAAACCTTACGAAGTTCGAGCGTACCAGCGTATTCACCATTATTGATGCAGATCGCGAAGTGCTTTGTTTCAGACATGGGTTTGATCAGTCCAGGTATCGTTTGATCTTGATCCAGCGCCTTCCGATGCCGTGCGCTTCGTACCAGTGAATCTCCGCTTCTGCCATCGTACCATCCTCGATTCTGACCGTGGCGAAACCCTTCAATTTCCGCCACTTGCCGAACTGATTCTGAAGCTGAGCGAGATCGCGAATGCCATGTCCGGTGGCGATGGTCTCGATGCCGTAGATTGGGCCGACAATCTCGAAAGACATCCCAGTTCCATCACCCCTCAATAATCCCAGTCGCCCAGATCCTCATCGTCTCTTCGACGGAATCGAGCTGTTTCGTGAAGAAGTGGTCGGCGCCGGTGATGATCATCGTTTCGGCGTTGCGGATCTGCTGGCTCAGCTTCTCGATTTTGTTGACGTCGCCGTGCTCGTCCTGCGTGCCGTGGAGGATGAGCATCGGCTTCTCGCAGGTGCGGAGGTAGCCGAAGTCGTATTTATTGACCGGCGTACCGATCAGGAAAAGCGCGTCGACTGCGGCAATCTCGCAGGCAGCGCGTGAGGCTACCCAGGCGCCGAACGAGAAGCCGCCGGCGATGACCTTCTTGTCGGGATGCTTTTTGATCAGCCAGTCGATCGCGGCCACAACGTCGCCCTGCTCGCCCTCCCCTTCTTCGTGATGTCCGGCACTGTTGCCGGTGCCGCGAAAGTTGAAGCGGAGCGTGGCCACGTTCGCTGCCTCGAGTCCGCGCGCGGCGCGGAAGACGACTTTGTTGTGCAGCGTGCCGCCGCCGAGGGGGTGCGGGTGACAGACCACGGCCACGGCGGCGGGATCCTGCAGATCGCGATAGAGCGCTTCGAGCTTGCCTGCACTCGAGAAAACATCGACGTGGCGCAGAGGTTTCGGATTCACAGTGCGCCCGACGTTTCACGCATCGGCGAGAGTTTGACGAGGATGCGATCGCCTTCGACCTTCACTTCATGCGTGGCGATCGTGAATTCACCGTTGCCGGGACAGAAACCGGTCCGAACATCGAATCCCCAGAGATGCCACGGACAGACGATCTCCTCGCCGATCAGATCGCCGTCGGCGAGCGGTCCGCCGCGATGGGGACAGGTGTTGTCGGTAGCGAAGAATCCTGTCGCGGTGTGACAGATGGCGACCGTACGGTCGTCGACCTTCACCGCCTTCATGCGTCCGACGGGAAGGTCGTTCGCGCACAGGACTTCGGTAAACGGTTCATTCATCAGAGGCGCACTGTAGCAAAGAGTTGCCGGGTTGCCGGGTTGCCGGGTTGCCAAGTTGCCGAAAAACACGAGCCCCACGGCAAACCTGGCAACTTGGCAACCCGGAAACCTACTTAATCTTCTCCCTCATGGCGCGATACGTCGTCCAGTTTGGATCCTTGCCGGCGGTGTTGAGGGTGATGGGAAACGGATGGCCGGGAATGAGGCGATTGAGCGCGGCACCGAAAGCCTTCGGATCGGCGACGTACCAGAGCCAGGTCCGTTCGCCGTTGCCGGTGACGATCAACATCAGGTAACCGACGCGATCGCCCTGGATCGGATCGATGGCCGCTTCCAGCTTTGCGATCTGGTTGAGCGTTTTCTCGGCCGGCAAACCCTGGGCGTCGGGCGCGTACTTCCAATGCATCTCGATCGCGTTCGAGTACTTCGCGGGCTGTGCCTCGGTGGGGATGTCGTTGCGCACCTTCACCGATAGCAGGTTGCCGTTTTGCTTCGAGACCGTGGCGACCCAGCCGATGTTGACCGGCTTGGCAGGTGCCGGCGGCGGCGTGGCGGCGACGAGCGCGGAGGCGATGAAGGCCGCGCAGAGGGCGACTGCAATTCGTTTCATTCGGATGATTCCTTTCATGAGAGCCAGACGGGGCGCGGGACACCGTTTCGGCCGATCTCCGCGGTTCCGTCCCACACGCCGGGGATCTGTGTACCGCAATCGGGACAACGGCCGTCAATCAATCGATACGAGGTGATGCGAAAACTGGAGCGGCCGATGACGACGGCATCGCACGACGGACAGTGCGTGCTCTCCAGATCACCGACGGCGCGCGGGATATTACCCGGATAGATGAAGCGGAGCCCGGCACGGCGGCCGATCTCGTAGCCGCGCAGCAGCTGCGGCGCGGTCGTGTTCGCGTTCTCCGTCATCTTGTAATCCTGGTGAAACGCCGTGATGTGCCACGGGATGTCGCGATCGACGCCCGCCAGGAACTCGGCGATCTTCGTCAGCTCTTCATCCGAATCGTTGAAGCCGGGCACGACGAGCGTCACGACCTCGAGCCAGATGCCGCGCTGCTTGAGACCTTTGATCGTATCGAGCACCGGCTGGAGAGTGCCGCCGAGGTCGCGATAGTGGGCGTCGGAGAAACCCTTGAGATCGACCTTGTAGAGATCGACATACGGAGCGATGTAGTCGAGCACCTTTTCCGTTCCGTTGCCGTTGGAAACATACGAGCAGACGAGGCCGGCGCGCTTCGCTTCCTTGAAAACTTCGACGGCCCACTCCGAGGTGATCAGCGGCTCGTTGTAGGTCGAGGTGATCACCTTCGCGCCGTGTTTCCTGGCGAGTTTCACCAACTCCGCCGGCTCGATGTCGACGGGAGCGGCGCCGGCGATCGGATCGCGAAGGGCTTGCGAGGTCACCCAGTTCTGGCAGTAGCCGCAGTGGTAATCGCAGCCGAGCATGCCGAAGGAGAGCGCCAGCGCGCCGGGATAGGCGTGGAAGAAGGGCTTCTTTTCGATCGGATCGACCTGCAGGGCGGCGGCATATCCGCGCGGCACGCGCAAGACACCGTCTTCGTTGTAGCGGACCTTGCAGATGCCTTTGAGGCCGTTGAGGATTTTGCAACGGTGGCCGCACGCATAGCAGCGCACGGTTTTGTTCTCGAGTTTGTCGTACAGCTCGGGCGCTCCCTCGGCCGTCCTCGTGGCCAGGATGTCGCCGAGCGCAGTTTGTCGTTCAGAAACAGCGGGCATGGCTTGGAAAACGCCGGAAATCAGGCGCGTATTGCCGGAACCCGCTGCGCCGCGATGTAGCAGAGGAAGGCCAGCGCGGCGCCGGCCACACCGTCGATCAGGTAGTGCCAGCCGGTGACGATCGATCCGATGAAGATGAAGACAGCGAAGACGCCAAAGAGCGGCCCGCCCCACTTCGTCAGGCGGCGCAGCCAGAGAAAGGCGAGCGTGTGAAATGCGACGTGGAGGCTGGGAAATGCTCCTATGCCGAAGAGGATGTTGATCGGCCTGGACACGCCATGGAACGACGCCAGAACGGCTTCGTAATTCGACATCAGCAGGCGTTGGAAGGTCTGCGTCCGTGCGAGCAGCGGCGCCAGCGGGATCCAGACCTCGGGGAAGCAGTAGGCGGGACCAAGCGATGGCAGCGCGACGTACATCCAGGCGCCGATGAGCCAGAGCATGACGTTGGAGTTCATGAAGGCAACGCGCAGCCGCCGTGCTGGCGCCGAGGCCATGAAGATTCCGGTGATGTTCACGCTGGCAAAGAAGACGTTCGCATACGTCCAATCGACGACACGAAGCCACCGCGGCGCAGAGAAAATCGTCAGCAGGAAAACGTTCGGCGAGTATCCGAAGCAGAGAGCGCGATCGAGAGCCCAAAGCTCCTGATCGAATAACCGCGGATGGAGGACAGGAACCGCCAGCTTGATCCAGCCGTAGGTGTGTACCCAAAGTCCGCTGCAGAGCGCGAGCCGAAAGGTGTCAACGAGCCAGTCTTTCGAGCGGTAGGTTGCCAGCAATGCGCGGACCTCGCCGCGGCGCGCAGCGAACGCGAGGCGAATCAGAATGCCGATCACTCCTTGAACGAGAAATCCCAGGGCGATCGATGGGGCGAGATGGAAAAGGGTTTCCAACGGCATCGTGACCTTACGCAGCGCAAACAGGAGGATCAGGAAGTTTGCGACCGTGAAGATCTCGAAGAAGTACAGACGCGAGACATAAGGCGCTCTCATCCGTGCAATCGTATGTTGGAAACGGTCTGGCAGTCTGTACGCAAAACCGAGGTCAATGCGCAGGCGCGGTCGGAGCGGCTGGAAGGAAATAGAGCGCCACGGCGATGATGGCGTAGACGGCGAGAAGCTGAATCCCTTCGTACCAGTTCGTCTCCCCGTCCATGACCAGATACGAAAAGATGGCCACGCAGAGGCCGACGGCCAGCATCTCGAAGGGGGAGAAAAGCAGATCGAGCGGATGGCCGAGCGGATACGAGAGGAAGACGAGCAGCGGCGTGACGAAGAGCGCGATCTGCACGCTCGACTGCATGGAGATGTTGAGCGCCGTGTCCATCTGATTGCGCGCCGCCAGCATCACGGCCGTTGAGTGCTCTGCAGCGTTGCCGACGATGGCCAGAACGACGAAGCCGAGGAAGACTTCGTTCATCCCCCACGCCTTGCCGGCTGCGCCAACCGCTTCAACAAGTCCTTCAGCGACGATGCTCATCAGCACGCTGGCGAAGAGAAGCAGACCGATGGCGCGCTTGACGCTCCATACGTCCTTCTCGGCCATCTCCGGCGTCTCCGCGACGGCGATGAGATGATCCTTGTGTGTCTTGAACGAGAACACCAGGCCAAGGATGTAGACGACGATCAGGATAACCGCCGTGCCGATGGACACCTGGTGCATGAGTCGCGGCTGATGCGCTGATTGCACGGAGCGGAAGAAAAGGGCCGGCACGAGAAACGAGGCGACAGCGAGAATGAGTTGTCCGGCCTGCGATTCGGCGGCCAGGGCGTTGAACTTGATCGTGCGATTTTTCCAACCGCCGGCCAGCATCGACAGGCCGCCGACGAAAAGCAGGTTGCCGACGATCGATCCGGTGAACGAGGCACGCACGACACCGGGCAATCCCGCGCGAATGGCGAAGATGGCGATGACCATCTCCGCGAAGTTCCCGAACGTAGCGTTGAAAAGCGCGCCGTAGGTCGATCCCATCCGATGGGCAAGCTGCTCGGTGCTGACACCGATCCACGCCGCCAGCGGCAGAACCGCCGCACACGCAAAGACAAACTCAGCGACGAGATGGCCGTGGACGAATTGCAGTCCGATGGCGATGGGGATGGTGGCGTAGAGAAGCCAGGTGGCGATGAGTTTCATGTTTGCGCTCTAACTCTATCCTGAGCGGGGCGAAGGATCGCCAGTGGTACCAGGCTGATGGTGCTGTATTCGACTGATGCGCGGTGCCACCGCAGATCCTTCGCT
>Ga0307511_10001466_pt1 | contig 24947 bp, 33 predicted proteins | sample 13_EM_MG_FD_200266 | JGI IMG/M metagenome (GOLD analysis project Ga0307511, IMG submission 200266) | Populus trichocarpa ectomycorrhiza microbial communities from riparian zone in the Pacific Northwest, United States - 13_EM | ecosystem: Host-associated > Plants > Roots > Unclassified | place... | reverse complement strand
GGGTGAGCCGCCATCGGAGGGCGGTGGATACCGGATTAGGAGTTTTTGACGGCTGTTGTCTTACGGCAAGTATCACTAGATGCCAGGCACCCATGTAGAGGGGGGTGGATGTGCCCCAGACACGGGGTCCCTAGCTTTCGTGTGCAGCTACATCACTAGTATTTTTATTTGGTAGTACATCTAATTGTAGTTATACGCTCACTTCATCTTTGAGGTCTCCCTCTACGCTTATCTCTTGGGTGCCCTGAACAAAGCGGGAGTCTGTCCGGGCCGAGACATCCTTCATCGAACTTCTCACCCCCTACCAATTTGGCCTCTATTGTTAACAGCCCCCATGGTGTTTTGGGATGTTCGACTTGAGCCATACCGGTTGCAGGCACCCAAAGTTGAATGTGACATCTAAATGCTGAGCGATGAGACTCGGATGCATATCGACGGGCCCAGAAAGATGCACGCTCGGACCGGGGGCGCAAACGGCGGGATAACACTTTGTTTGATGTTGTAACGGTTTTCGTCTCCCCTTTTACTACAGTAGAGCACTGATGATGCGTAAGATCACTGTACACTTTTGAGATAGATTTAAGTCGGGGAGAGGGGGATTGTGCACGGCGGCACAGAAAGAGAAAAAGAGTATAACGTCTGATGGATAACGCCTCGATGGCGCTCCGCCCTCTATTCGTTGCCTATGGTTCCAAAAGAGCTGCCGCTGTGCATTCGAATGATTCCAACTGTAATTCGGGGTTGATTTGTGGTTCCTCATCCGCTCTGGTGACCGGATGGTAATTACGGAGTATCGTGGATAGCGAATTTGTAAATGTGATGGAAAGTCATGCCTGGAAACGGGTGCGCCGGAGATGAAGGGATTGGGGAAGGGTGGTTGGGGTGTGCTGATCCGAAGGTCTCTCGTGTTGAGCCTTAACCCGTTCATCACGATTCACGTTCAGCCCAATTCCCAGACATTTAGTAAAGACTCTCTGCGAGTAGACAGTGACCGAATCTGCACGGTGTGATGTTAAACGTGGCACGAATACGTTTGAAGGAATAGCGGATTCACATAAATGGAGATAACTTTATTCCCGACAAGTTTCGTCTCGCATGGAATGCCGTATCCCATCGGACCTCGGGGACATCGGGCAAACCATTTTGGAGTTGAAAGAATTCTCTCTCCTTCACCGGGCCCCTCCTGCTGGATTTGGGTGTCTCTTTGACCCGATTTGCTGAGGTCGTACATCCAAACCCCCCACCCCCCTTGGCGGGATAGTTGGCAGGACAGTGCCAACAATTTCGTATCGAAGAGTTGAAGAGTGCGTGCGCCGGGGTGAAGGTGTACTGTTGTGACGTCTCCCGCCCACTCGTCCCACGGTATGTAGGGGTCGGCACGGACAGAATGAACGCGTTGTAAGAACAGCTCCACTGGGATCACAAACGCCTGACTGTCCTGAGAAGCCAGCACCAAAATCCTTTGAGCTGGGTCGACCAAGAATTCAGGAAGCTCCGCCAACGGCTTTTCGTATTGAGAGATGACAGAGTAGTTTCTGTAAATGTTTGGAAGTTTGGGAAGGCCTAGAATTCGCCAAGCTCCTTCGATCTTGCTGTGGCAGCAGTGTGTTGAGGACAAGTATTTGAGGGGCGGGGCCATGACACAAGGTGAGCAGCCAGGGCCCTTCCAAAAAGTATACCAAGGTGATGAATGAGATCACGTGGCCGATAAAAGCGTCATCGCTCGTGCACCGAAGCACCTGAGTGGGTTGAAATTTTGGTCAACGTCAGTCTCCCACAGAGAGAAAACGCTCACCACTCCCCCGGTCTTCCAATCCCGAACGATTAGTTCCCTACAAAGTTCCATTGTAGCGGGGTCTGAGGTCTCAATTATGAGTGCAATTCTGGAACCGCCGATCCGTGTGTTGATCACCCTGGGGTCATAGCAATACCCCAAGTCCAATACAATGACTTTCTGAGAGGGTACTTCATGAGGCGAACCATTCAGTAGGTTAAGGAGACGGATGTTGACGGAGCTACGAAGAATTAGGTCGTTCACCCCCCTATGTGACGGGAGAACTCACCGTGATCCTAGCCCGACGATAGCAAGAAGGTTATCATGGGGACATGCAAGGCAAGTGCCGAATCTGAGTTGGAACTCTAGCGTCCATTCTTCGACTGTTTCTTGGCTCGCGGAAGGCAGGAGGCGGATAAGTGGGGTGGCTGTACTATCGCATAAGTACGTTGAGAAGAGACTTTGACCACCAGGGATCAAGTTCAACCCAGACACTTGGTTCTTCAGGAGGCAGTCGTATCGCACCGACGATTCGGTACCGTTCCAGCCGTCTGTGTATTTACGAAGGCGTGCCCGACGCTCGGCGAGACTACACACGGTGTTGGGATTGTCGATTAAACCAGCGCTGAAGAGATCGATGCGGTGTTGCAGGTACTGGGAAGTGGAAATGAGGTCTAGGAAGAGGCGGCCAACCTACAGGGAGTTGAGGAGGGTTAATCGACGAATGGAGGTGTGAGGTATGTTATGGGTAATACTTCTCTCATCTTCAAGATTTCCGCCGGAGGGAGAGACAGTAGGATGTGCTCCAGGATCTCCGAAGGGAGCCCAGATATTGAGATGCCGACTCGATGCGTGGCGGTAAGTGAGACGGGAAAGTTCAACCGGAACCCGCCTCGATCGCGATCGGATCAACGAGGCGGCGGCTTCACCCCTCCATCTCTTGTATGTCGTGCACAAGTTACACGATTTATTGCCAGAGCTTCTCGAGAACACATCTGGACACGTTGGACCCTCGGTATTTGGGCTCTCGACCCGTGAATTCCGCCCATCTCAACACTCGTTTCTCCATCAAGGTAATCTGCGGTTCCGACGACATTGTATCTACTCCTCCAGGGGCACTCGCTGATGGACGAAAACCACCCTGTGGATATCGTTCCGGATGGGGCTCCGTGGCCCCTTTGTACGGGCCGATAAGAAATGAGACACCTGTATTGTAGGCAGTATTAGATGCGCCTGTGTTTGTGGGGCGAGCTCCCTCGTTCTCCCAGACGCTCTCCGCGTTTCCCCTGTAATTCGTAGGAGCACAAAAGTGATTCATGGGGTTATGATACCTAGGTAGCACTCGATATCCTCCCTTTCCCATGTCTTGCCTGCATTCGAGAGCTACAGCCACCAAGCAAATATGTGCAAACAGGTTCACCCGAAAGAGGAAATTTGTTGAGCTCACGATTGGCATTGAATCCGGCGCTGACGCGACTCTCAGGTTGAACTTGTTGTACGATTTACGAACGCGACATGAGTCGCCTCTCCAGACTATTATACCCGGAGACGGCCGTCGACGCCGTCATCACCCTCACCCTCTTCTTCTCTCTCGGTATCTGGCTCGTCATCCAGCGCTACAAAACCATTCGTGACAGAGCTGTCCTTTTCTACTGGCCAGCACCACCAGTACGTGTCGCTCCAGCTCAACCACAAAGTTCCTACTGACACAGTCCCCACTCGCAGGAAGCTGACCCAGATCACAAATCCAAATACATTGACAACCCTTCACTCGATGCCCATCTCTCTGATGCTTCCCTTTTGCCACACGGCGCCGCGAGAGACAGGAAATATATAACCTCTTACGATCCTGCCACCGGACTTCACTTAAAGACGTTCATGGCTGACAGTGCACGGGACATTGAAACGAAAATTGCAAATGCCGCCGCTGCTCAGGAAGAATGGGCTTATTCGTCGTTCGCTGATAGGAAACGTGTTATGAAGTCGTTGAAGAGGTGGTTGGTTGAGAACCAGGATGCTTGTGCGCGCGTAGCTTGTAGGGACTCCGGAAAGACTTGTGAGTGGACCAGCTCATATGTTTCTCGTGTCGCTGTACACGTGTTAATCATCTCATCCCAGTCCTGGACGCGAGTCTCGGCGAGATTCTGACCACGGCCGCGAAGTTGGATTGGTTGCTGGACCATGGGACCCGTGTCTTAAAGCCCGAAACACGCTACTCCAGTCTTTTAACGATCTACAAGCACTCTGAGGTCCACTTCGAACCCCTCGGTGTCGTCGCTGCTCTGGTTTCGTGGAACTATCGTGCGTTATATGCTCATTGATCCTTGTCGAGCTGAGTTCGGCCTAAACATGAACCTTAGCATTGCACAACTCATGGTCACCAATCATCGCTGCTTTGTTCACCGGAAATGCGGTCGTCTTGAAATGTTCCGAGCACGTCATCTGGTCTACCCTTTGGTTCGTTGGTGCTATCAAGGAGTGCCTGCGGGCCTGCAAATTCAACCCCGAGCTTGTCCAGGTGAGTTGGAGCATGTTGTCTGACGAGGATACGCGTTGACCACACTTCAGATCGTCTGTTGTTTACCTTCCGAGGCCGAGGTTCTGACCATGTCGCCGGTCATCAAGCACATAACCTTTATCGGGTCTGAGGAAGTCGGTCGCAAGGTCGCGCTTGCCGCTGCACACAACATGACCCCGCTGACTTTGGAACTGGGAGGAAAAGATCCAGCTATCATCTTGCCCGGTACGGACCTGGACCGATACATAAGTATCTGGATGCGCGGTGTCTTGTATGTTCCCCTCCACGATTTTTACCATATCGCGTTTCGCTGAGTTCCATCTAGCCAGAACGCCGGTCAGAATTGTGTCGGCATCGAGAAACTAATCGTCCACCAGACCCAGTATGACGAACTTCACGATATGATTGTGCGACGGACCAAGGAACTTCGATCTGGACCTGTTCTCGCTCCCCCCGTTGAGGGATTCGAGACTTATGCAGATGTTGGCGCGATGATTTCCAACGCCCGGTTCCGGGATATCAGGCGGGTACTTGACGAGGCTGAACACAATGGAGCTACGATCGATACTGGAGGAAAGCCTTATGTCCACCCGTACTTTGGTGGAGGATCATACTTCTATCCCACCGTTATCGGTAACCCGCCGTCCGATTCACTCGTCGCTCAGTTGGAACGTGCGTGTCTAACTTTAACCTGCGCATGACGTAGCTGGCGCTGACGCGCCTTTGTGATAGTGTTCGCTCCCATCGCATTGATCCAGAGCTATGAAACCGTTGAGGAGGCCATCGAACTCGCCAATGGAACGAAATACGGTCTTGGGGCTAGTGTCTTTGGACCTGACCAGACTTACGCTATCCAGGTTGCAAAACAGATCAAATGTGGAATGGTTTCTGTTAACGACTTTGGAGTTTTCTACGTATGCTCCTTCGGCTTTTCGCGTCCCTTGCATCTGCTGACCTCGGATTTTAGTTGAACCAGGATTTACCGTTTGGTGGGACCAAGGCCAGCGGCCACGGGCGATTTTGTACGGTGGACATTTTGTTCAGACTTCTGGCGCTGACAAAAACCATACAGCTGGACCAGAAGGGTTACGCGCATTGACGAACCCCAAGGCGATCATTTCCGACAGGATCCCGTGGTTGATTCAAACTTCGATTCCCCGAGTTGTGGATTACCCCATCCCCTCACTCGTACAGAGCTGGTGAGCCGCGACGTTCTGTTGTGTTCATTGTGTTGCTGACAACGGTCTATATCTGCAGGGAGTTCGTGTCTGGTATGGTTGCGTTCTTCTACGCCGACGGGTACAGGGCACGTGGAAGAGGATTGGTTAAATTGGTTACTGCCGCAAGGACGAATGTCATCCGGTAGACCAATCCTCACCTGCCACCATTTGCGCCGCTTCGGTCATACCGCGGGATATGAGCATGCGAGATGCCCGTCAAACCCGAGTGTCGCCGAAGTTGGTTACCCCCAGGTTTCTATCCTCCGATTTGCGATTTCTCTATTGGCGATCCGTTACCGTCCTGATATGATTGCTTTCTGTACTCTCTTCCTCCATTCTACCTCTATCCTGCCTACCGTAGCTGGAACTTACGCTCTGCTGAATATATACGCCTTTGATACAGCGATTCGCGGACTTCGCGGGGTGGATGTGGAGTGCCTCGGGCGACGCAAACAAGACTCAGCGAAAACGTAAGAATCATTTCACGAAAGCTGTGAATGTACGTGTGCGGGCAGTGTATCACGATGTGGTTGGGTTGGACGATCCGAGGTTTGGGGCTAAAGTTATATCGGGATCGATGTGAAGAGCGGGCGCAGTGACCGGTGTGAAGGCGAACCTGTCGGACGTTTGGGTGATCGGTGTCCAAGGTGGGGAAGGTGGACACGCAGATTAGGGTTAGTCAAAACGAGGGTTGCATTGAGGGTACAAAGGACAGCGGTCGGATAAGCTGACAAACAAAAAATGTGGGGGATGAGGTGGACGAATGGATGGAAGGGAGGATGAGCGTGAGTGGAAATGGTTCAACTGAGAAGTTAGAATCAGGTGTTTCGAGCTTCAAGCCCCTGCAAGCCTCCGCTGTCGCTCCAAGAACAGAGACACGAGAAGTCTGATGTGGGCGGTTAGACGTACGCACGGAATGGAAACATGGAAACACGGCGTACTTGTTGTGTTCTTCATACCGTTCCTTGACAACTTTCTCCTCCATATCTACATCTACGTTGGCAACCCCATTATGATCTTGCACCACCTCTTCTGGATAGGGCAGCCGGGGCCGGAGAGTGTGTAGGTCGTGTAGCTTCGCGTTCTCTTGCGCATATTCCCCGATCTGAGTTTCGAGAATCCATCCCACCGGAGGGCGGACCGGGTCGAATGAATGAGGGTAAGGGTGTGGGTTAGAGACGGCCGGTCCGGCGCCGAAGTGGGGAGGTTGGTCAGCGGCCCAACCGCGAGAAGAGCCGTCGAGTGCGGGTGCGGTCGTCCGACGGCGTTTGGGGTTTACGGTCGGACGAAAAGCAAGGGGATTCGAGGGTTCTCCTCCTGGTTGGTAATCTGAATAAGCATTTGGGGTCTGGGGACCCGACCTGGACCCAGATTCACCCTCAGAGTCGTCCCCGTCGTCCATTGGGTCTGGCGATCTTCTGCGTTTGGAGAGGGTTGGGGAAGAGAAGAACGTGTGCCGCCCAATACTTCCACTCCCACCCGTGCCTGTCACTCCGGGAACGAAATCTGGGGAGACTCTTGGTCGTTTCCTCGAGATTCCGAACGATGGATCGAACTGGGTGGATGGCGCGCTCATGTGCGAGGCTGAGTGGGGTGCGTTTGGGCCCAGGACGGGCGAGGAGAGATCGTCGCCATATGCAGCTGGAGACGGGTGTGGCGAAGAGGGGCGCTGACGTTTGAGCATCGTCAGTAGGTGGAAGGGGGAGCGCACTGGTGGTTCGCCGACGGGGAGTGCTGACAGAGGACGCGCCGAGGAAATGAGGGGGTGTGACCGGTGTCATCCACCGATCATGGTCAGGCTAACTCTCTGTGTTTCCCGCGTTGAACTCTCAGCCAGACCTCTCCTCGTTACCAGAAAACTCGGACGACCATGGCCGACGATATGGATGTGATGGCCATGATGGGCATAACCGGGTTCGGAAAACAGACGAAAAAGAGGGAGTTGGATCCCAGGCGTTTCGAGAAGAATCGTCGCGAAGAGGTGGATTTCACTCGGGTGGCCGACTGCTGCGCGTCGTGCTGATCACGTATTCTCTAGGTCAAACCTACCTCTGAAACACCAGCTCCGGCGTCAGGGCCATCCACAGCTCTACTCGAAGCAGGTGACCAGCAAGATGGTGGACGAAACTCAACTGAGCCGCAGAAGAAGAGCGGTCCCACCCTCCACGATGGCGAACCGGAATTCGAACTCTCGGATGGGGATGACCTGGACGACGATACTCCGGAATTCCCGACGACACACGAGTTAATTATGAAGGATCACACCAAGGTCATCTCGGCTCTCGCCCTCGACCCTTCTGGCGCGAGAGTCGTGTCTGGTTCACACGATTACGATTGCAAGCTATGGGATTTCGGTGGAATGGACTATAGATACAAACCATTCAAGAGCTGGGAACCGTCAGGGTCTTATCATGTGAGTATCTTTTCGCACTCTTGCATGGTTATCCAGAGGGGTTTTTTTATTCTTGCCACAAAGATGCTAAGATGCGTCGCGTAGATTCACGACCTCAAGTTCTCGAACGATGGTCAGAAATTTCTCTGTATCACTGGTACAACGCAGGCAAGGCTGTACGACCGAGATGGCGAAGAGCAGTGCGTAGCGTGCATTCGTACTCCGAGTTCCTCTTCCCCTAACTTGAGCGCGCAGGGCCACTTACATCAAGGGTGATCCTTATATTCGTGACATGAAACATACGAGGTCCATCATCACATCCATCATTTTACGTCGTTTTTAGGCGCATTCGCTAACTTTTGTCAACTTTCCTCTGCAGTGGCCACGTCAGCGAATTGACGTCGTGTTCATGGCATCCCAAGAACTCCGAGGTTTTCATCACCGGTTCCGCCGATTCAACTATCCGGTATGTGTTGTCGTTTATCGTTTTGAACACCCCATCTTTCGCTTGGTCTCTTCGTATCATCAATCCGCTGGTTACGCCGTTTGGCCCCATTCGTCCGTGCCCTGACGACGGCTATGGTCATGCCGGAACTTTGGACTCACGGCTGCATACGCTGAACCTTGGCCCTTCCCCCTCCCGGTATGGCAACCAGCTGCGGTTACTGACCTCCTTCACTTTGCTGGTTTTAGGATATGGGACGTGGAAAACAGACGGAAACAACGATCAGTCGTTGTCGTCAAGTCGAAAGAGCGTGGAACGAGGACAAAGGTGACTACATGTGCTTATTCGTATGATGGGAATCTGATTGGCGGTGGTGAGTGCTAGTGAATCCACACCGGAGTCTTTTTTTCGTTGACGAGGGGTTGCCCCGTGGCCTTGTTCTCCTTTCGTTCATTCAGCGTGTTTGGATGGCGCCATTCACATGTGGCAAGCCAACTCGAACTTTGTCAGACCAAGCATGACGATCGAAGGCGCCCACGCTAAGGGTGTCGAGACCGGTTCGATGGTCTTTTCGGTGGATGGGAGAACTGTCTTGACAAGAGGCGGGGACGACACTGTCAAATGTACGTAAGCACGCTGGAGTCATGACGTGCTCATTCATTTCCGGGTCCTGGATACTTACGCGGACCTCGTGTTTTCAGTATGGGATTTACGATCTTTCAAGAAGCCGGTGTCAGTGAAGACGGAGATGATGACGTTGTATCCACAAACGAACGCGATTTTTAGCCCTGACGACAAGTATGTTGTCACGGGTATCGGGGCCACTTCAAAGGGTGGACATGGCAAACTCTTGTTCATGAGCAAGGATTCGTTGGAGGTCGTGCAAGAGTTGGTGGTGGACTCGAGCCCGGTCAAGGTGGTGTGGCATTCAAAGATCAATCAGGTCAGTTGGTCAATCTTATCTCGTTGTGGGGGCTCTCCTCCTTTCGATCGATCGGAACGAGAAGCACGTCCCAGTCATCCATTCGGGATTTGGTGTGCTGATCTATATTTTTTTGCCTTCCCATTTGCCGTGCGATAATCAAGATCGTGACGGGATTATCCAATGGCCAAATCTGCGTGCTGTATTCCCCGGCATCCTCGCTGAATGGCGCCAAACTCCCGTTGAGCAAAGGTCCGCCGAGAAAGGTGACGATCGAGGACATGTCGGATGCCCTGGCTCAACCGGCCATCATCACACCACATGCGCTGCCGATGTTCAGGGAAGGGGAGATTGCACGCGGCACGGGCAAGAGAAAAAGAGAGAAGGAGAGGTCGGACCCAAGGAAGAGCAGACGGCCAGAGTTGCCTGTCACCGGTCCGGGCAAGGGGGGAAGGGTTGGAGCGAGTGCGACGCAACATGTCGTGCAAAACCTGGTCAAGGATACGACGAGAGAGGAGGACGTACGTGGCATTTTCTTTCTCTTCCCTCTTGAGCGATCAGCTGATTATCTTCGCTCCCTTGCCGCGCTCCTGGTCCTGGTCCGTGCTGCGGCGTCTTTGACCGGGTCTCACTTTCGCTCTGGCCGTGTCTTTTTCTTTTGTTACCGTTGTTTGTTTGTTGTCCGTGGTAGCCACGAGAGGCGTTGCTGCGACACGCAAAAAACGCAGAAGAAAACCCGCTGTGGACTTCAGGTAAGTGGTATCCGGGGTCCCGGTGGCTCTTGTTTGTAGCTGTTTGTTTGGTTGTGGCGATGCTGATTCGTTTGTTCCTCCCCTCATCCCCCCCTCGCCGCCCATCACCGACCCTCCCCTTTCTCTGTTCGACCTGCGACCTGCAGCTTGGACGAAGAACCAGCCGAAGCCGGTGTTTGCAGAGGTCGAGCAGGAGGAGGAAGAGGGGGAGAAGTGAGACCGGGTGGATTGTTTGGTAGCCGCGGATTGAGGGGACTGCGGTCGGCGGTTTCCGGGGTCCGCGCCTTTCTCGGTTTATAAGGGATTAGGACAAAATTTCCCGCTTTTCCAATCATCTCTCGAGATTCCCTGGTCCCCCTCTCTGCCACCCCGTCACCGTCACACTCTTTCCGTCACACCCCCTCCCCCCCGCATATCCCCCCCTCCCCTTGCACCTGTACTCTACTCTACGCTGCTAAATGACAAACCCTGACTTTCCTTCCGTCGACTCCCCGGCGACCCCAATCAACCTCACGTCCGCTCCTAACGTTAAGATTGACACGGACTTCAGCGAAGAGTCTGACGCGAGACATGAGCCCATCCCCCTCAAGCTCGAAAAGCCCGGCAAAATCGACCAAGGTCCGTAGAAAAACGCGTTTTCTCCGCGATAATTTTCTGATTCCTCTTTCTTTGTGCAGATGTGATTATTCCCATCGACCCACACCACGAAACACCCCCCGGAGATGTGGAGATGCAGGAACGGGGGGAAGAGGACGGAACTACACCACCAGTACTTTCGCCGTTCCCGTCAGCCGAAGGAGACCACGATCAGCCGAGTGAGGAAGGAGCCGTTGAGACACACGGAGGACCGAACGGTGTAAATGGACATGTCGCGGCGGAAGAGGATTTGAAGATGGAGGACGTTGAGGATGTGAAGCACGAGGCTGGGACTGCTCCGTTGCCACCCACTTCCCCTACCCCTGGAGTGGAGGACGGTTCTCAGGGGACGGATGCTGATGCCGAAGAGCCCAACGGCCACCTAGCTCCTGAGGACCAACCCCACCCCGCAAAGAGGGCGAGGAAGCACTCTGACGCAGACGCCGCCTCGGTCATCTCTGTACGTGATTTTTACCGCATGGCGCGCTTTGTGTCGTTCTGTAGATTTTGGCGTACTAATCAAACGCGTCTCTTATGTTCAAAAGAACCCAACACCACCCCCCGTCTCCGCTCCTGCGCCAATCATGAACGGCACAGCGGCTCATCCTCCACCAAATCCCACCCCGATACACACTCAACCCCTAACGTCCACCTCTCTCGGTACTACTTCACTTTCACCAGCTCAGCACAAATTCTGCGTATCAACCCTCAGGAACCTGAAGAAGTCGAAGGACGCGCGACCGTTCTTGTCCCCCGTTGACGTCGTAGCTATGAACATTCCGCATTACCCGGAGATCGTCACTCATCCCATGGACTTCTCGACGATCGAACGGAAACTCAACTTCTCGAGCCCCATTAAACCCGACCCCAACCCGGAGAACCCGCGATACCAGACCGCAGATCAGTTCATCGCGGACGTGCGGCTGGTTTTCACGAACTGCGTAAAGTTCAACGGTCCGGAGCATGCCATTTCGTTGATGGGGAGGCGAGTGGAGGAGCTATTCGACAAGTCGATTAAGAACCTTCCGCCCCCCGAAGAGGTTAAACCCCCTCCTGTCAAGAAGGCTCCTCCTCCCCCTGCCCCGGCCCCTCCTGTCCCCGCCCCCACTACCTCTGCCCCTGCCAAGCAACGCGCCCCCCGCCGTTCCTCAACGTCGTCTACCCCCGTCATCCGGCGGAACGATTCCATCTCTGCGGGCGGGAGTAGACCGAAGAGGGAAATACATCCACCGCCATCCAAGGACCTGCCGTACGCTGACGTACCCAAGAAGTCGAGAAAGGCAAGGGCCGCGAAGGACAACTTGAACGCGGAGCAGTTGAGGTTCTGCAGCAAGTTGTTGGGTGACCTCCATCGGAAGTCGCACTGGAACATCGCCAGTCCGTTCTACGAGCCCGTCGGTACGTCCACTCTCGAGTCTCGGGACAAAAAACGGTTTCTAACTACCATTCTTCTTAGATTGGGTCACACTGAACATTCCGACCTATCCCAAGATCATCAAGGAGCCTATGGACCTGTCGACGATGCGGAAGAAGTTGGACGCGCACGAGTACCCCAACGCCCAAGCATTCTTCGGCGACTTCAAGCTCATGATCCGCAACTGTTTCCACTTCAACCCCGCCGGTACGCCCGTGAACCTGGCGGGTATCGAGCTGCAGCGGCTATTCGACGACAAGTGGAAGAACCTGCCACAACCCAAGCCCCAGCCCAGCTACGACGACGATATGGACGCTGAGGATGACGACAGCGAGGACGATAACCAGCACCGTAATGGCTTTTCGAGCGCGCCTGGCTTCGCGATGCTAATATACGTTCATTTTTAGGCATCGCTGAGATGGAGAAACAGATCGAAGCCATGCGAGGTACCATCTCCGCTCTGAAACAACACAAGAAGGAGAAACCGCCAAAGAAAGCACCCCGTCAACAGCCCCCTCCTACTGCGTCTTCCTCCAGCAAACCCGGAAAGGCTGCCGCCTCCTCAAAGAAGGCGACAAACACGAAGAAGGCTGGGAAGAAGAGCGCCGCTGTCCCCGGTGACGACGACGTGTTGACCTTCGAGCAGAAGAAGGATCTGTCCGAGGCCATCCAAACTCTCGACGGTCAAAAACTGGAGAGGGTGATCCAGATCATCCACGAGGGTGTCCCCGAGATTCGAGATGTACGTCCATTTCCTTTTCACGATCCGCATCATTTACTTATGTCTGCTCTCCTTATCCCCAGAGCACCGAGGAGATCGAACTTGAGATCGACCTTCTGCCGGCAAACGTCTTGACCAAACTCTACAACTTTGTCATCCGACCGCTCAAAGCCGCTCAACCCAAACGAGCGCGTACTGGAAAAGGTACCGGAACGGGTGGACTGAAGCGAAAGAGTATGGACGAGGATGTCGAGGCTGAGAAGATTCGGGAACTCGAAGCGAGGATAGCCTTATTCGAGAAGAATGCCGCGGCAGCGAACAACGGAGACATTGGTCATGGAGCCGGGGGCGCGAATGGAGGAGGTGGGGGTGACAGGTCGAGTGATTCAAGCGACTCGAGCGATTCTGGGAGTGACTCGGAATGAGTTGCATTTCTGTTTCGAAGACGGCGGGGGTTGTTTCTTTTCCGTTGTCTTTCTTACTCATTTCTAACCCTTCGCTCCGCGACTAATATTGCCCATCGAGAGTATATTTCTTCCCCCTCTCTGTCTTGCAGCTAGCTTTCTTCTCTTCCGGTACTGCCTCCGCCTCTCCGTTATCTCCGTTTTGCGTTCCCTTCTCCTTAGTCGTTTAGTACAAGCAGCTCCCATTTTCGAATCCGAGTTATGGCTTCACCCCTCTCGCTCTCTCACTCCTCAATTTCCGTCTACGCTCGGTTCACAGTCCCCTCGTTGTCCTTGTCAAAAGTTTTCACAATATCTCGCAAAGTTTTCCTGTTTCCTCCCTTTTTTGTATGTAGCCGCCCGTCGTGAGTAGATAAGTCCTGGGATACCCGTTCGTGTAGACCTCTTCATCTCCTCCAAGTTGTACATTTCTTCCCTTCCTTTGGCACGTCCCGCCTTCCTTACCCACTCCTCGAGGTCCTCTGGGTCCCAAATATCCCCCACCGTGGGGAACACGACATCTGAATTAAAGATTAAATATTAATATAACGAGCACTTATCGCCCTTTCGTGTTCGTGCGCTTGTGGGTGCGAGGCTAGATCTGAATTTGCCCGTGGGGGGTGTCGATCCCCATACCTTATCTTTTCATCGGGAGATCAGAGGTCTAGGTCCTGGCGCATTGGTTTTGTTTAGCCTTAGCCTCGCGTCGGTCCCGAACGGAGGGCTTGTGAAGGGTTGTGGGAATCGGTCATGGCACCTGGAGTGATGTTGACGTTAGTCAAGGACCTCGGATGGTACGCGATTGGGCCGGGTTTGATAGCGTACCTCTGCGACCGCTTCCGACTGCGTACGATTTTCGTAAAGTGGTGGCGGTTATGGGGGTAGTTACGACCCTGTTGCGTCCGGGATCCCCAGCCAGCATTGGACCTCATTGGGCTGGTCGGAGTGATGACTGGCCTGGCCTCACCCGAGCAAGTACAATACCTCGAATTCTGCGGTTCGTGTGTCGACGTGATATCCCGCATGATTCGACCCGCTGCATTTTCAGGGGCATTCCCCCCTAGGGCACGTTCTCCGGATTCTTGTGAGGCCGCGGTGCCAAACTCGTTCGACGAGCGATTCAGTCATTGTGGCTAGCAGGATACAGGCACTCAACGGTGCCCTAAGCAATATAAATCAGAACTACCTGATAAGGATGTTTCCATCGACGACATTACGGCTTGAGAAGGAGTCTTGCTACGTCCCAGCAACAGGCAGCGGGCTGTAACACCTCGCGTTATGGGTGCTCAGTTGCGATGGGACCGGCTCTAGTGATTAGTACCCTCCGATAAGCCCGGAGCGGCAGATGGGTGAGCGAATTCTGAGGGTGCTCGGGGTTGTGGGAGACCACCAACACGAGCGACTGAGTACGTAGACTCGGGCCGATGTTCGAGTTGGCTTCCAGGCTTCACGGGCGCCGGGCCGCGCCAGGGAACGAATCCAGACGTATGCAAAACGTCGACTCGAGTGGGACGGACGCCAGGAGCGGGAGTGTGTCAACGTGCTCACGATATCGTGTTTTCGACTGAGTCTGGGGGCGAGGCCCCCAAATGGTCACGGCCTCATGAAGAACATAGGGTTTGTTAAAGAGAGCGTACTGAAGTCTCCTCTCTCCAGTCAGGAGAACAGAGAGTGGGCAACCACGCGCTTCGGAGCGTTTGGGGTGCTCAAGATGAAGACCATCTCGTATCAGGATGGGGACGTGGGTTCGCTGGTATCAAATCTCGATCTGGCGTCTGTCCCTTTGGTAATCTTATGTCTGCCCTGGTACCATGTTTAGCTGGACTCCCCACAGAGATCCTGGAGCGAATACTTCTCCACCTGCCCTGCCAGGACATCGTCAAGGTGGAAGTGGTACGAGGAGTTGTGTCAGATCCCGTGCGATGCGGTGTTGACGCTTTGTGTTTTCGCGGCATAGGTCAATCGACTATTCCAGGACCTGACTCGTAATTTGCCAATGCTTCAATATCGGTTGGACCTCTTCTCCGCTGGCTTGGTCGAAAACCCTCGTAATCTCCGCGATTTGCCTCAACGCCGAAAACTATACGAAGGGCACGTAGACAAGTGGTCCAATGTGGAGAGGGCAGTGAAGCGAGTTTACGAGTTGCCTCAAGAGTTGTTCTCAGTTTGGCACTCCACCACTGTTCTCGGCAGGAATATCATTGCTTCCCCTGGATTTCAGGGTCACACCCTCGCTTTCGCACGTATCCAACCGGGTATGACCCGAACGCCGGTCGAGTGGTGGAGCACCCCACTATTCCCATTCATCATCAAGGCTTTTGCCACACACTCGCCAGATAACGTGCTCGCTGTCGCCGAAGCAAAGGACCGGTGAGATCCTTCCACAATGCTAGCGTTCGGGGGCTTACCATGTGCAGATTCGTTTATATACACCTCCTCAACCTCTTGGACGCATCCCCTTACTGCCCACCTCCTTCCAATGTTATAACGTGGACGGCCCCCCGCAGGCTGATAGAGTGTCCGTTAATAACTTGGCCATCACCGGTTCCAGGGTCATGATGTGCCTCCGTTGCTGGGAGGGGGGTCGGCACACCAGCACGTGGTCATCGTGGCTACTTGTGGGGGACTGGAGCACCGGAGCCCAGGTAAGATCACTGCCGATTGACTCATTGAGTAGTCACGCGTTGTTCACTTTGCCTACTCAGGTGCTCAACCTATCCGCGAACGAGAGTATGGTGATTAGAGAGGGTACCAGGGTCACCTTCCTCGACGAATTTCGAATGATGGTGTTCGCTCCGGATGTTCCAGAGTTCACCTTATTCGATACACACGTCCCACCCGGCCATCCAGTGAACTCACGACGGTTCCGCATACCACTAAGATACCGCAATTGGTTTCCTTCCGTGCATGTCGACAGCGACAGGTGTTTGGGGACGCCGGACAGAGAGGTGCCTCTCACCACCGATCCGACCCAGGCAGTCCTCGTCGTAAAGCTGACCGACCTCAGCAGACGATGCGTTTTACTCATCGTGCGGATACAAACCCTGATTGAACACGAGTGTTCGATGGATCTGGACGCCTGTGTGCCCTGGGATGTGTGGAGGAGGGGTGTTGCAGTTATGGAAGTCCCGATCTCACACAGGGGCGGCCCCACATCTCTGGTGGTTCAAGGAGTACACGTGATTTTGGCGAAGATGTATACTCTTCCCGGTACTAACGGGCACCACCCCCGTCTCCGCGTCTTTGATTTCAGTCAACGGGGCTGGGGTACCCTGCCGCCTTGGGATGAAATCGATAGGGCTGAACGGAGGGTGTTGTTTGAAGATGGGCGGGATTTATTTCTCAGGGGGGACGACGACTCGGTTATGGGCGAGTGGGGATTTAACACACTGGGTGACGATAACTTCATGCACCAGGTGGGCAGTTTCCGCCGTTGGAGAAGTGATTGCAAACTGATGTCATGGGAAGCACAAAGCTTATGGTTCGGGCGATGTGCTACACGTTTGGACGCTGATTTGAGGTGACCCACTACGCACCGCCGAGGTCGCCAGAACCAGGCCTTGCAACAAGTCGATATTAGTCCTCTCGTATCGTTGTTACAATAGGAGGTGGGGTTACGGGTCTACTGACATTTGAACGACGATCTCGATTTCGGTTGAGGGGGTAAATCCTCCCTTCTCTAGTGTTTTCTGGGAGGGCGGGGAGGATGTACCGGGGAGATCATGTTCGCAACACTGGACTTCCGGAGATCGGCAGGCGTCTATTGGTTCCCCATCGACCACAAAAAACGCCGTGCTCCCCACCTTATAGTCATGTCAATGTCGATACCCCGCTTGACTGAGCTCCCTCTCGAGATCCTAGAACAAATACTTCTCCACTTACCCGGTCAGGATATCATCAAGATGGACGTGGTACGAAGGGTGACAGCCAATTCCGCAGGACTCCGTGTTGACTTCTCCGCTGCACAATCCAGACAAGCCGACAATTCCACGACCTAGCTCGTAGTTCACCAGAACTCCAGCATCAGCGTGAACTCTTTGCCGCTGGTCTGATCGACAATCCTCACAGTCCTGGTGACCTGGATGAACGTCGAAGAGCATGCAAAGAGTATATACACAAGTGGTCTGATCCAACGAATATAACGAAGGCCCCCCGCGAGGTGTCCCTGGAGCACCCATTCTCAGACCTGGTTGGTCCGAGGGTCATAGGGAGAAATCTCCTAGCAATCCTTTGTCACGATTCGGATACAATTGACTTCCTCCACGTCCCGCCGGCCATAAGCCGAAAGCTTCCCGAGAAGTGGAGCATCCCCGGGTTTCCGTTTCAAGCCTTGGGCTATACCTCATGGCCACCCGAGAACATCCTCTTTGTTGCTGAGAGGAAGGAGGGGTGAGTTTAAGTTACCACCTCCCCCGCTGACCCTGCGGCTGATCGTGGACAGATCCATTTACGTTCACCTCCTAAATCTCTTGGATGGTTCCCCCCACAATTCCGGAGTCACGCAGTGTGCACTCCCGCCAGCGGCCGTGGGGATGTACATCGAAGACTTTGCCGCAACCGGCTCGAGGCTCGTTATATGCATTTCCTTCCGTCCCGATCGACTGTGTGCGAGGGTATGGAGGGTGGTCTCCTGGAACTGGAAGACTGGTGATATGGTATGATCACCACGGTGGCAATCACACTTTTTTCATTCAATTTCCCAGGTTCTCGACCGTTCGAGCGGGGATGGAAGTGGATTGATCAGGTGGCGCTGCCAGGCCGCCTTCCTCGATGAATTCCGGGTCGTGGTGTACCACAACAATCTTTCGAACACTGCTCTTGTCGTCTTCAATACCCTTGTTCCACAGGACCACCCCAACAATGTGCGATGGTTCATGCTTCCACCGAAATACCTTGGACAGGGCGCTGAAGTGCATCTGGGCCACGATAGATCATTGGGAGTGATGGACAGAGGCGGTCATCTCATTCCAGACCCAAGCCAAGCCATCCTCACGATGAGCCTATCCCGATGCGATCGTGTTTTTCTCGTTCTGCGGACGCAAACTTTGATCGAACATGCGTGTTCAATGGGTGCGGGCGTCCAAATCCCTTGGGATGAGTGGGGGAGAGATGCTGTGGTTATGGAGAACCCAAGCGATTGCAGCTCTTCCTCCGCCTTCATTCATGGCGCCCGTATGCTGGTGATCCGCAATCCACTTGACACTCCGCAAGGCCACTACCGCGCCCACGTGTTTGACTTCAGTCGATGGGGGAGTGCCGCCCTACCACTTTTAGATGGGAGCGACGGTGGGGCTGAGAGGAGGGCCGTATTCGAAGACGGGCCGAGTTGTGCGTTTGAAATGGGTGATGGGGTGAACCAACCGTATTTAGTTGCGCTTGGTGAAAGCGTAATGCTCTACACCGCAAGTCTGCTCTCTTTCTCCATTAAACAAAGCGGTTTAGGCTGATTCATTGGTTAGAAGACGCAAACCGACGGTCTAGTCCGTACATTGGATTTTCTTGATATGACATGAAATTCTTCTCCAGCTCTTGAAGATGTTTCCCTGAGCCAGATGGGCTCGTGGCAGTATCGGGCAAAGGGGTCACTGCCTATATGTATGGTCTGTACGTCGACCAATGGGATACTGTAGTAAATTCAGGGTTGTCACGGTTTTGTCAACAACCGGGTCCAACATCGAAGGGGTTGCTTGCGGAACGTGGTCGCGCAGCAGCGGGTCACTTCCACCGTGAGGTTACTACACCACGTACGAGCCCGGCCAAGTGTCCGGGGGATTTGGTGAGTCTTTCATGACCCCTGTCCGTTGTGTCGGGTCATGGGTTCTCCGGACTGCGCATCCGGAATCGCAACGCTATGGCCGTGGTGGGACTGTGCCGCAGAAATCGGAAGTGCCTGGCGTGGAGGAGTACCATACTGGCAAGCGCTTCGAAGTGTTCCCAGTGTTGACAGTTAGCTCGAAGCGCTCGGAATTACCTGGAAGAGCGTGGAGCGGACTGTAAGTGACGGAAGCGCATCGGTTGCACGCAGTCGCACGGAATCTGACTCTAGGTCTTCCTGATTACATAGTACATCCACGCCAACTTCGAGTCCATCAAGCGCTCGTGTCGTCTCTATGCTCGAGCCGTGATAGCGGATTTCACACACGGCTGTCAAGGGGGCTGTGTCTACAATCTGACATCACGGCAACAGGTTCTCGTGAGTATAGGTGCTGGTGCCTCGAAATGCCACTTGAGCTGGGTAAAAGGAAGCCATGGATAGTGAAAGGGGCAGAATCGTAGCCGTCATTACCTAGTCGGCTAGGGACAGCATACATTGCGAGAACCACGAAGGATACATAAGTAAATGCCTTCGATCCGGCTACCAATGGAAAACCCATGCGCTATAGAAGATGGCAAAGAAGGCAACTTAGAGAGGGTTATACAAAATATTTGGAAGGAACGAAGTTGCATAAAAGAAAGCCACCATTGTTTTGAGAGGAGACCTTCGCGATGGTCAGGTGGAATAGCACTACATCCGCACCCTAAGACGTTGCTCGTGGTGGGTTTCGACAGCAACCGGCACAATTGGGACAGACAAATCACAGTTAGAAATGTTCACGGGAAGAGTGAGGCCGGAGCACCTCAGGGCTCTCTAGATGGAAAGAGCAGTGCGGGGTTCGGAGTCGGGAGAGTGGGTCCATATCGGTCATCATCTACGGAAAGGAGGTTAGAAAATGGAACGATGTGAGTAAGCCACGAACACTCACGTTCCGACAGCTCAGTGCTGTCTCGAGGTGGAAAGAGCAGTTCGGGGTTCGGAGTCGGGAGGGTGGGTCCATATTGATCATCATCTACGGAAAGGTGGTGAAAAATGGAACGGTGAATAAATCACGAACACTCACGTTCCAATGTGGCCCACGAAGAGACAGAAGGTCGAACTTCAGGAGGAGTGTGACGGGAATCAGTGAGATGAAGATCTTGGGGAAAATGGATCGGCGGGAACTCCACGCGATCGTCGGGGGCGAGAGACTTACCACCAGAAGAACCCGTTGGTGAGCCCCAATCATCATCCTCATCATCCTCATCATCCTCATCTGTTCCTTCATCTGTCATGGGGGAAGATGGCCCCGGTGAACTTGAGGCCATCTCCAAACACAGAAGAACATCTTCGATATTTGGACGGTCGTTCGGGTTAGGTGCCCAACACCGCTCCAGCATCCACGACAGACTCCTAGTGAATTTGTCCCCTCGAGAAGGGCGTTCACCTTCCACTACCTTCATGAAAACAACTAGGTCTGCATATTTGTGGAAAGGAAGATTCCCGCTGATAGTCTCGTATATGACCATCCCGAGTGCATAACAGTCCGAAAGTATTGTAGGACGGCCGTCCTTGAACCCGAACCGCTGTGGAGCAATACGCTCCGGACTCATCCACCGTAACGTACCACCCTGTGTGTATGAGCTTGAGGATAAAAGGTTTGTGGGATCCGAAACGATCGTCAGCAGACCGAAGTCCGCTAGGCTGGCATGGCCAGTCTGGTCGATCAGTATATTGGCCTTGGCAGGTAAACGTCGTAAGGTATATTGAAGGGCGACTTTAGTTATAAAAAAACCCACCCCCTTGAGATCCCCGTGGATCATTTCCTGGCCATGGATGTAGATTAACCCCCTAGTGGCGTCCCCCAACTGGATAAGAGATTCGATCACTGCCAATGAACTCGAAGCAAGGACGGTGCACGACTGAATGGAAGGCTTACCAGCTCCAGACGGTCTGCCTCTGGGTGTGCCTTTGTGAAGTCGTTGATGTTTCCATTGATCATCCAGTCTGACACCATTGCAAACCGAGACTCGGACATTGTCACTCCTATCAGTGGCAGAACGTTCGGATGCTGGAGGGCTTTCCACGTGACGACCTCCTTGCAAAACCTCTACATATGGCACTCTCAGAGCACAGACGCCGTGAGCAAAACCGGCAACTCACACCAACCAACTTTCGTAAGTCGCTGGTTGAGTAGGTCCTCAAGACCTTTACAGCGACATCCTGACCGCGATATTCCCCCTTCCACACATCCGCGTACCCACCCCTGTACAACGCGTCGCTGGTTCGATCATAACAAATAGGAATCTTCAAGGTTCTTGGAAGGAGTGAATGGTGGCCACACGTTCTGTACAACAATTTGAGACACTTCTTTCGGGTCTGTGGCGAAAGATCGGGTCTGTCCAGTGCCTGGTTGACGAGTCGTTCCGGTTCCACTTCTGGTTAGCGGGTTCGTGGTGACGAGCGGTCGTAGATCGAACGCACCTCGTCTATAACATCGATAAATGCCTGTGCGTCGTCGCCAAGGAGGCGACGGATCGCGTCACCCTCATCCTCACTGGAGAGGGTTGCCTCGATCAAAGAGGGGAGTTCATGTGGGGTGAACGCGCGTTTGATCAAACGCCCATAAGCTAGAACATCGAAGTTGAGAAAGCGGAGTAGTTGGTGCTCCGCGTAAGGCCGGCAAGGGGGGGCCGAGTACGCACAATTCTCAGATACAGAGGTTTCCGCGTCATCCTGGGGATCACCAGGTGTTGAAGGGGGAGTAAGCACACCCCCGACAAGGCTTTTGTTGAGCGGTGCGTTAAGATTGCCAAGTATCTCTTGAATCTCCAGCTTATGGTCCTCAACCTTGCCCTGGTTATATTCAACGTGTGGCCCGTCCACCCCCCTCCTGAGCGTCCCCTCAATTTCGCATACCACCCTGGAATTGTTTGGTGGAAAATAGACGGCGGTGAGGCTCATCGGCGCACCTTTCCAAACCCACAAGCGCCACCTTCACGGGTTGGTCGAGATCGTCCGTATTCTTTCCTTGGGTCACGATCTTCAGCACCTCGCATACATCGAAACAGTATTCAGACAACTGAACACAATCCTTGTTGTCACTCATTTTGTCCTGGCCGGGATATCAATGAGAGTTCGCGGGTGGGCGCAGGATGAGAGCACTTACCCGGACCAGAGTCAGGATGGTGCCGACGGTCGTGAAGACCCGCTTTGCGGGAGAAGCTTCGACTGCGTTCCTGTCCAGGATATCCATCCTGACGTCGAAGAGCGGTACTTCGGCCATGGATGTACGTGCCACCGTTACCGCTGGCTTGGGCAAATGGGATGGTGGAGATCTATAATCTATCTATCTACGGCGGGGGAATGCCTTTCTTCTCACGCTCTGGCTGCTAATACATACACTACACTTCTTGCTACTCACAGGTGCTCAATACCTTAACGCTTGATATTCAGACGTTCGTCCCCTCCGATCTGAGGTTTTGTCTGGTTCGGTCTCGGACCAATGTCCTTGCCCGTGGGTCTGCACCCCAGTTTCCATGTGGCGACGGTGCGGCGCGATCTGGCTCGACCAAATAAGTAATCAGCCCACGCGCTTGACCGTGGTTCGCCAGCTTTTACAAGTCATGCTGGTAGTGTATAGGCTCATAGACGAGAGTTCGAACGTCGGGATCAGAAGTTTATGGTGCAATTGAAGACAAACGGAATTTTGTGTTCGAAATGGATGATTGGGTGAACCAGTCGTGTTTAGTTACACTTTGATAGCGTAATGTCCTACATCGTGAGTCTGCTCTCATACTCCATTAAATAAGGCGTTTTAGGCTGATTTATTGGTCAGACGACGGAAGCGGACAGTCTAATCCGTACAGTGCATTTTTTGATGACACGAAATCCTTCTCCCATTCTGGCAGTTGCTTCAAGCTTCCACGATCCCCAGCTGGATGGGCCCGCGACAGTATTGGATAACACGTTCGTTGCCTATCTGTGCGATCTAGACCTTGGCCAATGGGATAATGTGGTATGTCACCATCGGCGTCGAGCGTCGACGTCACGGTTCGATATCCGCAGAATCCGCATTCATCGTGAGAGCCAATTCCCGCTCTATCACTTCTAACCCGAGCACAAAGGTCGTGGTCTGGGGTGGAGCTGGGATTTTCGGAGGGTTCGGGGGTAGGGGTGTTGGTCGCGGTATGACGAAATCTGTCGAGGCGATAGTCATCGTATCCCCCGCGGCCGGTAGTACCCCATCCATCTCCATGGACTACCACTACCCCCTTCTCCACCTTGATGATACTCTCGTCCCCCACCAGCAGCAAAAAGTTGCTCATCCCAACTCCCGACGTCACTACCCGTGTCCCCCAAGGATCCAAATCCGACCCGCCATCAACCTCGCGATCTGCAATGTTCTTGTTTGCATCATTGTTCTTGATACCCAGCAACGAAGCGAGATGCTTCCGTTTGGGGTAGGTGGCCGCCCTGGCTTCGGCGTGAGCGGAGATCAAGGTCGCCGCTGCCCACGATTTGGCGTCTTTGGCGGGAGGACTGCGTAGAACCGTAAGAATTTCGGAGGCAAATAAGGAACATTTTGATCTCACCTTCGCCTACGTTGCCGGTTTCACCCAAATCTGCGACCTGGACGGTTTTCCGGCCACCGCCACTCTTTCGCCGTGGCCTCGTGGTAGTAGAAGGTGCGGGCTTCGGAACACTTGTACTGGCGACGGGCTCCTCGCCAGGTAGATGAGGCAATGTGGGGATTTCAGATACTGTGGATCCAGATCTTGTACGTTTTACGGAAAGGCTGGAGGCAAGTTTCAAACGGGCGTCCAAACGGTTAGCTGAGATTGTTTACCTGTCGTCGTCTGGCCATTTCCGACGTTGATTACCTAATACACCTTCAACATCCTCCTCCACCTCTGCAGTGTCCCTTCCCTTCACTGGGGATGGAGGTGGCGGAACTGATCCCTCGGCAGCCGCTGCCGCGATCAACGCCTTAAAGCTTTCTTGCCAATAGGCCGCATCTCTAATACTATTCAGCGGAAGTGATGCTTCGTAGTCATGGATGGCCGGGTAATCGGAATCGTCGGGGTCCAATGCGCGCGAGAGGGAGCGGAGAGACGATGGCTCAGACCCGACTTCGACGGCGATGACAGAGACGGGAGAGAGGTTGTAAGAATTGTATGGTTTCGTGGCATAATCCTTGTCCTCAGCCTTGCTGGTGAGATGGTGATCCCAGAGGGAATCGCTTGTTGGGAGCTGCACACGATCATCAGTGTCAAAAAAATCGAGAGAGTCCCCACCAGAAGAACTTGTGGCTGCATTCCAATCACCGCCACCCTCATTTATTCCTTCGTCCACTCCAGGAGAGGGGGGGGCTGACAGACTCGAAACCATCTCTAGACACTGAAGAACGGCTTCAATGCTCGGACGGTTGTCCGGTTGCGGTGCCCAACACAGTTCCAACATCTCCCACAGACTCTCCGTGAACCTGGCCCCTCGAGGAGGGTGTTCACCTTCCACTACTATGGTGCGCGTCACTTAGTCACCACAACTTTGTGCCAGTGGCAAAACCAGCTGGGGAGGCAATCTGGGCGCTAATTTCACCTGCCGCCGCGTCAGCGGTGCCGCTCCTGAAGAGATAACGCCTGTGTATGTCAAAACATCGATGTTTTGCCCTTCCCTCGCGTTGTGAGGGCCTCAAGGGGCGACCAGTGAGTGGGTTCCTCACTCAGAGTATGGGCACTTATCGTGGGTATCACTGCCTTTTATGGAAAGTGGCAAAATCCACAAGTAAGAAAAATAATATCTCGGCAAGGATACATTTTCAAGGAATTCTGTCTGACAGATCTCTTCTACGGATGAAAAGGAGATGATCTATCAAGGTGGATTTCCTAGGAGTGAATTGTGTGAGGTCGACTT
>Ga0307511_10001465_pt1 | contig 24951 bp, 29 predicted proteins | sample 13_EM_MG_FD_200266 | JGI IMG/M metagenome (GOLD analysis project Ga0307511, IMG submission 200266) | Populus trichocarpa ectomycorrhiza microbial communities from riparian zone in the Pacific Northwest, United States - 13_EM | ecosystem: Host-associated > Plants > Roots > Unclassified | place... | reverse complement strand
GAAATTCAAGCATTGTGAGAGCCTTAGTCAAGCTATATTCACGGCACTATGAACTTAAAGCCTCAAGGTATCTATCTATATGGACTTTGAGCCTTAGGATGCTACTTTGCTTTCTTGGTCTTCAGTTCTTTAGCCAACCTTTGTACCTCTCGGTTTGCAGCCTCCTTGGCTATAAGAGCCTTGGCAAGCATGATATCAAGTGTCTTGTGCTTATTATAGGCTCGATCGAAGGTTGCAGGACCTTTAATCTACTTTTGTGATCGAGGCTCTACCTCCATGCCATTGGAAAATACTTTGAGCGTATATAAGATTAAGTAGATTTTACCGCACCAGCATCAAAGTTCGTCCATTTTGAGATTTTGAAAGCTTCACTTGAGCTATATTCATCCAAGCACAAACTTGAGGCCTATGAGAACTTATATAACTGCCACTGGGGTTGGTGTTGGGCGAGTGTGGTGCTGTTGCTGTTGTGGTGTTGGTATGGGTACTGACACTAATGTCAGCAATAAATGACCCCTCCAAAGGCTTCTCATGCTCTACCATCCTCATGCATACTGAAAATGCCTTTATGAACCCTCATTCGGAAGCAGTTGTGCACCAGTCCCTCACATATCTCAAACAGATCGGCGGAGGTTGTAAAATCCTCCCAATCTTGAAAACCCTCAAAGTATTTTCTAATGGTATGGAGGAAGCCTCGACCACAAAAGTAGATTAAAGGTCCTGCAATCTTCGATCGAGCCTATAATAAGCACAAGACACTTGATATCATGCTTGCCAAGGCTCTTATAGCCAAGGAGGCTGCAAACCGAGAGGTATAAAGGTTGGCTAAAGAACTGAAGACCAAGAAAGCAAAGTAACATCCTAAGGCTCAAAGTCCATATAGATAGATACCTTGAGGCTTTAAGTTCATAGTGCCGTGAATATAGCTTGACTAAGGCTCTCACAATGCTTGAATTTCAATACCGAGTGCCTAATTTGGAAACAGCGATATCGTTTTTAACAATCTGCGGTGCCTATAGATTTATATACAGCGAGCGACTTGAACTTATACTAATAGGGCTTATAGAGCGGACCTATGGGTAGCCTATCGCTGCTAGTAGCGGTCATTGTGGGGGGCGGTTATTGTGGAAGAGGTAGTCGTAGTAGGGTGGGTGGTTGTAGGGGGGTGGTGAAGGTGTAAGGGCTCTAGAGGTTTCATGGTAGACCAGGGTAGATTGTAGATATGAAATTTGGATTTTTGGGGTGTTTTTAGGCTTATTTATTGTTCTCATGATAGGTGTAATGGAAAGGTTGCTGAGAATCTATTTTATGCGGCGAAGGCATCCATGCCGATCGCCACGTTGGTGTCGATCTTTACGCAGTTTGTTACTCTATATAGTACTTAGTAGCGTAGTATAGTGTAGGCCGTGAACGATTCAGTCGGTCTGACTGTACATCTCAGCCAGACCCTTTACCTAGCATCTATATCCGGAGTATCCCCAGCCACCCCAAGCCTAACCCAGCGTCCAACTTAGCTTCTCACCCAGCATTCGGAGGTATTCGTTTCACCGTGCTGCTTACTTGAAAGTGTTCATAGTGATCTCCTAATGAACTTCTAAACCTCTACGGCTTTCTCTGTAAACTGCTCTTCGAACCAAACCTTCAGACATGGCGACACGGACCCAACCACCGTCGGCCACGATCGTTGATATACACACTCATGTATATACTCCCTTGCTTATGGAGATCCTTCGATCGCGAGACGCCGTCCCGTACGTTCGTTCGTTTCCCCCTGATACTTCAGACCGCTTGATTATCCTCCCCGGGGAAGACTCTCCGGATACTCCAGCTACCTCACGAGGCCGGCCAATTGGCCTTGAATACTATGATATCTCCAAGAAGATCGAATTTATGGACATTCATGGCATTGATATTTCCGTGATATCACTCGCCAACCCATGGCTAGATTTCCTACCAAGTGACGATGCTTTGAAAATGACACAACAAGTAAATGACGAACTAAATGACCTATGTGTGGGATACCCGGGGAGGTTATATGCGTTTGGGGCCCTTCCATTGAGTGGATCAGTTGCAGAAGTGGTACAGGAAATCAAAAGGCTAGCCAAGCTCAGGTACATACGAGGGGTGATTATGGGGACATCGGGCCTTGGAGATGGGCTTGATGACCCAAGACTGGACCCGGTATGGGAGGCTTTGCAGGAGACAAGGCAGACTATATTTTTACACCCGCATTATGGACTGCCGAAGGAGGTGTATGGCTCCAGGCAGGACAATTATGGTCATGTACTAGCCTTGGCTATGGGATTTGTGTGTTTTCCCCATTCTCGCATATGGATATGTTGAACTAACGCTGGGGCGATACGGAAGCCCATGGAAACGACGATTGCGGTAGCTAGAATGATTCTCTCAGGTGTATGGGACAGATGGACTAGCCTCAGTGTTCTTCTTGCCCACAGCGGGGGCACACTGCCCTTTCTAGCTGGCAGGCTTGAGAGTTGCATCCTACATGATGTGCACATGAAGAAAGGCAAGGACGAAAATCGGCGGACGGTATGGGACATCCTACAGAATAATATCTTGCTGGATGCTGTGGTATATGCGAGGGCAGGCTTGAAAGCAGCAGCGGAGGCGGCTGGGAGTAATCGGATTTTGTTTGGTAGGTTCAGTTCAATGACGGACCACTGTTAGCCGTTAAAAGCTAAGACCGGTAGGAACTGACCACCCATTCTTCCCGCCTTTGACAAATGAGGAAGAAGAGAAGGAAGAGCAATGGGTCAGTGTTACCATGAACTATAGAGCGGTGAAGGAGACATTCGAACCAAAGGCGGTGGGTGGGATTCTAGGTGGGAATGCGATCAGGTTGTTGAGGCTGGAATAGAATGGCAAGGGATACATATATGGTTTTTAATCTTGAAGAGTTGTTATACTAATTGCACCCTGCTAGTCTTTAAAGGGGTCGTCTGGTTGCAGCTAGACCCGCCAGCTTATCATCAACAGGCTTGTTTGTATCGATATTTTTCATGGCTTGGTAGCTTCCTTGACTAAAGCCGCAAGCTCAGCTGATTGCTGGGTTGTGATTAGTCTGGTTAGTTGTGATACTGTCATTTGATTGTAAACAAATTTGAAGAATCCGAGCAACTAGGAGAGTAAGTTATGTTTAGTGAGCAAACACAAATCAGGCTAAACAAATACAAAGTATTTCCGAAGCTGAGTAAAACCCCAATCTGCCACTTGATAGAATTGGTATCCCCTTTCATGACGCCAATGCCTACTTTTATTTTGCTCATATCCTAACAAGAGTCATTAATATTAACAGCCTCCCATCCCGACAAGTTCATTCCAGACCTGAGTCAACTTAATACAGCCATACTCAAGACAGCCTGGCAAAGACATATCTAGCTAGACAATTAACCTATTTCTAAACAGATTGAGGCAAACTAATACCTTTTAGAGAACCTTTGGGCTTGCAGATTAACCTGTATGTGCCTTGAATCCAGTTGGGGTTCGTCATGGTTGATTGAATACGAAGGGCCTTGCGGAGTTCTCGTGCCCAGACCTTCTTATTCTATGCAACCATCCACATTCAGAAATTTCGGGGGATCAATCAATCGGCTATTTCTAGATTAGCTTTAGGGAGTCGAAGTCTTACTGATCAAAACTTCTGACACTTAGGAATTATGTAGTGTTAGGTGACAGAGCTTAGGTACAGTAACTGGTTTATGTATCATATACCCCTTGGTAATTCATGTAGAATTTCAGATTAGAGCAAGCTCTCGAGGGGTTTCCAATATGTGCCAGATTGAAGTACTTCTCATATTCTGCGGATTTAGTATAGGTGCTCCTATTTAGGTTTGTATTTATAGGGGCAGTTTTCGCTATTTTTGGTGTTCTTCGTATACGCATGACACAGATGTACGGAAGTTTTATATGCGATGCGCTGTGGTATTATGCAATATAAGATGAGTAAAGCGTAGGCTAGGGGAAATACGGTTTAGTACGCTGCCGGATCTGGAGTTTAACTACAGGTACCAACCAGACTAGGTGCTACAACTATAGACATTAGGAGCAGCATAAGATCAGGCAGGTACGTCGGAGGTGAATAGTCTGGTCGCACTGCCTTAGAGAGGACTGGTTTACGAAATTGTGGCAATATTCACTATGATTTGCGCCTAGGCAAAACGAGCAAAGTATTAGCTGTGAAGTTTATTCTTTCAAATATACTTGCTTTCTAGAATAATTAGTGCTATCAATACTGTTTGAAAATTGATAGGTATAGAGTTCGTGATGCAAAGCTATGGGTGGAAATCTGACCATATATCAAGGTGCCATAGAGTTTTGAAGTATAGAGCTAGTATTCGAAAATAATTATGAGACTGACCTGCATATACAAGTACACCTAATATGCTCATCCCAGAGAAGGCTCCGCGGGCAACTATCCAATGCACTTGCGAGTGCTACCGGCGAACCAGCGCTAATTTTGACCAATGCATAGGCATGGAAGCGCTTCAAACAAATCACGCTATAGGCAGCTTGATGGGCTCGTCATGACGAATAATCACATTAATTTCTCCTCAGGAATTCTAGGCCTGCGTCTATCAGCCAATATACATACCAAACACTACCAGTACTATAGCCTCCGACTCGTGAGTACCATACAATGTCAGAGGTAATGATGCCAATTTCACCTAATGCTTTGCACCAATGCGGTTTGTTATTCGATCTCAGTAAACTGATTATCATGTTGCCCGAAGAGTTACAAGCGAAAGGGGTTCACGCGGTGCCTGTGGGATGGAAGATATGGGGTGTGGATTTGGGATTGCTGACGGGGACGTTAGTTCATAGAAGGGATAGATACGGGGGTGTTGTTTGTAGACTCGCTCAACATATAGGCATGTAGATCATATAGTTGTTCGTGTTCTCCATCCTGCACATGCAGTTGTGGATGTTCCTCTCATGTACTGTACATACGGTTACGGATTATCGGTATTTGGGAATATACGCTTCTTTCGCAAGATATCCTTGCGCCCATGTCGTCCACGGCCTTATTCACGCATTCACACACCGAGAGAGGTAGCAGGGCGGATTCCCATTGTACTTCCGCTGTAAGAGCGATTGCAGTGAAAAATATGTATATGCTGTATAAGAAGCAATAGGTCAGGTTAGCCTGAAGGAAACTAGAATGTGGGTCATATGGAAGAAACATTGGAGGGGTGCTGAATATAGATTTTGCGAGCAGATATAGGCCTTGGGAATAATAGGTGCAGCCAGTCCCTGTCTCCATCTCCAAGAAATCAAAGCTGCCGCTTATGCTTTATGGGATTGTAAGTGTGATCTGTTTGCTGCGGACCACATCTACAATCATCCTGTATAGTCACATTATACAACAGCAGGCACTTGAAATATCGTAATTTAACTTCAACACTAATAAGTAGCTCCACCCCAATATATTTGCCATGAGGCCAACTTATATAACACAGCAGTCTGATGTCGAGCTCGAGGTGGCCCGGGAAGACCCGGGGTAGTACAGGGGGGACAGAGGGAGATTGATTCAGGGAGGCTACAAAAAATTAATTAAGCTGGCTACACGACTCCACTTCCTCCGGCTTCCACTCCCTCTGGTGGCATATCCACAACATAGGCTGGAACCTTGGCATGCACACCAGGGACACTACTGCGTACACTCTGTGGCAGCCACACAAATGCCACCAATTCACATTCCACCGGCAGGCTTTTAATCCTCACAAGATGCGGCGAAGCCTCACACCCTGTGTTGAACCCGCTGCACGTACATGTATTGTCTGCGTGGGGCACCTCCTCCCACTTCAAGTCCATCACAGGCACTACCCGCGCCTCCACCAGATCCTTCTTGTGAGTGATAGTCCTCTTATAGTTCCTTATACTGCGCTCGAGCCACTCTGGCCTCTCTTGCGATATTGCTTTGCCCGTGCTTGGTTGGTGTTTGGAGGGACATAATTCGCAAAAGTGCTTGTGTTCGATTCTTTGCTTTATTACCACATATCCCATCTTGTAGGACACCTGTTGTAGAAGCACGGATATCTCCTCCCTCGACCCTGGTGTACGCGCACAAACCAGACCGTAGGTATATCCATAATCAGACATTTGCTCAGCTTGTTTCTGTAGCTCGAATGTCTCCTTTCTGCAGTCTTTGCACACGGGGGTTGGGCACAGGGTACAGGACTTCAGGTCCTCTGTACACCTGGGGAATGGTTTGCATAGTGGGCCGACAGTGGTGGTAAGGATGGAATGGAGGGTGCGGCAGGTGTAGGCCAGGTTGATGATATTGGAGCGATGGCTGAACGAGAGGATGGATTCCAGGATTGGGTAGAGGGACAAGATATACGCCAGCCGCTCTGGAGAGCGAGGCATGGGCGTGGGCATGGGCATAGGTGTGGGAATAGAAGTAGAAGTGGGAGTAGAAGCCGGGATAGACATGAAAGAACGTATGAATGTAAAGCTCGATAGCTGAGTAAAGAGGTATTCAATTCGATGGGGAGGAGAGAAACTAACTAGAGAACTTATGGCCCTACATATATACATCCTCCCACTCCCTATGGTCCATAAACTGGGGGGATTTAGTTTTGGTGTCCTATTTCTGAATTTCAGAGATTATTGGGGATTTTACATTTCAGGGAAAATCCCTCGTGAGATTGGGCAACTATACAAGGGAACCCACGAGGGACCTGGCATGATTGAATCCCCAGGTGTGGCAGGGGGGATTCTAGGGACTTCATCCCCTTCATATCCTTCTGCTCCGGTGTGCATGGGTTTACAGAGGGACCTTTGTCTTTCATGTATCCTCCGGTCTCATTCGACCAGATATATAACCAGCAAATGGCGTGCTAGGGCTAGTGATAAACCTCAACCCAAAAGCTGCAGTCCTCATGATCCTGACCATAGGGGTCTTTTTTTGTCAAAGAGTTTCATGAAAAGTTCTCACGGTAGTGCGTTAATTAGTATGTTCAACATTTGAAGCTGCGACCGTTATATTCCGCGATCCTTGGTATCGCAACTTTTTTGCACACCAAAAAAGTCTGTGTAAACTCTAGATGTATTTGCCGTATATCCGCCCATATCAATGCCCTTTTTATGCGACGACTCGTATATGTTCTGGGTCCTTCGCGGATAGCGGCCGCCTACAGCCTACTTGCTATGCTCCTCACGAGCACCTAAGAATTGTTCATGGGAGGCAGAGGATACCTGGTATGTTGGCAGACAAGGGTGATAAATTACTGTAATTGGCAATAATTGTAAGACGGTACCGCGGGCTCTCATGTCCGATACAACAATATATTCAGAATAAGAAACGCATGTGAAATTGTGAGGGTCTTCCCCTCGCTACAAAATAATAATGGCTATAATAATATATCGGGAGTGTACTATATTAGTAGGTACAAAATAACAGGACCTATGAAGACTCTAACTAGGCCGACGAGTACATCCGCAAGCCCAACTTGTGTGCGAGTGGTAAGTCCTAAGAGATTCCCACAGTCCAATTCATTGACTGCAATATATGAAGCATTTCAGCCCTAGCTTTAATACAGCGACATCTGCCTGTCTCGGTTCCCATGAGGTCTGAAGCTCGTTGGAGGTTGTAGCATATGTCGGGCAAAGCATCATATTGATGGCGTTCTGGCTGTAGTTTTGCAATACAGTAATGTCTCGTTATAAGTACTTAAACTGCCTGGGAACAGCTAGAGTTTTTATAACGCGAGGTTTTTTTTTTTATAACGAGTTATATTTCCGATTCAATCCTTGTGTAGGCATTTGTTGTCTGTCTTAGCTCAAGCATTAATCCTAAATGCATATATTCCCACAACATGGTGGGTATTGTAGCGGGGGTAGCGAACTACCTGACCACAAGAAAGGACTATAGCATCTATAGTACACACAAGATACCTACAGTATAAGGATCTCATCGGATGGCTAAGGGCCATTCTCACAGCCAATATATTCTTGTATCGAGGGGGGATACAAAATATATTCTTAGCACCCTTGTCCACCATTCTGGCAAGTAGGCGGCCTGCGGGCGGCCAGCGAGCGTATGTATATCCAACTCAACCCACCACGTGCCTGTCGATATGACACTAATTAAGAATTCTAAGTCACGCTGGTGGCCATAAGGAAGGATCTACCATATGCTCTCCTTCAAGACTGCTACGTTCAAATCGAGTCTCCCATGTAGCCTGCTATTGGCTGTTGACATCGAGTGTCCCTACCATCAACCAGCCGTGCAAGAACAAGCGGCAAAGGATATGCAGTCAGCGGTTCCAGAGGTGATTGCATATAAGAACCCATTGCATATAGCACCGCTTCGCGTCCAGTGGCCCTTAAAAGGTTATACGGTTATACACAATCCCTAATTTCTCAGAGTAGTCTTTTCACTCTTGGTGGGGACTGTAACTAGTTCTTTGCACACCATTACTATACAACCCAATACCCTACCTCAATAAACCGGTACTTGACCACCCCACTACAAAACTCCTTCATCGGCAATGCACTGAAACGTAAATGATAAAACAGGCAAGACGATAAATACGCAACCAGATGAACAGAACCCTCAGCGCCTCATAAAAATAACCTCAAACCCGTGTTCCTCCACTCCGCTATGAACCCCAAAGTTAAACTCGCAACCTCAGAAATTAACACTGAAATAATTATACATGCAGCAAGTTTACTTTTAGGGGCGATGCTTAGCCCATACACTCGCCATTTGTTCGATTTTTGCTAAGAGGTTACTATCCAAACATTAGCTAACCAACAGATCTTATAGGCACTTTATACACTTACTCGACATGATACATTCCCCTCGCAGCATGTGTCTCAACTCCAATGATCTCCATCGCATCCTGCATAACCCTAGCATGGCTCTCATAATGCGCTTCTATCAGGGCCCTACCCGAAACGGAATCACCCTCTAACAATTTATATTTGCAATTGGGAACAGAGCACGTCCACGGGCCCCCTGGCCGGGGGCTTGATGTCGGTGGCATATACCCCATTTCAATTGGCGACTTACCTGTACCCGGGCGCAATGCCGGCCACTCGAGTTTTGGATCAAGACTGGGTGTCTCGGATCGCGACTGTGAGCGCCGAGGTTGTGCGTGTATGGCCCGATACCGCTTCTTCAGTCGCTCGGCTGGGGTTGCTAGGTGGTCGTCATCGTCACTGGCAGCGTGGCGTTTATTGCTGGGCTTTGTATCTTCGTCGAGCTCAAAGTCCATCATTTCGTCATCCTCATCAACTTTGGTTGTGGAGCTACGGCCAGCGAGGGGGCTAGGGACTTCAAGTGGAATTGTGGATGTTCGGGGGCGGAGAACGGATTTTCCCTTTGAGGAGCGTCGTACGGGCTTCACGTCCTCTGGTTCGCTCTCGGAGGATTCCTCTTCGGCATCCTCCGTTGTATCCTCGATTGGAAGTGATGGTTCCCGTTTCAGTGCTACAGGAGGGGGGGAAGTGACCATCTTTTGTGACTTGGTGTATCCACGGAGATTCTGGCGTTGCGTAATCGGGTTGGAGATCATTATTGGGGTTGCAGACTGAGAGGGGGGTTCTGTGGAGGCTGCAGAAGTGACTTTTGGCTCCGTTTTTACTCTTATTACGTGCTCTCCATCTTCTATCGAAGCCAATTGATCCGCGCCTGTGTCCTGGGCGGTTGAAATGCCTTGCTCGCTGCGAACCCTAAGTATGCGCTGGATCTCGCCAACAGTGTCCTTATGCTGGGTGAACATCTCTGTATGGATTGGCGTTCTGGCCCAATTGTCAACCTCCTCTGCTTTGACCAGCATCTTCAGTACTATCCACTCATGGTGCTTGTGAAATAAAGCTGCAGCTTCTTTTGCAGTCGGCCAACCTGGATATTCCCTCGAGAACTAAGATGAATATTAGAGGTACCATACTTTAAGTGTGCCGGAGTGGGGGTACTTACCTCCACAAATACATCATGTGCCGACCCCCGCAGCCTATATTTGCCCTTGTAGATCGCGGGGACATATTTAGCTTCTAAAAATAGCCATATTTTTGTCTTCTCCACCATTTGATCGAATATAGCCCTATACTCCTTTGCTGGAGACAGCGCGTACCACCCACAGTTTCCTAGTACCCATATAATTATCCTCCCATCGCCCTTGATCTCTAGACTGTATGTGTATGCCTCTGGTATCACAATGTCCTCCTTGTATAGCTTTGAAGCCGTTCCAAGCACAAGAGATTCCTGGTGCTTCTTCAGCTTTCCCAGCCTTCCCTTCACACGGAACGGGCCGTGAAGATTGACTTCGAATAAGTCTACAAGCTGTCCGGCTTTCTTCCGCCGATGGTGGTGGGTTATAGTCGCATCTTTGAGCTCCAGCAGAGGCCATTCCTCCTCGTCCAGTGTTCGGTCGATGCCACGGAGCACCGTCGTCTCGACCTGGTGCTTCATGGTTTTGCCAGTCCGTTTGCTTTCTCGTGGGTCGGGTGTGGATGGAATTCCTCCGGCCCTATAGTACACGTTAGATGAGCTACGAGTGCAGTAATGTGAGTTATAGAAGTAGATGCGGACGTTGGGTAAACTTACTTCCACTTGAGTGCGCCTTGTGCACCGTAACCCAGCTGAGACTTGGCATACCTAGGCATGTACACAGTATTGTATGCGCACTCTTCTATGCAAAGCAAGCTTCAAATTCAGTGCGCACCTCTAAGTTTCCAAAGGCCCCTAGAATCTCAATATCGTCGCCATTGTACGGCGCTGCCCTCTTCCAATTCAGCTGGTGTTCTCTACACCCCTCTTGATTATGTGTGCTTTCTAGCTCTTGCGTGGGAGTTATACCAAATACTACAAATACCAAACCAAAGAAAAGTGATTCTACTTTCCCCTCAAACACACTCATGCTGCCAGAGGTTGTCTATGGCGTGCAGGGCATTCCTGATGGAGCCCCACGGAGAAAGAAGGCGAGGGAGCGGCCATTATTAACACCTTGGGTAGCATAGAGTCTTTCCCTCCGATTGTTCACCGCTCCATGCTAACAGCTCACTAGGGTAGGAAACTCCGCCATCTGAATGGAATTGCTCTCCGAAACATTAGTGAAAAGCCTCCGGTGCGCCCGCGTGGAAAATCGAATGACGATGCATCAATCACTGGGAGTTGGAGATCTCCAACTCAAATCCTCACCATCCAGGAAGAGGCCGCCCTCACACACTCCAAATCATCCAGTGATCTTCGCGCCTCCGCAGTGGCCGCACAACTGAATGCTACTGATACTGCTAAGGGCAGACGGAGGAGGAGTACGTTGAGAATAGATGACCCAGTTTCCATTCAACGGTTATTCGAGGAGGCTCCATCCGCAAGGTTACCGGATACCTTCTTTACGTTACACCATGTGTCTGCTAGAGGTATGTTATAGAATAAGGATAGGGGTACTTTATTGTGACCACTAGCTGAGCTTTTACAGAGGATCCGATCTATATCAGTGAGATAATCACACAGTCTACTGTACGCATTATTCCCTCACACCGTAGAGTGGACACTCTAATAGTCGTGTAGAATCCAACCTTCAAACCCTTCTACCTACTAGACTGTGGGCCTGCAATCTCCTGGCTTGACTCTGTCACAATCAGAATATGGGTGAATACCACAGAGGGTGAGAAATTCAAGCTACTTCTGGACCTTGAGGTGGCATTGGCTGCTCTTCAGTTCATTGGGACTCAGGTGAGCCATATTAATACCCCTCTGGATTGTTTCGAGCTAAACTGTTATAGATGGACACCTTCCGGCAACCTCTCCCTCAAAACTGTGTTATTTTCTCGCTCACGGATGGTGTCTATACCCTGCTTACAGACATGCCTGTTCACGTGAAATCATCAGATGCGCCAAAACATGGCCCGAAGATACATGAAGAGATGAAGGACACTTCTTCATATGATTCACTTATGAAGCTACGCACGCTGGAGGAGTGCATCTGGGATGCAGAGTTAACCAGGGTGAAGCTATCGAAGAATATAGAGACAATTTTAGATCGAGAAAAAGAATCGACACATAGAACCAGGAAAGTTGGGCAGGCGAGGGATGACCTGCAGACGGTCCATGGATATCTCAAGACAGAGCAGCAGCGGCTCGAGAGTGCTATAGAGAACCGTGATAGACTTCGGGAAAGCCTGGAAGCTAGGAGACTCGAGGTTGCCAAGGCGTCAGAGCACAGGAAAAGCACCGAGAAACATCTTGTAGATGCGAGAGTGAAACTAGCAGAATGTAAAGAGACATTGAAATCAACAGTGGAAGGAATATCTGGGCAACAAAGGAGAATAATAACTGAGCTCCAGAAAATTTACGCCATTGAGCCGGTCAGTTCAAGAAATTCGGGGCGAGTCACAGAAGATACTAACATTCGCCAGATACCTGACAAGCCATTGGCGTTTACCATCCGCGGCCTCCATCTCCCAAATACAGAATTTGAGGACCAAAACGACGACACAGTCGCTGCAGCGCTTGGATATACCGCTCATCTGGTATATTTGTTGTCATTTTACTTGAAGGTCTATTTACGATATCCAGTTCAGCCGATGGGCAGTAATTCCTTCATTCGCGACCCTATCAGCATAATACAAGGTTCACGAACGTAGGTCATCTAGTATATACTATGTAAGAAAGCCGTTCACTAACAACATTACAGCTTTCCATTGTATCCAAAAGGTCAGGTTACGTATCGTTTCGAATATGCGGTCTTCTTACTCAACAAGGATATCGAGATGGTAGGTATCAAAGCGCGTCAATTGTCTTAGGGCTGATAGTCTAACATATACGTTTTAGTTGATGGGCTCACAATCCCTCGTCATTGTCGACCTTCGGAATACCCTCCCTAACCTCAAATACCTTCTTTACGTGATTACCAGCTCTGGGAAGACCCCAATGTACGCTTTACCGTATTACTCTCTTGCGCGACACAAGCTAAGTCATGACAGACCCGACCGTGAATGGCCCAGCGCCCCATTCCGTCTTTTGAAGCCCAAGGTCTCGAAAGAGCAACACAAAGAAAATAGCGGCAGGCTCACGGCGGGTATCGCTGGAAAGCAGCCTGTCTCTGTCTCGACAAGTCCGATATCTACCATAGGGGACTTCACCTACCCCCGGCTCCAAGGAGAGAGGAGCATGATTGGCCTTCAGAGTTGAGGAAATCATCCTGATTAATAGTCAAATCTTGGCCCTCATCATTAACCTGGGTGAAGGCTTCCTAGTGCACTGAAGCTGTGAGTGCAAAGCCTCGGGTCGGATTGAAGGGATAGCGATGCAATGAGGCATATTCCCCCAGCACCCGTTACCGACGCCCGCTGGATCACCATTACACAGTAAAGAAAATTGAGCACAACAATCTCATGAATGGCATCAGCCCATTCTGGGTGTTCATATATATGGGAAAGGTTGTTGTATATCATGGGCGTTTGGATGCATATGTTCCATTAATTGGTATGGCACAGTTCGGAATTTGTACAAAGTTCAATAGCCTACATATGGAACCGCTCGTCTTCCTTGCATGACCCCTCAATTCCCTCCCCCTCCCAACCTCATGCTCATGAGACCTCATACAGTTCGACGCCAGGCCTGATGCAGACCAATTACGCCAGCGATCGCCCCCAGAGTTCCAACAGTCAATTGAGTCAAAGCCCCGTTTTCCAAAGACCAATGCACCTAAAGTACCGATATCAGCACAGGTGCCCACGGCATTCTGTTAGTATGACATGGTCAGGCTTACCGTCAGTGGTGCATATGCCATGTTACTCCATAGCTGCCTCAACCATACGCTCTTCTTTCCATCGCTCTTCATCACATCCGCAATCTCGTACCATCTTGGTGCGTCTCCCGATTCCGCTTTTTCCTTGCCCTTGAAATCCAAATCTCTTTCCCTTTTCAAGCGGCAAAACTCCAATACCACATGTGCCATCCAAAATCGACTACTCCACAGCCAATAACTATTCTGCCTCTTCTTTCCTATTGGGAGTACCTTATGTTGGCCCAAGTACGCTAAATTCTCGAGAATCTGGTACAGGATATTTACTGCGATCTGCAAATACGCGATCTTGCGCATTGTCATGTCCTTGGGCGGGTTCCGCAGTGTGTCTACGAGCCATTCATAGATTCCGAACAGCCCCCAGAGGCGCATGAAAATGCGAACGTCAGAGATGAGGGATGAAAGAGCTTTTAGGTGTGTAGAGATGGCGGCAAGACGGGATGCCTCTTGCTTCCGGGCTAACAAGAGGTAGCTCAGAAATCCGAGAGGTACGGCGGAAACCTGTTGTGCATTGTTGGAGTGTGCGAGGGCACGGTAATGCGACATGCGATCGAGCTGGGTGGTAAGTGCAGTGAGAGAGTACGAAGTCGTCATGAGGGCACGGTCCGTACCAGTGGCTGTGGACATAAGTCTTTGAAACGGTTGTTAGCAGGGGAAGGAACGCAATTGCTGATCGGAATATATATACTTATTCAATCGAGTGACAAATGCACTGGTTTTAGCAAGGCATCCTGGGAGCCAGGAAGTGAATTTGTCGGTTGCATGACCTGCGGCCTCTGCAACTTGTGTAGCTGCGGGCTTCTCTGGGATGGCAATAATCTCTGGTGCTGGCACTATGGTGGTAAGGGCATCGTTCTCTTCTACAGCCCCCAGTGCCTCCTCCTCTTCCACAGCCCCCAGTGTCTCCTCCGCTTCCACAACCCCCAGTGTCTCCTCCGCTTCCGATGGTTCATGGTTATTGGGGGTGTCTTCAAGTGTTGGTACTATGGTGGTAAGAGCACCGTTCTCTTCTACAACCACCAGTGTCTCCTCTTCCGATGGTTCATCCTTATTGAGAGTGCCCTCGAGTGTTGGTACTATGGTAGTCAGAGCAACGTTCTCTTCCGCTACCACCACCAGTGTCTCCCCCGATGATGATTCATCCTTATTAGGGGTGTCCTCTAGTTTCTCCGTGGCTGTCTCCACATGTTCCCCTTCCTCCTCCTTTACCGAGTTTACAACCACTACTTCATTTGAGCTTGTAGAAGAATGTAAGCTGGACTCAGAGCCTACCGAGGCCGGGCGAAGATCTAGAGGTTGTTCTGCTGGTAGGGTAGTAAATGGGTTTGAGTCCGCCGCTACCTCCACTGGTGGTTGAGTTGACATTTTCGGGCCCTTCTTGAAAGAAATCGAAACCGAAGCTTTTCAAATGTGCACCTTAAATTCCTGTTTCTAGTGAAAACTAGTTAAAAGAAACTTGAACGCTGGCAAACTGTATTTTGGGAGATCTAAAGAATCTATAGAGCTATCTATAACCAAACATGAGCTCTCCTCCCGGCCAATGGAATCCATGGGTTCTACGTTCCAGCCCACACCATGCAAACATGTCGTCAGAAGCCGAGGTAAGTGGAATGGCCCACGGCGGCGCGGCCACGGTTGTGCGAGGTACTGGGGATGAAAATAAACAGCTTTGCATGCGATACCTGGGATGAAATAATTGGCAGGGTCAGATCATGGGTGGGTGGGTGGGTGTGCCGTGATTTGATTTGATTTGCGTGGGGAAGGGTAAATAAAGACATGTAAATCTTGGCGTAGTTGGTAGAGAGTAAATCCGAAAATTATCTGCGACAGAAACCAATTTGAATATTCGTCTTCAGCTTGCACCTTCCTCCTTTTACTCCTGGGCCAGAATCGAGGGAACTTTATCTATAGTTAACCTACTTCAGGCCGTGGAAGAATAATATACACAATGCCCAAGACAGCCAAACTCCGCAAGGCGAAAGGTCTGTGACATCCTGTCTCATGTCTGTATTCCATCAACTAACCTTCTTCACAGCCTCCAACTCAATCCACTCCCGCGCCGCCAAACGTGTCTCCTCTCCCTCCCTCGAAGTCGACAAATCGCTCCTCAATCTACCCGTCCCCGAAGACCCAAAAACCGCCCCACTCACCGCGAAGCAAAAACTCGACAAGGCCATCTCCGAGATCTCCATGCGCACTCCAGGTCAAGGTCTTTCAGGAGAATACGCTGGCGTATCGAAGAAGAAGCGAGGGACGAAATTGACAAGTAAGCAGAGGAGGAGGAAGGAACAGGGCGCGATGGTGGCGGAGAGGGTGGCGGGGAGATTGGAAAAGAAGGTTGAGGAGAGTATGGGGAGGAGTAAGACTGTTGAGGGAAGAAAGGTTTGTTTTTTATCAGGCTAATTTTCAGATATCTGGCTGACATGTGTTTACTTAGGGTAATTGGGAGGAATTGAATAGTAAGATTGAGGTGCCGGTTGATGCTGCGGCGGATATGGTGGTTGAAATGGTAAAGATGAAATAAAGGATAGAATCATTAAAGGGCTGGGATTTAGGCAAGGCAAAAGGGCCCGGAGGTGTTGCACGAGTAGGATCGGGAGAAATGAACTCAGGTGGGTGTTATGGCGTTTCAAAATTGCATTTTTTAGCAATCCCAAAAGTACCTTCTATGAATGTAATAGGGTTTACATGTCTTCGGCAGTATATGTAGCCTATATGTAGGCTATCGGCTGGGTTTGACAAAGCTCTGGGGCAGGAGCCTCACCAAAGAGAAGAGTCTGGCTCGCGTAAAAGTTCAACTTAGTGAATACTTCAAAACTTGCACTCATAAAAAAGTGCTTGCCCTAATGATAACGCATCCGCTTTTGGATTACCCTGATCCGTGGCACCAGCGGGCGCTTTTCAGGGTAATGCCGATGCATTGAATTGATGGCTGAAAAGAAAAAAAAGGCAACGATAATTCCTGGTAGAAACCATAATATCCCGACCAGAGGTATTCCAAAAGCTTGCATATTACCCACTTAGATATTAAGGAAGCCAGTCCACCATTAATCTGGCTAGAGCGTGGAAATCTGATGTAATGAAATTCAGGATGCCACAGGTACTGGTAGATTAGAAGGCGCCAGTGAGTAATTTGGTTGCATAACGCCTCGTTGGCCAACGAGACCTGATTGAAGGAGTAAAAAGCAACAATAAAGATCTGCAAGATGTGACCCTATCTTGAACTAGGCCAAGTAGCCAAGGATATATATGCAGCACCAACGAATGACGAACACCCAATGATAAAAGAGCTGTCAACAAATTGAAATGGATATTGGTTATGTTACCAGTCAAAAAATCATAGGTAGACAACTCGAAAGGAACGATAACTGATGCATTAGAAAAAAAGGTGCCAGGAAAAACCCCTAACACAGACAAGAGAACGTAGTAAAAATTCCATGCGTAAATAGATGAACCGTCCGTGGCAAGAGTGAGAAAAAGCCAAAAGGAAGAATGGAGAAGCGTAAGGAACCCAGTAAGCAACCCTTTGAACAGTACACACACCTGAAAAGAGATTCAACAAGATCAGTAACTCGTGTTGTATCATAGACGGAGCAGTGAAATTCGTGAAGGTCATCCAAAATGTAGAAGAACGGCTTGGGAGAAAGAGAAAGGTAAAAGATAGTGAGGAAATTGTCAAACCCATAGGAGACTGGCCAGGCCCAAAGATCATTGCATAAGGACTTTTGGTGGAGAATTGGAAGGAGAAAAAAAAAGCTTTCTGAGCTCTTGTCAAGCCTTATTCAAAATCGTAAGCACCAAGAAACATACTGAGATATTGGAAAAATGAAAAGAATTGAACAGGAAAATCGCTTTCTTAACTCTTCCACCGTTACCCTTGTAGCAACCTGGGAATCGAAAATAACCAGAACATAGCCTCAGAGAGATAAGACAACAATCAAGAAAAATAAATGTAGCAGAAATTACAATAAAACAAAGATATCTCATCAAGTCGTGCTATAGCAACAGTAGAGTGTCTCCGTCGATAGACTCAGTTGGAAATACCGACCATCCCCACAGCAACAGAAAAAGTAAGCCCCGGTGACTAAAGTAAAATATGATCTTCACGAGATATCGTGTCCACCATAAGACAGTCTGATTTACTGAGGGTATGCACCAAAGCCGTTACCGACATTGCCAAATCCACCAGCGGATTGGTTGCCCCAACCCTGGTTCGTACCATTTCCACGACCATAACCACCAGCAGATTGAGGTACATTACCATAACCGCCTTGAGCATTGGGGCCACCAAACCCTTGCGATTGGTCCTGCCATCTACCTGGAGTAGCGGGGCCCGAGGGCGATTGCGGATGGCCATGAGCACCAGGGTGATTAGGACCTGCAGATGACCCAGGCGGCCCCTGAGGAGTCATTGGTCCGCCATACTGGGGGTAAAAGGCAGAGGGCGTGTTCGGTGGATATTGTGGAGTTTGAGGTTGCTGCGGCGAATAGCCATCAAATTGGCCAGTTGGTGGTCTGTCTTTGCCCCACTATCGACATTGTTAGAACAGTACGATGCAATTCATTTAGAGTCCTGTACTTACGCTACACTTCAGTGGCCTGCCATTGACATTGTAACCTGACAGCTGGCAGATGGCCATGGCTGCATTCTCATGGGTATCCATTTTGACAAAGGCAAAACCCCTATCTGCTTGAAACCGAGTCTCCACGACATATCCGAAGTTTTGAAACAATGGAACAAGGTCGTTCTGTGTAGTATATGGCGTTAAGTTACCTACATAGCAAGTGGTCTGCCACGCAGGAGTCTGTTGGACGATCATGTCGTAGCTGTTGACACCATGAGTCGGGAAGTGGTGGTGGCCATAGGGAGTAGTAGGAGTCATGCCCATGGCAGCCATAGCAGCTTGCTGGGAGATTGACGGCTGTCCCTTTTGATTGGCCCAGTTACAGCGGATAGCACGAGAGCCTAGCCATTCACCATCCATGCTGCTCAAGGCTTTTTCAGCATCTTGACGTTCCCTAAACGCCACAAACCCATAGCCACGAGACCTGCCAGTCTTCATATCCCACATCACACGTGCCTCAGATACTGAACCGAACGCCGAGAAAGCTTGGAGTAGGACCTCATCATTAACTTCATTAGAGAGATCTCCGACGAAGATGTGGAAATGGTTTGTGGTGTCCTCCTTGTTGGATTGATTGCTTTGGTAGGCCCAGTTGACTCGGATTTCCTTCACCAACATGTAAGCCAAGAATTTCCGACTCGCAACTGAATATATTTCTTACAGATTGGTGTACTCTTCTGCCATTTAAGGTAGCCATCGCCCTCTCAGCCGCACCTGGATCATCGTATTCAATGAAGCCGTAATTGTACCCCTTTGCCTGTTCGATTGTCAATCAGATATCTCCGCTACGATGTCAAAGATTGGGGCTCTAGTAATAGAGTAGTAGGTGAACCGTACGTTCTTGTCAGGGATGATCTTAACATTCTGTACATGTCCGGTGGTTTCAAAGATTTGCTTAAGCACTTCCTCTGTCACTCTAGGATCCAGACCACCAACGTATAAGGCACGTTTGTTGGGCTCTGGTGCAGCCCTACGCACGAATCCACCTGCAGATGTTGGAGATTGAATACCCGAAACCGACATGGGAGATGTTATTGCGGTCGGAATTGGGTTAGTATTTTGGGGGATTATGACCGGGGGAAGCGGTGGAGGAGGCATGTGAGATGACGAGTTGTTATTGTTCTGTGCACACAATTGAGATTAAGATAAATAACCACAGGAAAAGGCTGAGATTGGGATTCGGGGAAGTACATTATTAGGAGCAGCCGCTTGATTTGCGTTGTCGCCAGGCATCTTGAAAGAGGTACGAATTCTTTTTCGAAGAGAAATGTTTCAGTTTCACACTCAAAAACTCAAAACATTGAGATAACCCAAAGGAAAAGAAACAACTCAAGTAATGACGGAGAAGAGGAGATGCAGAGGTTTCTTTACATTTGTGATTGATCCGAGTTTAGAGGAACGGTAAGAACGAATTCGATTGTGGGGACTAGTCGTTGAATGTGAGGAAATAACCAAAGTCAGGGAATGAGTGGATTCAACGAGACAAAGGATGCTGCTTTCAAGTCGAAAACCCACACGGAGAACAGCCCAAAGGGAATAGGAAAAGAGAAAAAGAAACAGTGGTAGGAAGGGGAAGGAGGAAAGGTTTGCTCGACCGATCGAACGCCGAAGAGCTTGTGATGCTGGTGATGATAGGAAAAGGTTGAGAAGAGAGGATAAGAAACCAACCCTGGGGGAGTAGAGGGGGAGGGGGGTTGCCTGTGAGGGTGTGAGAGCGCTTTTCTTGTTCTGAAAAAGCGAAGATTTTTAGCCCGCCTTAGTGGGAGGCGGAGGAGTGTTGCAGTTGAAATGCGGAGTGGGGTGTGCGGGCCAATCAAACGGTGTGTCAAAGAGGGGAAGAAAAATAACTGAGCGGGATGGGAGGGAGCGGAAACGCCTATCATTGGCTGCTGCTATACCATTGCAACGAGACGCGCATCTATGCTTTTCCTGACCTGATGCATGCGCGCACTTCACCAAAAGCGCCAATATTATATTTCGTGGTGGTGATCATGATCACCTTTCTCCTGGTGGACATAGGGCCAGCGCTGGGCATCAAGTGGACGCATGAACTGACAGCTGGTCCCATTCGCTCAGTCGCAGGGTTAAATCGGCAATACTACCACTAAGTAAGAGTACCATGGTACCTTATTATGGGAGGCGGCTGGCCCCAAGCCTGAGATCATGCGCGGATATGAGGTTGCCATACCATGGTGCCGCCGCCGGTAGCTAGATTGATCGAATTGATCGAATTGATCGAATTGATCGAAGCAGATGCAGCCATGGATCGGTTAGGCCAATGGGATGATACAAGGGAAACCAACAATGATTGCAACCAATATCAGCGCCTAGAGGGCTTCGTTGATATGGGTACTCGTTCAGTACCTGGTACCAAGCTTGGTTCAACATCGGTACAGTTCCAGAGAACCGAAAGCATTTACCTCGTACACTAGGGCGTCATGGTTCCGAGACTAAGGCAACGTACAGTTGAGGAGATCAGTGAAATGGCGATCATGAAGGTACCCGCAACGTAGACAAGCCAATCCACCACCCCAAGCTAAAGCAGGCAATTCAAAGCCGGTGGGAGAAAAGCAAAAGCAAAGCTGATCGTGTTCTGAATACGAAGTACCTACTTTAAGTACTTAGCCTAAGTGGTAACTTGCTTGGGAAGTGCTTTAAAGTATGTATCTAACTCGACTTTGGACTAGTACGCCAAGCCTCCAGCAAAGATCTTGGCATCTTACTGCCTTGCCGCAGAATCCCTGAGCTCCATCTCTCGCTTGACAACAGTTTGTTGAAGAGCAGAAACGACCTTACTTTAGTAGCTGTAAGGTTTTTCCGCTCCGGAACCAGACTCAAGGATCTAGTATCAGTGCTTACAGAGGTCCCCTGCGAACACGAAACCGAAGTTCAGGCCACAAAACCCACAAGCTCTCATTACTTCAATCCGTACAAGCTTTACCCACAATGCCTCAGCCAACAACAACTGGCCGGGGGGGGGGGGTTCCATTGGAAATTCTCCTATCACTCCTCCATGCCGTTGTAAGTGTGGAAGACTCCAAGAAAACTTCACCTGCATCTCTAACCTCGAGCATTCACCTTAGTTCATACAAACGGCCAATGGTACGGTTCCTCACTCCGTTGATATGATATATTGTACTAAACGATTGTGAACAGTATTCAATGATCCGAGAAAGCATAACCCTCGGGCTGTCGTCAACACAAATGCTATGATCCGGGTTAACATACCAAATTCAATAGATCGCTTTCAGTATGCACTAGATTGGCTTGAAGTTGAGATTGTATGCCGTCCCTAGCCGTTGGTATTATGAAGGAATCTAATACATCACATTTAGCTTAGAGCTAAAGCAACCTTCCGCCGTGACCTTGAAGTCCTACGACAGCGTGCCGAAGAAGAGGCCAAAATAGTTGCTGAACAGGAGTGTGGCCAGAGTCAGTCAGCCTCAATAACAACATAGGTTCCCGCGTTGCGAGTGATGGACATTAGCATGGACAACTAAATATCAGCAAGCCAAACACAGTTATCTTGGCGGTAATGCGGGCGACATGGAATGTTCTCTAGTTATGATATTTCGCTCCTCATTATCTCGCACAAATGGGAGGGCATTGCACCTAGCTGGGTAGTCTGGTTTCACGTGCTGGGTAGTCTCAGTACGATATCCATTTCGTTTTGGTGTACCTTTGTCATCATGTATTAGGTTAATTTGTTTCTCTATAGAGTATATTTTTGATCTTTGCCAAGTGCAGGTTGGCCAGTCGATACGAGGATTCGTGACATGCTGGCATTCCGATGCATAATAGCGCCTTCAAGGCTACTGTTCCGTATTACACTGCAAAAGTTGATTATTAAAAAAAATAAAGTTCATGGAGAAACAATTACAAACCGATCATGATGCAACTGTAAGCAAAATTTCGTCTATCTTTGTTGCTTGGAAATACAGAGTAGAGAGGTTGCGAAATGCCGATATGCGCTGATGGGAGGACAAGGGGTCTTATCGTACCTCCCAACCTTCGCCTCGATAGGCGTAAAGTCAGCATGGGAGACAGGCAAAAGTGGTGGGCTTTTCTAGATTTCTACTTTACAACGCAGCTTCACAACCACAGATTGCTTGGGCAACACGGAATTGAAGTGTTGTGAACTCCTGCTTCTTGTTATTCTGAAGGTGTTAAAATTCCTAGTCTCGCTACTAAAATTGCTGCAAAAATCCCACAAGGAGGAGAAGAGAAGAAAAAGAGTTTGGCTGAGTTCAAACCTTGCCATAATTTCTGCCGTCACTCCATACATGCTGATTAATGGAGCTTGTTTTGCTCGGAGAAATTACTGGACCCTTGAGGCCCCTGTCGCTTATTGTTAGTTCGGGGGCTATTGCGGCTTCCGTTGCAGAAAGCCATTTCCAATTGCAAAGAATTAATAATTCAAGGGCACTAATGACGGACACCGGCGCCCACGTGGGCGCTGGGCCTACGGAGGAGGTGCGGTGTATAAGAAAGAGGATGCCTCTCAGAGGCCAGAACTACTAACTTTAGCAATACTCTCGCCTGATATCCTGATACCCTCTGTCTGCATCTCTTAACTTTCAGCATTCAGTTTGATACCAACATCTTTTGAGCCTGCTTGCATTCATTACGATATACCAGCCGCCGAAGATAATAGACATGACTACCACTGTACCGCAGAAACTGTTCACCCCCCTCAAGCTCGGGGCTATTGCCTTGAAGCACAGGGTCATCATGGCCCCATTGACGAGAACTCGCTCGCCCAGTGGTATCCCAAATGAGAATGTTGTGAAATACTACGGGCAGCGAGCATCAGATGGAGGCCTGTTGATTTCTGAAGCTACCCATATTTCCCTCATGGTAGGCAATCCGTCAGATGTATGCCGTTTTCTGATAGCTTGAAGTTAACATGCCCAATTTTTAGGGAGGGAATTACTACCATGTGCCAGGTATCTACACTCCCGAGCAGATCCGTGCTTGGAAGAAGGTTACCGACGCTGTCCATAAGAAGGGTGGCTATATTTTCTGCCAGTTGTGGCACGTTGGGAGGACAACTCACCCTTCCAACCTCCAGGGCCTTCAGCCTGTTGCTCCATCCGATATCAAGTTCACTGGCAAAGTTGCTTTCACCCCCCAGGGCCCACTTGACTCTGTTAACCCACGACCGATGACCATTGAAGATATCAAAAACACGGTTGATGACTATGCCCACGCAGCTAAATCCGCAATCGCAGCGGGCTTTGATGGTGTCGAGATTCATGGTGCAAATGGCTACTTGATTGATCAATTTATTTCGTCAAATGTCAATACCCGCACTGATGAGTATGGTGGATCGGTCGAGAAACGGGCTCGATTCCCGTTAGAGGTAGTTGATGCCGTCGTCAAGGCCGTTGGTGCTGGGCGAACTGGTATCCGCTTGTCTCCATTTGGCTTCTTCCAAGATACATTCACCGAAGATCCTATCCGTGACTACGGCTATGTGATAGAGCAGCTCGAAAAGCGCCGCCTGGCCTACGTACATCTCATAGAGATCCGTCTTGATCTCGAGAAAAGCTCGCCCAAGAAGCTCGCCACCCTCATAGAACGCGCGAAGGCCCGTGGTGTTCAGAACCTTGAGGATGAGCTCGGAATCCGTCCATTCAGAAAGCTCTTGGCTAATACACCCATCATTGGAAACGGAACCTACCTTGATACTCCATCTGAGCCCAAGGCCCTGGACGTCGAGCAGAGAATCGGAAGTGGAGAAATCGACGCAGCAGCTTACGGAAGATACTTTATCAGCAACCCGGACCTTCCGGAGAGACTGAAGCACAAGAGGGAGTTGAACATGTATGATAGGGACACATTCTATGTACAGGGACCTAAGGGGTATACCGATTATCCAGCTTGGGAGGAGGTGCAGGGGACTACGAAAGCTGATGAACAGCCCAAGCTATAAGTTTGGATGATACAACTTGTTTGATTTTTAAAAGCATGTCCATCCCGAGATTAGCTTAGCCTTCCTTACTATACTGCTAAATCGAATCTCTTTTACGGTGCAATGGAGAGCGATAGATGTTTATCTGATGAAGTTTGTTTCCTTTTGTTGGCATTTCCGCAGGATAGAGTCTGCGATAATATCTCATGGCTGGGGGATTGTGATTATCTGTATGAGTAACCAGTACTAGTATTTCTTATTGTACTTTAGATGACATCTTGGAGCAAGAGTAGAATAGAAATACCACGGGTTTTTGTCTCTCTTTGCAGTTTAAAATCAAAGTCTATTACTAGATAACAGTGGTACAGAGTAGGGCACTTGAACCTGGTACTAACAGACTTCCGTGTTGGCTTTGCTATTTTTTTTTTAGTGCCTCGTTCCCCCAGATAGTTCTCTCTGCCCCGTCCTGCGATCCAGAAGGTGTAACGGGATTGTGGCAGTTTGCCAGGGATTTTTTACACGCAGAATCAGCCCCCCCTCCCTCACAATAAAAAACCAAAGGAGAACTTTTTTTTTTTTAGGTAGGAAGGCACCAGGAATGAAATTTTTTTTTTTTTTTTCCCATTGAGAACTG
>Ga0307511_10001464_pt1 | contig 24966 bp, 30 predicted proteins | sample 13_EM_MG_FD_200266 | JGI IMG/M metagenome (GOLD analysis project Ga0307511, IMG submission 200266) | Populus trichocarpa ectomycorrhiza microbial communities from riparian zone in the Pacific Northwest, United States - 13_EM | ecosystem: Host-associated > Plants > Roots > Unclassified | place... | reverse complement strand
AGTGTTTCTTTCCCTGTAGTGATAGCATGTGATTATTTTTTTCACACATGTTCACCCCTAGGACAAAAGCTTTGTTTTTTCCCCTTTCCATTCCTCTTTATGTACAATAACCCAAATATATGTTACATTCCCTTTGGACCCAGCCAGTTGTTTTGGCCTTTATTTTATACAAGGATGGTTTACTTATGGATGTGTGTGAGAAAAATCTGGAATACTAGTGAAAATAAGTGCTAAGAAAGTTGTGGATGATAAGTCAGATAGTAGAAATAGTTATAAATAGTCAGAAAAATAGCATAAATAGTTGAGAAATAGTACAGAGAATAGTATGGATAGTAAATGAACTTACTAAAATGATTATTCTGTCCTTGTTGACTATTTTTGTGCAAATAGTACAATAATGTGTGAATTTGCTGATGACTTCACACTTCTTGAAAATTGACCTTCCAATTTGACTTTAATTGGACTTTTGTGAGACAAAAATATTTGCACAAAAATAGTGGCCTTTAGGTGATTGGCACCATACTATGTACCATTCCATTAACATCAGACCATCAGATCCTTACATGGATAACATCATTTTGAAATGTTATATAGAAGGTGGGATGGACTCATACAAATCAGTCACAAGTTGTACATACTTTGTATACAAATATAGAAACATCACTACTGGCTAAAGTAACACTTTTTCCACACATCTCCATGCACCATCTTACTTAGATTGAGCTCTAGACCACCTCTTGGTATCACTAGTGTGTTTCTGGGAGAGTAGAGCTTTCCATGGTAAAAGGCTGGTATCCAAAATAGTAATTGGCCACCTGATCCAACAACCCAACCATCATGGTTCAGTTTGATCAAATCTCTGTAGTCCTGTGATTTAGAGTCAATCTTCATTCTTTCAAATAGCTGCTCCACATTGCACAAGGCATGGTCAGCTGTGGATGAGAAGCATATTAAGGCCTTCAGGTTATCTAGATTAGAATAAGAACATGTTTCACTGAGATCTGAAAAGAATTAGTTTACTTACCATCATGGCTGCCAATATTCCAGAGACGAATTGTTTTATCCAGTGAACATGAGACAAGCTGACTGCCATCTGAAGAGAATGCAACTAAAACAACACCACCAGCATGACCTTGAAGTGAACAACCAATCTGGACCCCAGTGTATGGATTCCAAAGACAGATGGTGCAGTCATGAGAACCTGACACAATCATCTTGCCATCAAGAGAAAAGGAAACTGCAGTAACATCCTGGATGTGCCCTCTAAGTGGTCCACCTATCTGTGTCCCAGCATGTGCATCCCAGAGACAGACAGTGCAATCCTTTGATCCTGAAACAATGTGCCTGCCATCAGGAGAGAAGGCAACTGACCAAACTTCTGCAGTGTGACCTTTAAAGGGACTCCCAACCTGAGAGCCAGAATCTACATCCCAAAGGCAGATTGTTTTGTCATCTGATCCTGATACAACCCACTTTCCATCAGGAGAAAAAGTAACTGAATTGACACGTCCCATATGCCCTGAAAGGATGTGCCTCTGTGATCCATCTTGTGCATCCCAAAGACATATAGTTGCATCATCTGAACCAGAAGCAACCCACTTTGCATTAGCTGAGAAGGCAACTGTGCAGACCCCTTTAGTATGTCCCTGGATGAGATGTATTTGAGAGTTAGAATTTGCATCCCAAATGCAAATGTTTGTATCCTCTGAGCCTGACACAATCCACTTGCCATCAGAAGAAAATCCAACTGCCTCCACTGCATCAGTGTGCCCTTCAAATGGTCCACCTATTTTCAAACCAGAATTTGCATCCCAAAGATGAACAAGGCCATCTTCTGAGCCAGATACAATCCACTTGCCATCAGGAGAGAGAGCTGCTGAGACAATATCAATATCACCATTAGAAGGAGTATCCACATGAAGGATAGCATGAGCATCCCAAAGACAGACAGTGTTGTCTCCTGAGCCTGATGTAATCCACCTACTATCAGGAGAAAAGGACACTGATAAAACAGTACTTTTGTGTCCTTTCACTTGACAGACCTGAGAGCCAGAATGGGTATTCCAAAGGCAAATGGTATCATCCATTGCACCTGACACAATCCACATGCCATCAGGAGAAAATGCAACTGAGCAAACACCATATATGTGGCCTTTGAAGGGTTCACCCTTCTGAGATCCTGAGTGCACATCCCAAAGGCAAATGGTTGAATCCCTTGAAGCTGAGACAATCTGCTTGCCATCAGGGGAGAAAGCAACTGAGTAGACATAATTATCATGACCTTGCATGACATGTATTTGGGACCCAGTATGTGCATCCCATAGGCACACAGTTTTGTCCAATGAACCTGACACAATATACTTGCCATCAGGTGAGAAGGCAACTGAATTAACAGCTGCAGTGTGCCCCTGAATACAGTGCTTCTGAGAACCTGTATGTGCATCCCAGATACACACAGTCTCATCATTTGACCCTGACACAATCCACTTTCCATCAGGAGAAAAGGCAACTGCTTTGACATTACTACTGTGTCCTTCAATGCAATGGATCTGAGAACCACTATGTGTTTCCCAAATGCAAATCCTCTTGTCCTCTGAGCCTGACACAATCCACTTGCCATCAGGTGAAAAGGCAACTGCAAGGACAGACAAAGTATGCCCCTTCAAGGAACCTCCAATCTTAGTCCCAGCATGTGCATCCCAAATACAAATGGTCTTATCCCATGAACCAGACACAATCAGCTTCCCATCAGGAGAGAAAGCCACTGATGCAACAGGCTCAACATGTCCTCTCAGCACCTGTTGCATTGACCAATCTTGTTGCTGACCAGATGCAACCTGGGGCAGGTTTGCAAACTTGTGAATAAAATGGGTTGACACCAGTGATCTTGCAGGAGAGAATGGGAGTGCAGAAAGATATAAATGGGGTGTGCTTGTGGAAATTGCAGCTCCAAATGTTTGGATGAACTTGGCACCATCAATGGCAAAAGCACCCAAGTGCTCAAATCCCCCTTGGCCCTGAAATCATTTAGTTAGATCCCTAAGCAGGCATAGCATATCCCTGCCAGCTTACCTGTGCCCATTTTTCCACAGCCCCAAAGGAGGTGATGGCAATACCAAGAGACTTGAGAAGGCTAAGGGCCTCAATCCAGAACAGAATATGATCACTCCCACAGAATGCTGTCATCTCCTCTCCGAGGCTGGTATTGAATCTTGTTTTCTGCAAATGGTTGGCCCAAAACCGACACGCATATGACAAGTGGGGTGGTATCAAAGCCTTTACTCGTTTCTCCAGTTGCGGTACCTCTGAATTTCGGAGGTACGAACTCTCCAGTTCACAGATGTTGAATTTCAACCCCTGCTGCATGACTCGAAGGGATGCAAGTGCTAAATTAAACTCCATCTCTGCCTTGTCCACGTAGAAGTCTCCGCCCCGCGTGCGATCACTGAGAAATTCGTAGAACGATGCATGCAGTGGGCGGACGGGAGTGGCTTGGTCCGACGTGCCACTTAACAGTGCTGCCATGAACTCCAGGATTTCCTCCGCGTCAGTAGGTTCTTCGTCACTAGGGAAGTGTCGGCGCATCGCATTCAACGATCCAACGGAGAGTGGCTCTGCAGCGTACAAGAGTTGTCGCATGACCGACTGGAATTGTGCAAGTGCATCCTGCGAGTCATTAACTATTTCGCACAGTATGCTGCGATACATGTTGTCCAGGAGTGCCGAGCCTTGTCCACGAGTACGGGAGATGAGTTCGTTGAACCGTTTCTTAGCATTGATACCGGCCTGCCGTGGTTTGATGAATTCACATGCGAGACGAGCCCACTCGAACAGTCCATCGGACATTGTAACGAGCTGCGAGACTTCGACATCACTAAACGAGGTGCGAAGCATCTGGAGCCTATTTTTGATGTACAAATGGATATCCCTCCTGGTAGCCTTGTCGTCGACGTCATCTAGAGACTTGTAGTTGATGTGTCCGACATTATCCAAGGCGGCATGAATGTCAAGCAGTGGTCGGGATGTGAGAAGTATGCGCAAATTCGGCAGCCGAGCAAGTTCCGTCGACGCAAGCACAGCCAGAATACTCTCTCGAGTCTTCTCGTCACCGCTCTCATCCAACCCGTCGATGACGACTACCGTGTTCCCCAAAACATCACCCGCAAGGGTCGATACAGGTTCCAGGATGAGCTTGCACCATTGTCGCTCGATGTCAACGGTGCTCTTGAGTGAGGGATCCTCGGCAACAATTCCAGCCAAAGCTTGTCGCAACATTGGATTACGACCAGCTAGATCCCGTGCAATGGTGAGAAATAGTTTCTCGTGCCGGTGTTCCGCCTGACGATCACGAGCGAAACAGAAGCAAGACCCGAGCCCTCCGAGTTCCTCGGTCCATAAAGCGATAGTATGCGCAATGGCAGACTTCCCTGTCCCTGCTTGTCCAGACAGCCAAAACACACGCGGTGCATCGGGATCACGGTGATAGATCCACTCCACGATCTCGTCAAGCACTTCCATTCTCGTGCCTTCTAAGCACTTTTTGGCCGTGTTCAGTCCAGCTCCTGAAGCATATGTCATGCTATTGAGCTCCACTGCATCTCCTGCATCGAACATGGTGAAAATTTGCAGGCCAACCATAGTTTGAATGCAAGCTTACCTAACCGCTGCAGGTCTTTCAGGATTTGGTGCATGACAATATGAGTTTTGTGGACAGTAGCACGGGTTTCGTGCACAGCAGTATGGGTTTCGTGCACAGTAGTTTGGGTTTTATGCACAGTAGCATGGGTTTCGTGCACAGTAGTATGAATGTCATGCACAGCAAGATGAGCATCCCGGTGAAGACGTTCACGAAGGCTCTGAATGAGCATGTCTAGTACGTCGTTGTACTTTATTATCGTAGCACTCGTTTCCGACATAACATTCTTGGACAATCTGACCCCTGACAACCGGAATGGTGTAAGTCAAAAGCGATGACATCGGAGACACTAACGCACAAAAACTTTTTGTTTCGGAGTAGTTTTGAATAAAACGTGCGCAGTCAAAGATCTGGTCCGCAATAGACTTAAGAATGTCCCGCATTGAGGTAAGTTTGGACAGCCTGCCATCCTCCGTGATGAATTTGTAGAAATCACCAATCTTCTCCACGAGACCGTTGATAGCTGCGTCACAATTGACTTGTGTGATTATCATCTGTCGGCAAATCGTGTCAATTGCGATGAACAGTCCGAGGGTCATACCCTCACCTGAGACGCCCAAGTCAGGACTCCAAAGGCCATTTTAGCATACGGATGGACCTATAACACCCATCAGCGATACATCTACAGCGGTCGAGAAGACGTACACCAGCAATAGAAGTTACTACTGCATTGAACATCTTGAGTGGCTGGAGATACGTAGCGTTGAAAGCTTCCATACCACCCAGTGTGGTTTGCGTTGTGTCGAAAACGTTGATGCATTTGACTGCGGTTTTTGGAAGTGTCGGAAGGTTGCTATACGCCACGATAGAATCCATATGTGCCTTTTCTCCTTGATCTTCCTGCTGTTCAATAAGGTTAAGCCCGTTTTGGAATGCATACGCCGTATACATACACTCCCAGGTGGTCCCGTAATTTCCGTGCGAGTATCGTCTACAATATTGACTGGCGCCCCGGCGCCCTGTACTTTCACTCTGCTAGCCTGCTCGGGTCCTCTTTCCGCCAGCGCAATCTAAGAGAGTGCAATCAATCTGTACCACCTACCGCAAGCTGCGACGAAGTATGTACCTCTGTGTTCAGTGTAGATGATTCAACCAGATTTGCATGCTGATCAACTAGATCAGAGAGGTATTGCGAAAGAAAGCAAGTGACATCGACATACTCCATTCTCCTTTGTTTTATCTGCTCCTCCATTTTCTATCTCTGAGCCCACAGTCCGTGAAGTTGACGAGCGAAGCTAAACCGACATCAGTATCTGATTCTGCGCATCCATTAAAACCAACATACCCGTTGATTGAACCAACTCGATATATTTCCTCCGATAGACCGTCGGCGAGAATGTTCTTGAGACGAAGTTGTTGTTTTCTGCTGAAAACGGCGGACAGAGAAAAAAAAAAGTGAAAGTTATCAGTACCGAATGAGGTGTGGAGCCGCCAACATACTTCGGTTCCAGAGACAGATGGACTTGTTGGTGATTGGGATTTTCCATTCTGCTGACGACGAAAAGAAACTAGTGTTTTTGAACCAACTCGCGCCATGTGCAGTAGTGCTGAGGAATAGACGGGTTGGTGGTATTGGTGATGGTGGCAGACTTTGGATCTTGTTCGGCTCCTTGAACGCCATGAGGCCAACACGGTGGTATGTTCTGACTAAGGAAGGAGTGTGCCCAGCGACGGGTCTGGTTCGAGACAGACCGCGGCGATACGAATCAGGGGGTATTGTCTTATGTAATGATCCAGCTTCGACGAGCAACGCGGGCGCTACCTATCTGTAAGCTTCTTGGGCGCCATCCACTGGCAGCCTGTCTATACCAATCATGACTCTCTCGCAGTCGATCCAATATCAGCCCCTCCATCACATATAGTATGCACATCGTGACTAGGGGCCCAACAGATCCTGAATCGGAGAGAAGGCGACTGGAAAGTGTTTTCAGATTGGAATCCGGTCAGCTGGTGAGCGCTACCAATGTCGGTTCCTTTTCATTATTGAATTGATGGTGATGCCATTTATATACCGCGGAAGGGGTAGGAACGTTGTTCGCAATCTTAAGTTTGAAAGCAGCCTTGGCAACCCTTTGGATTTAACAGGGTGAACAGCAGCGTCGCACTCCAACTTGGACAGGTTCCGTCGGAATGCCCCTCAGCTCATCCTGCGACTGCATAACGGAGTCGTCACGTACTTTTGTACTGGTCCACTCTAGCACAAAAAGTTTGATCACTGTCCCGTGTTCCGAAGACCTTCAAGGGCAGTCCCTGTGGTCCTAGAGTTCAATTCAGGAAAATGACAAACTCATCAGTATCTGATGACAGCTGCGGAGATTTGGCGGCTACAACCTCGAAACAATTGGTAAGATTAATCGAAGCTTACCTACAAACGGCTCCCGAGCGTTGGTATGATATCTAGGCTGCCCTTCATTACCATTGAGAACCAAGGACCCTCGACTTGAGAGGCATAAAAGGGAAACCGGTGGTCATCTCTCGAAACCAACCTCTCGAGATATTGTGTTATCATGTCTCTCCCTGTTTCATTTGCTGCACCCATCTTCTCTGCCCTTAGCCCCAGTAACGGCCTTGTTGTCGGTGTAAACGATAATGGGCAACTCGACGTCATCACAAGCGTTCCCAACCAGCTCCCGGCTGTACGCCTTGACTTCTGTATCTTATCCGACGAGCTGACTAATTACGGGCTTGAATTTATGGTCAACAGTTCAACTTCCAGGGAGTTGGGCCACCTAATCTGAAACTCTATGAGATTAGCATCGTGCTTGGAGGTCAGACATCGTATGTCATGGTTGAAGGGACCACAATTGTGGCTAGCCCTACCGGGGTCATCCACCCTTTTGTCCTTAATTTCCATCCAGAAAGCACTGCGTACACGTAAATCAATAGGTGACCCGTGTTTGACAAAAGGCCAAATGTCTTATACGATCCAACTGTAGCATCGAGATTCCAAACTTCCAACCTACCATGCTATGGGACGTTAAAGACAACCTGGTAAGTTTACTACCATGTGTGTTTTCCTCAGGGGGTCTCACATGCTGCTTCTTTCTTCAGATCTTTCTCGACATTACCACTAGTAAATTTACCGCCTCCCCGTCAACTATGTACAGGATTTCCCCAAAGTGAACCAGGGACTACAAATTTCTATCTGTTGTTCCATAAGTACCATAAATAGTTTGTACAACGAAGGCCCTCTGTCTTATACCACCAGCACGAGAACCGAAACGGAATAGTGATTTCGAACGTTGCAACGTGCAACTAGTAGTTGGACCCCATATTGCAGTATCCATAGTATACTTGTTGACCAACCAAATGAATGTGGCACTGCAGTGTTCTTGCAGGAATGCGAATGAGTTGGCACAGGTGGTCTTCAGAAAGATTTCTCTGTGCAGGGGCCAATTTCATCTGCGGTATACGGCGAGCTGCACCCCTCCGAGATCCAAATTTGGAAGGAGGATCAATCCCATCTCGGTTGTCCTCAGGTCGCAAACCTTCGTTGCGCCATCAGACATCAATAACATAACACAGCCAGTTGGCGTTTGGCGATGATTGCGACTTGACCGACAACGGCGCTGAACTTGAGGCTTGAGGCTGCTCACAGCTTACCTTTGACTTCTCCTTCTCGGATCTGGAGGCACCGCTGTAAAGATACTTATTAGAAGCTAATAAGATAATTACACTGTACCGTTTCGTATATTTGTCCTCTATTCGCTAAAGCCAAGGGACCCCAAAGGGTTCTCTGGATATTTTTTGGGAGGGTAAAAACGCTCAATGCGCCCTAGATGACATGGATCCGGCTTAAACGAATGAGATTTTTAGAACAAACGCTCGCAAGGGTAACCCTTCGTGGTGCGCAACCTCTATCGACAACGTCAAAACCCGGATACACGCTCGCCGACGCCCCAAAAGAAATTGATATTAGAGGTGTTAACTTGCTCTATTGCAACCAGCTACTAAATATGGGTCGCAATAACGAGGTGAAACTCACAGGTATAATCTGTCCGACGCCAGAAATGTTTCCTCTGAAGTTTGAACTACATATCGCTGAATATGACAAGAAAGCTGCAAGTGCCGTCATGTATTTAGGTATTCGAGGTGTGAACGCACTTGATATCCAGAACGAGAACTGCCAGGCCATTTGAGCGATACGAACCAGGCAGCAACTGGGCACGGGGCCAGGAGAACCATACGAAGACGTTGAATATCTGCCTGGACGAGAAACGTCTCTAAAGGCCGATGACATCCCAAGAGATGAACACTGTTCCGAACTCAGTGAGTGTTCAGTAATCACGCTCAGCCCAATCTTCTGGTTTGTGATAGTCTGGATCATCCCGGTGGGGCCAATGTACATGAATGCGATAAGTAAAGCGACAGCGAGGCCCCATACCAAGAACTCTGCAGGGCCGTCCTCAATACAAATAATGCAGAGACGGACAATACAATGATAAACCACGAGATTGTGCTTGAATCTGCTTCCCGAAGGTGCGAGGTTAGTCGTCATAGCTGCAAACGAGAGGCTTTAGGAAGCTGCGAATAGTGAGAAGAAAACTGTGACCCGTACTTTTGGGTACGCGGTTGGGTTGAATGTACCCTCGTGGCGAGGATCTTAAGGGGCGCCGGAGTCATCGAATGCTGACCAGGAGGACATGAGCATATACTCGCCATGAAAAGGATTGATACAGTAGATGAGGGCCAGCACCCAGAAGATGTCCAATCCAGCCATCACGTTAGCTTCTGCCCAGTATGGTGGGAGGACTCATGACACAGGTGATCGACCAGTCGAATGTGATGATACTCATTCCGAGAAGGTTTGATACTTAGGTAACGGCCACATTCTCTGGGGCGATCCAACAGGCCCGAGTAAAGCCCAGAAGAGGTAACCCAGCACAAATCAGCACAATGCCGAAAATGCAAGTCCATGAAGAGTGGACAAGGAACCAAATTGGCCGGCTAAAGTGAACCGATGTAAGTGGGGGGTGTAATGAAGGGAAAGGCATGCACTCATGGTCGGGGCCAGCAGTAAGTAGCAGTTCAAGAGGCTCCGAGGGAGAGACCCACGATCTGGGCTGACATGTCCATTATCCACTGATTTGGGAAGATAAGAGTGAGAAAAGAAAGTCAGAGTCTGGAATAGCCGTGCAACTCAAGCCGAAAATAGGCTCTAAACAGCCACCGCGCCGGTTTATTGAGAGAGTTAAAAGGTGGTGAAGACGTGTTTTCTGGGTGTGAAAAGGCCGGTATTGTCAGAAGCGTCAAATACGTTGAAACAACCCTTTCCCATGGAGAATGAGAGCCCATACCAAATGATAGTAAGAGGGGAGATGAAAAGAAGTCAAGATATTTATCCGTAACCTATGCACGGCAGGTGTTGACTGGGATCCAGGATCGTATTCGCTACGGCAAAGCGCGCTTCTGAACAAGGCGAGTCGTCCTCTGGGGAAAAACGTACAACGCGAGTGTAGTGTAAAACGCATACCGAGGGCACCAGCGAGGGCTTCATTCCGATTGATATTTAGGTCATCAAATTCTGCAATAGCGCCTATGGGACGTGAGTGAAGTATGTCTTTGTATATCTGTAAAGCTTTTCATACCTTCTGGCGCTGTCCTCTCAGTGTAACCTTTTCCTGACCAAATATGATAACGACAGTCATAGGGGACGAAAGACCGGCCATGAGCGAGTCTTTGTACAGTCAGTGAAGCGAAACCCCCAGAGGGACCGGAGTTTATGATAATTTCCATAGCTCGGCGAGTTGCTGGCGACTGTTAGCCTTCCCTAAGCAGACTAAGGGCCTCAAGGAAAATGACCGTTGTTTCAGTAACTGTGGTGTATGCAAATGGAAGACAACGGAAACGTGAATTTGCACTACACCCCTGCTCTCGACAAGAAAGACGCACCGAACACGTTCACCCTCCCAAGTCTATGTAAAATTTCCGGCCTAAATAGCTGTCATGTTCATAGCACCGAAACCTCACATAAACATTACCTATGATTGCATTACAATTCATCTTATGGACACTCAAAAACACAGATTTAGTTGATAGGGGTACCATCATGGTACAAACATTTTTGTGTACGTGTGGGTCTGACGCAACTCACTCTGCTGGTGCCTCCCTGTGCATGCAAGTATCAGCTGGGTGCGATGAGATGGAAAAGAAGAGACACTTATGATATAAAGTACATTATTACAACTGTCGAAATCGATTGAGAACATGCACAGATCTGACAATCGTGTTGGACATACCGTATGAACACCTCACCAAGCGTCCCAGTCGATTGACCATCTTGGAATTCCTCCGTATTAGCCAACTGCCCGCCTGGATCAGTGAAATCATTGTCAATTCGATAAGGATGCCTGCCTGGAGGTTCATGTAGCCATCTGTGCTAACGAGGAAACCCTTGTACTCCAGTCCCCATTTTAGCCTGACAAACACCGGTTTGCCAGTCAACTCCTGCATGAATGGCTTTGGATTGACTGGATTGACCTGGACGACGATCAAAACCCTCTGGAACGGACACTGGACCACAAGTAGCACTCACCGACGACATTTCTGGTGGTTTGAGCGAGGATGCAAGTCCAGTGTGCGGACTTCGAAAAGGAAATCACCAAAACAGGACTTCATCATCAACGCCGACATCGCTCTCTTCCTTGGTCGTCGTCTTCGTCGTGTAAAACAATGTCTGACAGAGAGGGACATATGGCCACCGGATCGTCTGATGACGATTTATCACTACCCAAGGCAACAGTTGCAAAAATGATCAGCGGTATGTATATTTCTTGGCCTCCCCTTCCCCGCATATCCCTCAACTTCCTCAGAATTACTCCCAAGTGATGTTACGTGTGCAAAGGAGACACGAGATTTGATCATCGAGTGCTGTGTAGGTAAACATGTGACACCACGAGCCGAGGCCCACTTGACAACTCGTGCATACCTCCTGCAGAGTTTATCCACTTGATTTCGTCCGAGGCAAATGAGATATGTGAACAAGAGTCAAAGAAAACAATAGCACCTGAACACATCATTGGTGCGCTCAAGGTGCGCTCACCGATTTTTGACGCGAAACGCCTTTTCAGTGCCTCTGCAGCGCCTAGGGTTCGATTCCTTTACAGCAGAGATCGAGGATGTGCTGAAAGACCACAAGCAACAGCAAAAGGTCTTCATTCCTCAGTGTTTGCGCCCTTGTCTCTGAATTTTAACATAGGATAGGGAGAAAAAGGCGGACAAGATAAAAGGTTCCGGACTAACTCCCGAAGAATTGCAAGCAAAACAAGAAGAACTCTTTGCACTCAGCCGCGCAAAATTTGCTCAACCACAGCAACAACCATAAACGTAGTACACTTCAGTTGTTTAATTCGTAGCACCTTTTCCTTTCCGCATACTGTATTATCGGGACTGTACACCCGAGGACCTAATGATGTTTATAATGTATTTCCTTGACGTGACGCCGGCGTAGTGCATCCACCCGTCTCTGAGGTAGATCATTATTCCACTCTTCGATTCCCTTAGGCGCCATTCTTAATGTCGGTAAGCCTCTCTGCTCAATTATGAAAGAAGCAGAAACAGCAGCATAAAGGGTGGCTGCGATCCACAAGTAGGAGAATGGATACACCTCTGAAAGAAGCCACCCACCTTCATACAAGTCACCGTCGGTAAGCAGCAAACCCGCTGCGAATCCGCCTAGAAAGCCATTGCCTGCGCCTAAATTCCGACAGATTCAGCGATATGTCCGAGGCATCTTTCTTGAACTCACCAGTAACATCAACAACCTTGATACTGTCCTCCGCCGTCCAGAAGGCGTCAACCCACTGGCCGCCGCCGGTCTTGGTTGCGACGTAAGCCCCGAGGGCACCGCTTCGTATAATAACACATTTCGGTCCGGTATTGTCTTCTCCTAACTCTAGGAAGCGAGCTGCCGCAACTTCCACCGATTCCCGTGTGATCGGCGATGAAATAGAAAGCAATGAAAGGGCCTCTTCTGCATTTGGGCTAAGGGTGACGAGTCCCCAGATCCCTTTCATTCCTTGGAGATACAGACATGGCTTACCTCAAGACCGTGATCGAAGGTAGTGTCTTTATTAAGGAGGGCAATTCTTCCGGGACACAACTATACTGTTGGACGTTTCATTCTCTGTCCGCAAATGGCGTGGTTTCACTGGAAGTGACTGACAGGTATAGGTTCATATATCGTAATGGGCTTCCATCCATCCACCTGCTTTGCCTCGGAAATTATTTGAAGCGCACGCGTCGGCGAGCAAATGAAGTGCAGGACTGCCGGCCACGCAAGACGAGTCCCATGTAGGTCCCGCGGTGCAATTCTGATCCGAGATGTAAGGTATTGGAGCCTGCAGAGGTACGCACGGCGATTAAGCTCGTTATGGAGGAGCATCAAGGGAAGCGTTTAAACCCTTGGTGGTCACCCTGATAACTAATCAGTGCACGGGTTGTCTCTCGGTCGCCATGATCGCGAAAATGCCACATGTCCGCTCCGTACGATAGGAGTTCACCTTGAATGCCCTGGGGAAAGTCGTTGCCCCGATCGACAATCATGCTGACTTTGTGAGGGGGTAGCCTGTATCCATTGGCTTTTGGCCCAGCGGTGGAATAGAGGGCTCACAGACCATATACGAGCCCCAATGGCGGTGTAGGTCCCACCCCCTATCTGGAGAGGAGGTGAAGTAGAAACATGAGAAGATCGTGATCAGCTGCTTCCCTGAGCTGGAACGGTTTTTCCGGTCGGAAGTCCACTCTCGTCAGTAAATGAGAATTCGTCGATGATGAACATCCCAAGGGTCACAAAATTGGGGACATTCGCCATGGGGAGTCACTGGGTAGTCCTTGTGGGCTGTGGTGGAGGTGTGAAAGTGTGAACGAGCATAAACGCTGGCCGGTACTAGTTGGACAGGTATGTTGCTGCCAGAACAGAACCGCAACCACGGTCGAGGTCGTCCCCGATAACTCCTCTACATCCAATCTTGTGATGCAAGTGTGGGCCATCATATACGACAAAGCAAACTTTCCAGACAGCGTATGTATACCCATCTCACAACTCATCGAGCAGAACCGACACATGTCATCTAGCTTTATCATAATGCTTTATCCCTAGTTGATCAGACTGCACAGTCAAAGATCAAGAGATTCCATCGCCGTGAGGACGCTTGTCGTACGCCATCTTCTTTGTCCTGTCCTCCATCTTGAACTAAAATATTGCCTTCATTGTTGCTCCACCCAAGGATCACTCATAGGCAATCTCTTGCCACGAGTACTGCTCAGAAAACGTGGCCTACCTAAGGAGGCTTTGATCTTTGCCACCACTGAGACCGGAAAACCATACTGTGTATGTCCGTTCTTGTTTGCGCTTAGCTTTCGTGCCCAAACCCGCATCTTCTGAAGACCGCTCCCGGAATCGACCCGCCCATAGGGTTCAACGTGACCCATGACGAAGGCGTCGTGGCAATGGCGTTCGGCGCAGGTGACCTGGGACCCCCGGCCTTCAACGTTGGCGTTGACGTCATGCAGCTGAAGATACCACCCCGGACAACATTTGTTGACTTTGTCGACAGTGTGTCCAGCCAGGCAAGTATACCGACCTCTGGGCGTGAATAATATTTATTTTTATCTTATAGCTAACGCCCTTGGAGTGCAGTCTAGTGTTGGCGGATATCCCACAGTCTGAGGCGTTGCGCCGGTTTTACTGGATTTGGACGCTGAAAGAGGCGTACACCAAGGCGCTCGGAATGGGCCTCGGCTTCGATTTCCGGAGAGTGCAGTACGACGTACGGGAAGACGTTGTCACTATTGATGGTGATCCAGCGAGGGGATGGCAGTTCCGCAAGTTTGAAGTCGCACAGAGTGGCAACAAGTACGTTGGTGTTGCTGCGAGATTCATTGGGGGGCGATTCTCCACCATCGAAGATCTGGATGTGGGAAGTTTGGTGTGTTACGATGCTGCATCTTTTGTCAATCGAGCCATAGAAGAATTGAATTAGTGGTGCACTGCATATCACATTAGAGGTGTATATAAGGTGTATATGGGTGTACGGTAACATCGATAGGTTATGTGAGACCTTTTCTGGGCTCAGTGTATGGGATAGACAGACCAACTGACACATCTATGTGGGGAATTATTAGTGGATGAGGTTATCTGTTTCGAGCAACAAGTCATCTTCTAGGGGAGACAGGGTCGACAGTGGCGAGGATTGCCACACCCTTTTTGAGCTGTCGTCGCGTTTCTGCTGCGAACCCCAATGCATGCCGGAGAGCTCAAACGCGTTAAGTTCCGGGAATGAAGCCAGCACGTTGGAGACTTGTTCATAGAACTCCTGATGACAAGCGATCAGTTTCAGAGATGAGACGTTTGGAATGATGCGATCGCAATACTTACGGCGGTAGGGGGTTCGAGCATGGTCTGCATTGTCATGATTCGGAGGTAAGCGAGATGAGGTAAATGTCGGTGGAAGTGTTCGAGGAAAGAGACAGGAGGTGAGTTTGTGACTGCACTCAAGACAAGGATGGGGGAAGTGGACTGTGCCAACAGGAGGATGTCTTCCTCTGTTAGGGCCGCACCGTTGAGGTGCAATACTTTTACTGGTCGACCGGGGACGAGGTGTCTAGCTATCCGCGGCGAACCAATGAACTGTTCTATGCGTGGGATAGATGTTGCAGGGAGGGGCACGTTAAGCGGATGACGCGCAAAGGTGGAGGGTATGGAGTCCACTTCCAATTCAAGGAGGGAGGGAGTTAGATCGAGGAATCGGACGACGTTCTCGTCGAGTGGGAATGGACACGTAAATTGCGTTAGGTGCGGGTAAGACGGACGAGTGCATGCCTGCTTCAGTACCCAACTGACGCCCGAGTCTACGAGTAGATGGAGGGATGTCAACCCGGACATATTTAGGATGGCCTCGGCGAGGAGATGATAATATGCGGGGAAGACAGCAGAGGTGGAATCTATGGCAATATAGAATGACCGGACATGGCGTGCGATGTCAGGCCTTTTTGCAAGGAGTGGTACGACGGCCAGATTGCGGGACCAGGGAGAGACGGAGACGCAGCGGTAGAGAGAGCACTGTGCCACCGGCGAAAGGGAGGAACAGGTCAGCGCAAGTGCGGCAAGGGCATGGACGTCCAAGTCATGGGCGATGATGTGGAGGAGCTCGATGGGGAGGGTTTGGAGAGACATGGGAGGCGATGGCCGTCCCATCGCAGGGACGGGGTATTTTATAAGGGACGAGGATGATCATGACGAATATTTCACTTTTTTATATTATGTAATTAACCGTGTCTCTCTCATGCGACTTGCTCGATCCTGGACGGCCCTCGCCCATTGTGGTCAGCAGACCCACCCGTGTGTGTGTGCTAGACTGACTGTTCCCCAGCCCCATACCCCCGACGCACCCACACCTGCGGTGAACTCTCCCGTGCACACGCAGGCTCCCGTGTCGTCCTCGCAGGATGGCTGCTCCCTGAGCGGTGTGTACTGCAATTGCACCACTCCAGACCAACACAGTGACTATTGCCATATTAAGCAAGGTGTCCAAGGCAATGTCCTTCTTTCCGATCAGAGACTCGTCCGGAACAACCCAGCTCGTCGTGAATCGCAAACGCGACTCTGCTGCACACCTGACTCGTCTCTCAGACATACCCGTCGAGTCGACCGTGTTGATTGAGGGTGAGGTGCGCGCAAGACCTGAAACAGCCAGACGGACCGTCAGTCCCTTCCATGCTGTGTTCTGGACATCGGTCTGACTCATTTTGCGTAAGAGTGCCACAGGTGACATCGAGGTCGAGGTCGATAACTTTATCCTGTTGAACCCGGCGGATCGCAACTTGCCGTTCCTCCCTTCAGATGAACACTCTCTGGTGGGTGTGTCCGTGCCGACTTTCGTCCGTTATTAACAGCATGCCAGGTGAACGAGGAATTGAGATCACAATTCCGCCACCTTGATCTTCGGAGATCCTCTTTGACTAACAACATCAAAAAAAGAAGCGTCGTCTCTCGCATCATTCGTGACACCCTACACGACGAGGGTGCGTGTCGCGTGCCATACATACTTCATACGGCAGCTGTAACCCTCCCCATGCGACCCAATTAGGTTTTCTAGAGGTCGAGACTCCCCTTTTACTCAAATCATCCCCTGAAGGGGCCAGAGAGTTTCTTGTCCCAACCAGGGTCGGCGGATCACCTCATGCATGCCAACGCCCCCTGTTCTACTCTCTTCCACAATCACCCCAGCAACCCAAGCAACTCCTCATATGCTCCGGAGCAATCGACAAGTACTTCCAGATTGCCAAGTGTTTCCGCGATGAGGACGGCCGCAAGGATCGCCAACCCGAGTTTACTCAAATCGATCTCGAAATGGCATACGTTTCGTGGGGTCAGGTGCACACGCCCCACACGGACAACTGGCGAATTGGTGGTCACGAGGTACGCGCCGTTGTCGAGTCCCTCATCCGTAACATATGGCAACGAGTCGAGGGTACTTCCCTGCCCAATGTATTCCCCGTCATGACCTATGCAGAAGCAATGACATCCGTGAGATAGTTGTACTTCGCTTATCACTCTCAGCAAGCTAATCAATGTTTAGTATGGATCCGACAAGCCTGACACTCGCTTTCCTTTGAAGGTGTGTCCTTAGGCGCCTCTGCTGCACGCTGTCACATCCTTCTTTCGGCTATAGATCGTCGATGTCTCTTCGGTCCTTCCGGATCGGCACCGCGCGTGCTTGCAAAGTCTGGGGCACACACTAGAAGCCCTGATAATACGTCGCTCTGACTCCCAACCCTTCCTTCGAGCCAACGACTGCAAACTTGATGACCCTCGTGTCGTAAGTGTGCGGGGTTGTGTTAGTACAGCTTCCTAAGCCACATGGACAGGACCGCATTGGCATCACACAAGACAATGAGTTGAGCTGGCTATGCGAATGCAGTGTTGTTTCGTTCGATATACCATTGACTGTTGAGCATCATGCTACTGTCAACAAGGCGTTGGGTATTAGTCTTGGTGATACCATTTGGGTATCACGACGCCACTCTGCTGTCGAGGTAGGCTCTGCCCAGACTGTCGCACGTTCGCCGATCCCTCACTAGTTCAGGGTGGATCCACCGCACTAGGTCGAATACGGATTCAATTGGCTGAGATTGCGCAAGAGCTTGGTATGCATGTTTGTTCACCACCTTGCTTCGCGACGTAATGCACTGTTATAGGCGATTATGCTCCTTCATCTCCACAGTTTCTGTGGGTAACGGAATTTCCCCTGTTCACTAGAGCGGATCCGGACAAAGACTTCCTTGCTCGTGGGCGGTGGAGCAGTACCCATCATCCATTCACGGCCCCCATGTGGCACGACATCGAAGCCATGTACGCTGGTCACATCGATCAGGTCTGTGATTGAAAGATTGTTTCGAAACCATGATCAGTGATATATTTCCATATGGATTAGGTTCGGGGGCAGCATTACGACCTCGTCCTGAATGGTGTCGAAATCGGTGGAGGATCTGTTAGGGTGCATGATGCCGCCATGCAGGATTACATTTTCTCCCAGGTGCTCCAGGTACGAGACCTTGCCTCGTATGGTGTACCGTACCTCTCTCATCACCCCCCCTTGTAGTTATCAGATTCCGAGAAGGCCACTTTTGATCACCTTGTACATGCCCTTAAATGTGGCGCGCCACCACATGGTGGAATTGCTCTTGGTACGTATCGCCCTATAATCTGCGCAGAGAAATTAAAATGCATGTGTGATACACAGGTTTTGACCGGCTCATGTCCATTCTTTGCAAGGCCCCGACTATTCGAGATGTGATAGCCTTCCCAAAGACTGGTGCAGGCACTGATCCGCTTTTCAAAAGCCCAGCAGCTGTCAGCCTCGATGTACTCCAGCAGTACGGCATCCAGTCATTGGGTAGCCTGTAGATCCAATCACCATCGCCCTCGGTAGCGAAACAGTAGCACTAGCCATAATAGATATTGCGGTGATTTTACTTTACACCTCCACTACTAGCATATGTGAGCGAAAGAAGAAAAAAAAAACCAACAGCTGAAGGTGGCTAGACCTCAAGCTCAAGCGGCACAGTGCGATCCGATTGTTCATCAGAAACAAGACTTCTCCCACCTTCTCCGTATGCATCGGGAGAAATCACGGACAAAGCAGAGTGGCGAGGAGTGGCCTCCCCACTTTGTGTGATATAGCCAGGGTCATTGTACGCACCATCACTAGTGCCGGAAACGTTCCATGCATCAGGTGAAGAGGATCCCCCGTGGAGATCGGGCACACATGGGCAGGCATCTACACCGGGTATTTCCGAAGGATGCCGTGAGACGGGCTCATCGACGAGGGCGACGACACTGCGCAGTTTTGACTCAAACTTGCGTGACTGATGGTTCGTGGTCGGGGGGTGCGACTGTCGGCGCTTCAACGACGACGGAGATGTTGAACGTGACGTGTTGGAGAAAGCAGATGAAGAGTCCGCCCATTCTGATGATGGTGTGGCGAAAAACGTGCCTGATGACGTCCAGGAATTGTTAGGGAGGGAAGCTGGCACCTCGGCGCCCGGGGGTGGGGTGGTGGTCATGGGACTTGCCGATGGGGACGGCGTGTTGGCAATAACGGAAAGGGGTGGGAGTATCGTAAATATCTGGTCCTCTGCTTGAGGAGGGCCGTACGAATCAAACGGGTCTGGGACGGACTGCAGCATAGGCTCTAAGATAGGGTCAGAGCTAAGTCGAGGTTAGATGTACGTGCGCTGCATTAGTGGGGTACTAAACGTACGCCTTCGCCGTAAACCGATCAAAGACATCCATCGTTGAGCGTACATCAACGCAAACCTAATAGCGTTAGGGGTCATATAGCCTATCTATTGACGCCGTGGGTTAACCTACCTTGGCTTGTACTACATCCCAAACCTCTTCTTCATGTTCCATAATTTCTTGGTAGTGCTGTGTTTTCAGGGCGTCAAGGTCGTCGACTTGTTGTTGAAGTATTGTTAATGCTTCTCTGAAGCTCTGGAGATCTATAAACTCTCAGTTGGCGGTGAAAGTGCGGTTTGCAGGCAGAGGTACATACTGCGTTGTTTCTTATTGAGATTGCTCATTTCCGTTTGTCGAATTATGCCACTTTTCTCTCGAAGGGCTTTCTCGTAAGAAGCAGAGCGTTCCTGCAAGTGAAACAGAGGGTTGACAAGCCTGAGCCCAGAAAAAGGGGTAGACAAACATTCACTATGGTCCGGTAAGTATCCAGGTGCTGACGGAGGGGCTTCTCAAAGTTCTTATCAAGTGTCTCCGCCTATAGACTGTGTGTGAGGGAGTTACAATTGTGAACAGTAGAAAACAATGCGGACCAATACATGCCAGTGGTTACCAATGAGATGGTGCAGCCCTGAAGCCGCCTGTAGCCTAGTGCTAGCTTCGTACGAGGGTCCTTTAAGACTGCGGTGCACAGTTCCGGTTATTGCGACGATAGTGGACTGCTGACACTCACCCCGCGCACTTTTCAAGAGCATCTGCGAACGCAGAGGTGACCTTGGACATATGGAGCAGTGCTGCGCGATAGTTCGCGCTCGAATTCATGAGCTACAGTGCATCAGGACAGTCCAGAACGTTACGACCGCCGACTGACGCACTTCATCGTATGCTTGTAGGCTCATTTTAAGGTTCGTGCGGGTAATGATTTTCTCTGGGCCATCTGCACCAAAGTTAATGGCAGAGGCGCGGGTAGCATCTGAGAACGTGGGTGAGGGTGAACGTGTCGGTGAGGAGCGCTTTGGAGACAGCGCAAGATTGCGCAACGAACGGGGTTTACGAGGCATTCGACAGCGAAGAGTGCTGATTGGCGTCAGAGGAGAGCAGGAGTCTTTCTCGGCTGACTTGCGTTAGTCACGTTTTCCCCAATTTGGTTTGTCTTTGAGTCGTCTATGTAATACGTGCAAAGTAGTACTATATGTAAATAGACACATCCTCTATCAACCCTTGTCCCAACAGACAGCCTGGTGCCGAAGGCGTCTGAACGTGCATAATCAGAATCAGAATGGGGAGACAGTGGAAACCACATACAAACTTAGCCTTTGAGACTGGCCGAAATGGAGCTCATCTTGGAGGGGGAGTCCCGAAGGAAGAAGAGCTTCGCGCGCCTCTGTCTCCTACCCTCCTTTCCTGGCCCTCCGCCAGCTTTCTGCACAACTTTGATGTCCTTCAGGTGCGGCGAGTTGACAAAAAACTGCACTTCCACGCCCGTCCGCTGGATCACGTTCCGCAAGACAAAGGACGTGTCAGGACCGCGCCGCCGTACGGACATCAGTACTCCGGAGAAAATACCAGGCGCATGTTCGAGTGTGATCGTGAGCACAGAGCCAGGAAGAAGGCGCTGTGGGTGTTGTCGGGAGAACAGGGTCTGTAGCCATTGTCGTTTCTTGGGTTCAGGCAGGTTTTGGCGCAGGAAAAACATCAAGCCTTTCCCGTTGCGCAGAGCCTGGCCACGGCCCGAGGGGACTGGGAGGGGTGGCGAAAGAATGGCATTTTTAGCGAATGGATATTCTGCAGAGCCGGCTTTCGAAGACAAAAGCCTCGATATTATGTTGCACGCTCTGAAGGGCATCACAGGTTCCAAGACTTGGACTGATAGGCTGAGGACTATGTAATGCTGATTATGTAAGACTGTTAGGTAGCATACAATTCACTGTCGTCCCTCAATTGTATCAGTCCTGGTTCAGAAGCAGTACTTGAATGCAAAAGTCAATGAGGGTGAATGATACATAGCAGAAACTAAATCAGACACATTATAACATGATAGTTCGTGCCTCAGAACAAGCTAGAAAAACCGCTAAGAGAGGTCACCAAGTACCTAACTTCGACAGCAAAACACGCAACACGCAACACGTTGCAAGTGTGCAACTTTTTGCTTCAAAAGCCCCGCCCCCGTCCTCTGTGATAGCTCGACAATACATTCAACACGTTGTGTGCGTCCAAAAACTCACCTCCCACGTGCACGATAGGGGCTGTACCCATAGCCACCTCGATAGCCACCTCGGTATCCTCCACGGTATCCGCCCCGGGGTGCACCTCGATCGCGTCCCCGGTTGAATCCCGGAACATTAGTACGCTTTGCTGTAACCTAGACACGCTGTGAAGCAACGGGGAGATTGTCTAGAATGTTATGGATGCCCACTTTTATTAGCCGTCCACGGAATAGGGAGTTATCCATTGCTAACGCGGCATCTATGAATTCAGCTTCTGCGAACTCGACATACGCGTACCTGTGGGGTAGAATGGAAGCCACGTCAGGATACAATAATGCGCCGTATATTAATCGTCCATACCCTTTAGGGTGCCCTGTGAACTTGTCGCACAGTATAGTCACTCGATTGATGGTTCCGCAAGCCTGGAAATGTCCCTGGATTTCTTCTGGGGTTGCGCCATAGTCCACCTGGATATTCCAAGTTCAGCAAGTGGCAGGGAGGGGTCGAGTCAATCACATACATTGCCCACGAAAACACTCCGCCCGTCTGAAACGGCCTTGTCTTCTTCAGTTTCCATCGGAACGCCGGCATCCGATCCGCCGCCTCCAGAACCAGCTGATTCTGCGGCAGCCTGGAGTTCACGCAACTTCTTGGCCTCCCGCTCCATCTCCTCCACGCGCTGCTTCATGAGTTGGATTTCCTGAGCGCACAGGACCGCTTTCTTTAGTTTTCAAGCAGCGTACTATGCAATTAGAGTAGAACCTTTGACTCAGCCTCCTCCGCGTCATCGAGCAATGGGTCCACGCTGTCAACCAGCGGTGTCTGTGCAGTCCCCACATCGGCCATTTGACGTTTTGCAAGTATGGTGAAGGACAAAAGTTTGCCGCCACGTAAACAAGGATACACAAACCTCCCGGCGCGCGCTACAATCTCTGCTGCGACGAACAGGGGCTACACTACTTCGAGTCGCCGAACCCCCCTTGAAGGTACGAATGTATGTACGTGAAAATCGGAAGAATGATAAGTTAAGTTGTGCCCCTTCTTTTTGTTGCCCTGCCGCAACCACACTTGACTTGGCACCATCTGGGGCTTCTGATATACATATCGACATGGATTCCGTGAAGCGGTACCGCAAGTATCCACACAATTGGAAGCTATTCGAGGTGGCCGTCTTGTTCTAACTTGATGTGGATCCTTCGCTTCCGACCTAAGGAGATCCCCCCCTCGTGTAATCGCGATGTCACCTCACCGATATTCAACATGCGTAAGTACATATATACTATTCAATGGACGAGTTTGGACACTACATAATATTGTCTTCAAAGTCAGGTCTTAGAAATAGGAAAACACGATGTGGTACAGCATAAGAGGGGCATGCATTCCGACAACGTGTTTTGCCGCATGTTCAAAAGCGGCGCATCGCTCAGAATAAACTTGCGGTGTCAACTCCAGCCTACTACTATCCGGTGTGCATCCGGCTATACAGTGGCGCCTTTGCAATGCACTGTCTGCCATGGCAATGGAAAACTGCGAACGTTTGCTTTGACAGAAGGTGGGCTTGTCAACGACATCATAGGACATGGGCTGCTATTTACCGGGTCCTTTCACAAGCGCTTCGCGCTTCGTCTAAGGGAAAGGATCAGCAAGGCTTCTGTGACGACTTGCAAGAGATTGCGTGGTACACCAACCAGCGTCTGTCCCGTTATGCTATCCGTTACGAACCGTCCACGGCTCCAATAGCGGCGGGTCCAATCACCTGGGCCAAGCCATGTGCTGCAGGGCAACACTCTAAGTCTTCCCATCAGGTTTTACTGGAAGACGTCCTTAGAACTCCGAGGAGCGGCAGCGGCGCCGACTTGTGGGCGCCCGTGCTTGATGAACGTCATGGGACCTCCCTGGTGTCGAGGTGTGATTGGTGACTATCCAAAGGCCAGGACTCGACTACCTGATCGGGCGCAAACAGATTCAGACACTTCCAAATGAAGCACATTCAATTGTCGACGTATATTCAGCTGCTACTACTGCGGAATGCGAGAGTGAGGGCGGGATGAGGTCTATTCCGTGACAAGGCTTCGAGCATGGTTTATCTCGCAATGCATATTGACACGTTGGTAATTATAATATTAGTGCTGCACTGTGATACTTCCCCGCAGCCTGTGACATTGGTCTAGACAGCGTAGAATTGACGTGTCGCAATCGCTGTACAAGTTACTGTATTCTGCATACTACATACTACATTTCCAGATCCTGCTAAGGCCCATCAGACTTCTGGAGGGCTGGCGCATACTGAGTGCAGTTCTAGCTTCTCCCGTCTAGCCACAGTGGTCCAGCCAGGGTGAACGGAGAGCTCAAATTGCATGAATTGAATCTTTCATTGTGGGGTGGTGACCTTGGATGAACACGTTTGATCGGCCAAAAGGGCGAAGAGCATTGTTTGTGAACGGATTGGACAATAAAAGGGGACTAATGCTTAGCGTGGGGCGCAGACAAATGAGCATCACAGCATGGAGGGTAACAAATCTGGGCGGGTAACGAAAGCGATCTAGGAGGACTGACTGACCAGGAAATAAGTTTGCTATCTTTTCACAACTCATAGTGCCCCGAAAGAACGGAATGATTCGGGTAGCTTGGCGGAGCCAGTTGAAATACATACTGATGTGACAGGACCTATTTCTTATCGCGAGGTGCCATTAGTCGGAGAGCAGTAGGCCTTGTGTACCACATTCCCTGGGGCGCTTTCGACCAGAAATACTCTCAATTAAGGGCCCTGGCGATCGGCGTCGAGACTTGATAGGGCGTCGAGGGTTCTGTATGATGGAAGCGATGATTTGTGAACAAGTCATAACGAGTAGTGATGACACATATATATTGATTATTTCTTCAAGCGTGACCTTCCATTGCATTTTAGTTGTGGTTAGTCGTTTTTCGCCATCATAATCTGGCCAGAAAGGGTGAAGCCGAAAAAAAAGACCGTTATTTATGCCCGGCGAGAGACTTAACTTGGTCACAAGTCAAGACTTTTCATAAAACTGGAGAGTCCAAGAGGATCGTACCACACGCCAGTCGAAAAAAAAGCGAATAAAGCGCAGCACTAGTCCCTTAATACATGGCGCGGGAGTATGTGTCTAACCATATCCGATATGTTGCCGGGGAGACGCAATGACGGAAGACACAATTGGAAACAACCACTGCCAATAAAAGGCGAAAGAGAATGAAAATTTGACGAGAAGCGCATGATCGAGGAGAAGGCACAAGGACTGTGCCATGGGTAGTCACTGAATTAGTCAGGTGGGCAATGCTCCTCCTCGCTTAAACCTAATAAA
>Ga0307511_10001463_pt1 | contig 24966 bp, 22 predicted proteins | sample 13_EM_MG_FD_200266 | JGI IMG/M metagenome (GOLD analysis project Ga0307511, IMG submission 200266) | Populus trichocarpa ectomycorrhiza microbial communities from riparian zone in the Pacific Northwest, United States - 13_EM | ecosystem: Host-associated > Plants > Roots > Unclassified | place... | reverse complement strand
GCGCCATTGCCGACCGCGTCGGCGGCCTGGACCTGGTGCTGCTCAGCCCCACCGACCCGGACGCGATGATCCAGCACGCCGACGAGTGCCGGCAGCGCGGCCTGGCCTTCGCCGTGGACCCGTCACAGCAGCTGGCCCGGATGGACGGCCATCAGGTGCGCCGGTTCGTGACCGGGGCCAGGTACCTGTTCAGCAACGACTACGAGTGGGAGCTGTTGCTGAAGAAGACCGGCTGGTCCGAGGCCGAGATCCTGGCGAACGTGGAGATGCGCGTCACCACCCTCGGCGAGAAGGGCGTGGAGATCGTCGGCCGCGAGGTCGGCTCGCTCCAGGTGCCGGCCGTGCCCGAGCTGGCCAAGGTCGACCCCACCGGCGTCGGCGACGGCTTCCGCGCCGGCTTCCTGTCGGCGGTGGCCGGCGGCCTGAGCCTGGAGCGCGCCGCCCAGCTCGGCGCCCTGGTCGCCGTGCACGTGCTCGAGGTCAACGGCCCGCAGGAGTGGTCCTTCGACCGCGAGGTCGCCCTGGGCCGCCTGTCCGACGCCTTCGGCCCCGAGGCCGCCGCCGAGGTCGGCGCCCTCCTCCCGGCCTGACCGGAACGAGTAAGGGCCCCGTCCGGTTGGACGGGGCCCTTTTGTCGGCAAGGCCGCGAGGTCGCGCCGGTCTCTGGAGCCGCGGGCCGGGAAAATCGCATCTTTTCAGCGATTTTCCCGGACTAGGCGAAGAGACCGGGTTCGAGCGACCTCGCCCCGCGCGGAACGCGCGGCGTGTTACAGCCGGACGGGGTACTGGGGCTCGGGGATGACCGGCTTGATGCGGCCCTCGGTGAAGATGCCGTGCCAGAGCATGAACATGAGCAGTGCCCAGATGCGGCGGCTGTGGTCGATGCCGCCGGTCCGGTGCTCCTCGATCATGGCCAGCACCGCCTGCTTGTCGATCAGGTGGTCGGTCTGGGACTGGCGCACGATGTCCAGCGCCCAGGGGTGCATGTCCTCGCGCAGCCAGTGCCGGATCGGCACCGGGAAGCCCAGCTTGCGCCGGTTGATCACGTGCGCCGGGATGATGTCGGCGATGGCCCGCCGCAGCGCGTACTTGGTGGTCTCGCGGGTGATCTTCTGCTCCAGCGGCACCTGCGAGGCGATCTTGAACACCTCGTTGTCCAGGAACGGCACCCGCAGTTCCAGCGAGTTGGCCATGGTGACCCGGTCGGCCTTGACCAGGATGTCGCCGCGCAGCCAGGTGAACAGGTCCACGTGCTGCATCCGGCTCACCGGGTCCCAGTCCGCCGACTCGCGGTAGGCCTTGGCGGTGGCGTCGGCGTGCGTGATCGACGAGCTGTAGGTCCGCAGCACCGACCGCAGCTGGTCGTCCCGGAAGATGCGCGCGTTGCCGTAGTACCGCTGCTCCAGGGTCAGCGCGCCGCGGCGCAGCAGGTCCTTGCCGCGCACGCCCTCGGGGATGCGGGTGGAGACCCGGCCCATGGCCTTGCGCAGGCTGCCGGGCACCTTCTCGAACGCGGCCAGCGACAGCGGCTCGCGGTAGATCGTGTACCCGCCGAACAGCTCGTCCGCGCCCTCGCCGGACAGCACCACCTTGACGTGCTGGCGGGCCTCGCGGGCGATGAACCACAGCGGCACCAGCGCCGGGTCGGCCACCGGGTCGTCCAGGTACCAGACGATCAGCGGCATGGCCTCCATCATCTCGGCCGGCGAGACGGTGCGGACCACGTGCTTCACGCCGATCGCGGCGGCCGACTCGGCGGCCACGTCCACCTCGGAAAAGCCGGCCCGCTCGAAGCCGGTGGTGAACGCGATCAGGTCCGGGTTGTGCTCCTTGGCCAGGGCCGCGATCACGGTGGAGTCGATGCCGCCGGACAGGAACGAGCCCACGGTCACGTCGGCCCGCATGTGCTTGGCCACGGAGTCGCGCAGCGCGTCGGCGATGTCGGCGTACAGCTTGGTGGCGTCGGCCGGGCCGTGCATCACGCGCGGGCGGAACTTCGGGTTGAAGTAGCGCTCGGTGACGATCTCGCCGCCGGGGGCGAAGGTGAACGACGTGCCGGACTCGATCCGCCGGATGTGCGTGTTCAGCGACTCGGGCTCGGGCACGTACTGGAGGATGAAGTAGTGCTGCAGAGCCCGGCGGTCCAGCTTGGGCTCGATGCCCAGGGTGTCGGCCAGCTCCAGGATGCTCTTCTTCTCGCTGGACATGGCGATGCCGCCGGGGCCGGCCGCGTAGTACAGCGGCTTGATGCCGAACGGGTCCCGGGCGCCGAAGATGATCTTCTTCTCGCTGTCCCAGATCATGAACGCGAACATGCCGCGCAGCCGGGGCACGGCCGCCGCGCCCCAGTAGTGGTACGCGGCGACGATCACCTCGCTGTCGCCGTCGGTGTGGAACTGGGCGCCGAACCGCTCGATCAGCTCGGCCCGCAGCTCGATGTAGTTGTAGATCTCGCCGTTGAAGGCCAGCGCGTACCGGTTCTCCTGTCCGGGCGGGCCCCACAGCAGCGGCTGGTGGGAGTGCTCCAGGTCGATGATGGCCAGCCGGTTGAAGCCGAACACCACCTCGCCGCCCTGCCAGGTGGCGACCTCGTCCGGGCCGCGGTGCCGCTGGCAGTGCAGGGCCCCGGCCAGCGCCGGACGCGCGGCGGCGGCCGCGTTCTCAGTGGGACAGATCAGTCCAAGCAGACCGCACACGTCCTAACCGCACCTCTCATCGAAACAGGGCACAACACACCGGGGGTCGCCGCCCAGTATGCCCATGGCGGGCCGGCGGTCCAGCGGCAGGCGGGTCGCCGGCGCCGGTTGGCTCGCACCGGTAGACGCGGCGCCCCGGCCCTCCGTTGCGCGCGCTTGCCGTCTCGATCACCCCCGAGGGGTGGCCAGACACCGCCTGGGTTAGGCTCCGACCTGATTGACGGCGGGGTGCCGTCACCGCTGCTGAGCAGCGGCTGGTGTGGGGTCACGCCAGAGGCCCGTCACGAGGAGGCAGCGAGCAGTGCGCCTGATGGAGGGCTCCCGGAAAGCACGGGTGGCCAAACTCGCCGGGCTGGCCGGCCTGGTCGCGGTTGCCGCAAGCGGCTGTTCGACCGACGAGGTCCTGCGCTTCGGTTGGCCGGTCGGCATCACGCCGCAGGCGGACGCCATGCGCGACCTGTGGACCTGGTCCGTGGTCGCCGCGCTCGCCGTGGGTCTGGTCGTCGCGATCCTGATCCTGTGGCCGGTGGTGTTCCACCGCAAGCGCAGCGAGGAGCTGCCCAAGCAGCTCCAGTACAACCACCCGCTGGAGATCGTCTACACGGTCATCCCGGTGGTCATCGTCGCGGTGCTGTTCTACTTCACCGCCACCACGGAGAACTACGTCACGGACAAGAGCCACACCCCGGACGTCACGGTGGACGTGGTGGGCTTCCAGTGGAACTGGGAGTTCAAGTACGAGGGCTACAAGACGCCGGACGGCGCCACGGTCTCCACCGTGGGCACCAGCAGCGAGATCCCGCTGCTGGTCCTGCCGACCAACAAGTGGATCCAGTACGACCTGGTGTCCACCGACGTCATCCACTCGTTCTGGGTGCCCGCGTTCAACTTCAAGCGCGACGTGTTCCCGGCGCCGGACAAGAACAACCAGGACTCGTCCTTCCAGAACACCATCGACCAGACGGGCTCGTTCGTCGGCCACTGCGCCGAGCTGTGCGGCGCCTACCACTCGGCGATGAACTTCGAGGTTCGGGCGCTGCCCAACGACCTGTTCCAGCAGTACATGCAGCTGCGGGAAAAGGTGAACGCCAAGACCGGCAAGCCGTACACGACGTCCGAGGCGCTGACCGAGCTGAACTGCGGCGAGCTGTGCGCGCCGCTGGCCACGACCACGCACCCGTTCAACACGGACCGCACGGCCCGGACCGGAAGCTGAGGAACCACCGATGAAGATTGAGTCCAGGATCTTCGAGGTCGTCGCCGGCTTCTGCTTCATCATGGCCGTCATCTACGGCCTGTGGGCCAAGGAGCCGGTCGGCATCGTCGCGCTGACCCTGACCGGCGGCCTGTGCCTGATCACCGGCACCTACTTCCGGTTCGTGGCCCGCCGCATCCCGGATCGTCCCGAGGACGACACCGAGGCCGAGGTCAGCGACGGCGCCGGCGAGCTGGGCTTCTTCAGCCCGGGCAGCTACTGGCCGTTCTCCATCGCGATCGCCGCCGCGATCGGCGCCCTGTCGCTGGCCTTCTTCCAGGTGTGGATGCTGGTGATCACCGGCGTGCTCATCCTGATCACCGTGGGCGGCCTGGTGTTCGAGTACCACACCAAGCCCAACCACGAGTGAGTTAGCTGAAGGTGTACTGAGCGAACGGCCCCGGGCATTCAGCCCGGGGCCGTTTTCGCGCACGATGCCCGTGTGCCGTTACTAGACGACCGAGCCGCCACCCGGCGACTGCTGGACCGCCTCGGGTTCGGTCCGCGACCGGGCGAGCTGGACGCGCTGGCCGCCGGCGGGTTCGCGGCGGCGTGCCAGCAGGTGCTGGCCCAGGCTCCCGATGCCACCCCGCTGCCGGACGTGGGAGCGGAACCACCGGCCATCACCAAGAAGGCCAGCGCCGCGGAGCGCAAGCAGCGCCAGAAGACGTTGCGGGGCCAGCAGGTCACGGCCGCCCAGTGGTGGCTGGACCGGATGGCCGGCACCGCCTCGGCGCTGCCGGAGCGGCTGACCTGGTTCTGGCACGGGCATTTCGCCACCAGCGTGCAGAAGGTGCGCAGCGCCCGCCTGATGCTGCACCAGAACCAGGCGTTGCGGGGCCTGGGCGGCGGCGACTTCACCGCGCTGGCCAAGACGATGATCGTGGATCCGGCGCTGCTGCTGTGGCTGGACGGCCAGCAGAACAAGGTCGGCGCGGCCAACGAGAACCTGGCCCGCGAGTTCATGGAGCTGTTCACGCTGGGCGTGGACCGCTACAGCGAGAACGACGTGCGCGAGGCGGCCCGCGCGCTCACCGGCTGGACGGTGAACCGCGACGCGATGACCTCGTCGTTGGCCCCCAAACGACACGACAACGGCAGCAAGACCGTGTTGGGAATCACCGGAAATCTCGATGCCGATGGATTTGTCGACATCGTGCTGAATCGTCCGGACTCGCCGCGTTTTGTGGCGGGCCGGCTGTGGTTCCGGTTGGTCAGCGCCACGCCGCCGGCGGCGGACGTGCTCGACCGGCTGGTCGCGGGCTACGGTCCGCAGCGGTCCATCGGGGGGCTGCTGCGGGCCGTGCTCGCCGAACCGGCGTTCCGCGACCCGGCGACCACATTGGTGAAGCAGCCGGTGGAGTGGGCCGCCGGTCTGATGCGGGCGCTGGGCGTGCAGCCGTCGAAGCTGCCGGTCACGCAGCTGGAGGCCGGGCTGCGGGGCATGGGCCAGGTGCCGTTCGAGCCGCCCAGCGTGGGCGGCTGGCCGGCCGCGCAGTCCTGGCTGACCACCTCGGCCGGGCTGGCCCGGCTGCACCTGGCCCAGCTGATCGCCGAGCACGCCGACGTGTCGCACATCACGTCCACGGCCGCCGCCGGCTCGGCCCTCGGCGTCGACACCTGGAGTCAGCGGACCGCGACGGCGCTGGCCGGCCTGCGAGGGGCACAGCTGGCCGCGATGGCCGCCTGCGCGCCGGAATACGTGGTGAGCCAATGAAAATCAGCCGACGCGGCTTCATCGTCGCCAGCGGTGTGGTCGGCGCGGGCGCGCTGGCCGTCGGGGCCACCCAGGTGAACTGGACCGACCTGATGACCGCGGCCGCCCAGGATCCGCTGCGCCCGGACACCGGCGTGCTGGTCGTCTGCACGCTCTACGGCGGCAACGACGGCCTGAACACCGTGGTCCCGGCGGCCGACCCGGCCTACCAGAAGGCCCGGCCCGACCTGGCCTACCAGCCGCACGAGGTGCTCGACCTCGGCGACGGTCTCGGCCTCAACCCGGGCCTGGCCGGCCTGAAGAAGCTGTGGGACGACAAGCGGTTGGCCATCGTGCGCGGCGTCGGCTACCCCAAGCCCGACCACAGCCACTTCCGGTCCATGGCCATCTGGCAGACCGCGTCGCCGGACAGCCCGCAGCCGACCGGGTGGCTGGGCCGCTGGCTGGACGTGACCGGCGACGATCCGCTGCGGGCCGTGTCCATCGAGCCCGTGCTGCCGCCGCTGATGGCCGGTCAGCGGGCCGCCGGCGCGACCCTGCCCGTGACCGGGCTCAAGCTGCCCACCGGGGCCATTGGCACGTCGTTCTCCCTGATGGGGCAACCGGAATCCGGTGAGTCGCCCGATCAGGCGAGGGTCGCTCGGTCCATCGCCGACCTGCACACCACCGCCACCAAGCTCGGGCCGGCGGTGAAACCCAGTGGCGCCAACCAGGGCCAGCTGGCCGCCCAGCTGGACGTCGTCGCCGGCCTGGTCGAGGCGGGCGTGCCGACGCGGGCGTATTCCGTGTCGCTGGGCGGTTTCGACACGCATGCCGACGAGAAGGGCACGCAGCAGCGCCTGCTCACCGAGCTCGACCAGGCGCTGTCGGCGTTCGCGGACCGGATGCGGCGCACCGACCGCGGCCGCCAGGTCGTGACGCTGGTGTACTCGGAGTTCGGCCGCCGGGTCGGGGCCAACGCCAGCGACGGCACCGACCACGGCACCGCCGGGCCGGTGTTCGTCCTCGGCGACCCGGTCCACGGCGGCTTCTACGGCGAGCAGCCCAGCCTGACCGACCTGGACAACGGGGACCTCAAGGAGAGCACCGACTTCCGCGACGTCTACGCCACCATGCTGCGGGATGTGTTGGGCGAGGACCCCGGCAAGATCCTGGCCGGCCACGACACAGTGCTAACCGGCCTGCTCGCCTGAGCACCTGAGACTGCGGGCGGCAACGCTTGGAAGGGGGCTTTCCTACACTCGGAGTGCAGGAAAGCCCCCTTCCAAGCACAAAAATCAGGCGGCGGCGAGCTTGCTCGATAGGGAGATCCACCGCTCCAACAACTCCGCCGCCACACCGGAGTCGATGGCCTGGGCGGCAACATTCAGGGCTGCCGCCAGGTCGGCGTGCAGGTCGTCGCCGAGGCCGTTGAACACGGCCACCGCGGCGGCCGCGTTGATCAGCACCGCGTCCCGCACCGGCCCGGTCCGCCCGGCCAGCAGGTCCCGCACCACCTGGGCGTTGTACGGCGCGTCGCCGCCGACCAGGTCGGCCGGCAGGGCCGGGGCGACGCCCAGCCGCGACGGGTCGATCCGGTCGGTCCGCACCGCGCCGTCCTGGGCGATCCACACCGAGGTGGTGGTGGTCGTGGTGATCTCGTCCAGCCCATCGTCCCCGCGCACCAGCAGCACATGCGCGCCGCGGGAGGCGAACACGCCGGCCATCACCGGGGCCATCGGCTCCCGCGCGCAGCCGACCAGGCCGTACTTGGGCTGCGCCGGGTTGGACAGCGGCCCCAGGATGTTGAACGCGGTCGGCACGGCCAGCTCGCGCCGCGGCCCGGAGGTGAAGCGCAGCGCCGGGTGGTAGGCGGGCGCGAAGCAGAACCCGATGCCGACCTCGGCCACGCACCGCTGCACCGCGTCCGGCGGCAGCTCGATGGCCACCCCGAGCTCCTCGAGCACGTCGCCGGTGCCGCACTTGGACGACGAGGCCCGGGCCCCGTGCTTGACCACGGGCACGCCGGCCGCGGCCGTGACGACGGCGGTCATGGTCGAGATGTTGACGGTGTGGGCCTGGTCGCCGCCGGTGCCGACGATGTCGATGGCCCGGCCGGCGACGTCGACCGTGCGGGCGTGCCGCAGCATCGAGTCGGCCATGCCGAGCACCTCGTCGGCCGTCTCGCCCTTGGCCCGCAACGCGACCGCGAACCCGGCGATCTGCGCGGGCGTGGCCTCGCCGGTCATCACCTGGTCCATCGCCCAGCCGGTCTGCGCCGCCGTCAGGTCATGCCCGGAGATCAGCGCGCCCAGCAGGTCGGGCCAGGTCAGCGTGCTCATCTCGGCACGGGCGCACCGGACCGCAGCACCTCTGCGACGGTCTCGGCCGCGGCCAGCGGGTCCAGCGGATGCACGATGACGGCGTCCGCCTGCGACCAGGTGGCCAGCCAGCGGTCGTCCTTGCGCCGCACGGCGATCACGATCGGCGGGCAGTTGGTGATCTCGTTCTTGAGCTGGCGGGACAGGCCCATGCCGCCGGTGGGCTGCGCCTCGCCGTCCAGGATGGCCAGGTCGATGGCGCCGCTGTCGACGTGGTAGAGCACGTCCGCCACGGTGCCGACCTCGACGTACTCCACGCGGCCCAGGTCCGGCGCCGGCCGCCGGCCGACGGCGTTGACGATCGCCTCGCGGACCTCCGGCCGGTGGCTGAAGACCAGGACCTTCCACGTCTGCGTGCTCATACCGTGATGCTATCTGTGTCACACCTTCAGGTCTGCAAGCAGTCCCATCCGAGGGCGTCCCCGCCCAGCCGCTGGGCCAGGCCGGCCATCCGGGACCGCTGCTGCGCGCAGCTCAGGGCGGTGATCACCTGCGCGCGCAGCGCGTGCAGGCGCGCGGGATCACCCGATTCGACCACCCGCAGCTCCCAGCCGTCCTGGGCCAGCAGCGCCCGGGCCGTCTCGACCTGGTCCGCCGGCAGCACCAGATGGTGCCGCAGCACCGCCGTCCGGTCGGCCCGCAGGCGGGGCGAACGGGCCAGCACGGCCGAGTCCGCCTCCGCCGGGTCGAAGGCCTCGGCGACGATCTCCAATGCAGGGTTGTCCAGGTCGAACGGCAATTCCACCCGCCGCCCGAACAGTGACCCCAATCGCCCGAACACGCCCATCGCTCTCGATCTCCCCGTGTACCCGACCCGACCGGGCGGCCTGATCCACCGCAGGCAATAATGCGATCCGTGACAACGGCAGCTCCCCCCATCGCACAGCGGGTGCACTCGCTGAATCGCCCGAACATGGTCAGCGTGGGCACCATCGTGTGGCTGTCCAGCGAGCTCATGTTCTTCGCGGGTCTCTTCGCGATGTACTTCACCGTGAAGGCCCAGAACGTAGGCGTCTGGCCGCCTGAGCCCACCCACCTGGACCTGTGGTACGCGTCGCCGTTCACCATCATCCTGGTGGCCTCGTCGATCACCTGTCAGATGGGTGTGTTCGCGGCGGAGCAGGGCGACGTGTTCGGGCTGCGCCGTTGGTACGTGCTCACCTTCGTGATGGGCCTGATCTTCGTGCTCGGTCAGGCCAACGAGTACCGCATGCTGGTCGAGGAGGGGACGACGATCCCCAACTCGGCCTTCGGCACGGTCTTCTTCCTTGCCACCGGCTTCCACGGGCTGCACGTGATCGGCGGCCTGATCGCCTTCATCTTCCTGCTCGTCAGGACGAGGTTGAGCAAGTTCACGCCGGCCCAGGCGACCTCGGCGATCGTGGTGTCGTACTACTGGCACTTCGTCGACATCGTCTGGATCGGCCTGTTCGCCGTCATCTACGTCCTTCCCTGAACCAGCCCCGAACTGACAGCAAGGGTTGCCCACCATGACCACCAAGCCACCCGCCGACGCGGCGGGCACGTCCGCCCCGGCGGGTAAGCGGGGCCGCTCGCGTTCCAAGCTCAAGCGGCGGGTTTCCGGCCTGTTGGCGCTCGGCGTCGCGCTGCTCGGCGCGGGCGCGCTGTACGCCGTCGTCGTGCCGGCGCCGCAGACCGCGCAGGCGTCGGACACCTCCTCGCTCGTCGAGCAGGGCCGCCAGCTGTTCAACAACAGCTGCATCACCTGCCACGGCGGCAACCTGGAAGGCGTCAAGGACCGCGGGCCGAGCCTGATCGGCGTCGGCTCCGCCGCGTCCTACTTCCAGCTGTCCACCGGCCGCATGCCGCTGTCCGGCGGCCAGACGGCCGAGGCCGCGCGCAAGCCCCCGGTGTTCACGCCGCAGCAGATCGACGCGCTGGACGCGTTCATCCAGTCCATGGGCGGCGGCAAGGAGAAGCCGACCGCCAGCGATGAGCAGCTGACCAGCGGCGACCCGTCGCGCGGCGGCGAGCTGTTCCGGCTCAACTGCGCCAACTGCCACAGCTTCACCGGCCGCGGCGGCGCGCTGTCCTCCGGCAAGTACGCGCCCGAGCTGGACGGCGTCACGCCGAGCCAGATCTACACGGCGATGCTGACCGGCCCGGAGAACATGCCGGTGTTCGGCGACCGCCAGCTCACGCCGGACGAGAAGAAGGACATCATCACGTACATCAAGTCCGTGACCGATGGCAACAACAACCCCGGCGGCAACGCGCTCGGTGGTCTCGGCCCGATCTCCGAGGGCCTCATCGGATGGATCGTGGGCATCGCCGCGCTGGTCGGCGTGACCCTGTGGATCGGAAGCAAGGCATGAGCGGCGAGCACGACGAGAAGCTGCCCACCGAGGCAGAGCTGGACGGCATGAGCCGGGACGAGCTGGTCAAGCTGGGCACCAAGCTCGACGGTGTCGAGCTGGTCAGCTACGAGGACCCGTGGCCGGTCAAGGGCACCAAGGCCGAGAAGCGCGCCGAGCGCGCCGTGGCCTACTGGTTCCTGCTGGCCGCGCTGGCCGGCCTGGCCTTCATCGCGGCCTTCCTGTTCTGGCCGTGGGAGTACGCGGCCCCGAACACCGACGGCTACTTCCTGTACAGCCTGTACACCCCGGTCATCGGCATCACGCTCGGCCTGACCGTGATCGGCCTGGGCGTCGGCGCGCTGAACTACACCAAGAAGTTCATCCCGCACGAGCTGGCCGTGCAGGACCGCCACGACGGCGGCTCGGCCAAGGTCGACCAGGAGACCATCCTGGCCGAGCTGGCCGACGCCGGCGTGCGCAGCACCATCACCCGCCGCTCCCTGGTCAAGCGGACCGCGGGCGCCGCGGCCGGCGTGATGGGGCTGGGCCTGGTGGTGCTGCCGCTGGGCGGCATGCTGAAGAACCCGTTCAAGGACACCAGCTCCAAGGACTCGCTCTGGCACACCGGCTGGCAGCCGAGCGTCCCGGGCGAGAAGGTGTACCTGCGCCGCAACACCGGCGACGCCGCCGAGGTCGCGCTGATCCGCCCCGAGGACCTGGACGCGGGCGGCTTCGAGACGGTGTTCCCGTTCCGCGAGTCGGAGCGGGGCAACGAGGAGGCGCTGTCCGCCGCGCTGCACCGCTCGGACAACCCGGTCATGCTGATCCGGCTCCGCCCGGACCAGAACGTGGTCAAGCGGTCCGGCCAGGAGAACTTCAACTTCGGCGACTACTACGCGTACTCGAAGATCTGCACCCACCTGGGCTGCCCGACCTCGCTGTACGAGCAGCAGACCGGTCGCCTGCTGTGCCCGTGCCACCAGTCGCAGTTCGACGTGTTCGAGTACGCCAAGCCGGTCTTCGGTCCGGCCGCCCGCGCGCTGCCCCAGCTTCCGATCGAGGTTGACGAGAGCGGATACTTCGTGGCGCGGAGCGACTTCATCGAGCCCATCGGCCCCGCGTTCTGGGAGCGTGACTCATGAGCGGCATCACCACGCCGACAAAACCGGCGAACACGGCGACTCGCGTCGCGGGTGGCGCGGCGAAGTGGGCCGACGACCGGTACCACCTGGCCGCCGGCATGCGTCGCCAGCTGAACAAGGTCTTCCCGTCGCACTGGTCGTTCCTGCTCGGCGAGATCGCCCTGTACAGCTTCATCGTGCTGCTGCTGTCCGGCACGTACCTCGCGCTGTTCTTCGACCCCTCCATGCAGGAGGTCACCTACAACGGCGCGTTCGACAACCTGCGCGGCATCCAGATGTCGCGGGCCTTCGCCTCCACCCTGGACCTGTCGTTCGAGGTCCGCGGCGGCCTGTTCGTCCGGCAGGTCCACCACTGGGCGGCGCTGCTGTTCATGTCGGCGATCGTCGCCCACATGTTCCGGATCTTCTTCACCGGCGCGTTCCGGCGCCCGCGTGAGGTGAACTGGGTCATCGGCGTCGTGCTGTTCATGATCGGCTCGCTCGAGGGCTTCTTCGGCTACTCGCTGCCCGACGACCTGCTGTCCGGCACCGGCCTGCGGGTCATGTTCGGCCTGATCGAGTCGATCCCGGTGCTGGGCACCTGGGTGGACTGGATCCTGTTCGGCGGCGAGTTCCCGGGCAACGTGATCCTGCCCCGCGTCTACACGCTGCACATCCTGTTGCTGCCCGGCGTCATCCTGGCGCTGATCGCCGTGCACCTGGGCCTGGTGTGGTACCAGAAGCACACCCAGTTCCCCGGCCCGCGCCGCACCGAGCGCAACGTCGTCGGCGTGCGCATCATGCCGGTGTTCGCGGCCAAGGGCGGCGGCTTCTTCGCCCTCGTCGCCGGCCTGACCGCGCTGATGAGCGGCCTGTTCCAGATCAACCCGATCTGGAACTTCGGTCCGTACAATCCGGCCCAGGTCTCCTCCGGCTCGCAGCCGGACTGGTACATGGGCTGGACCGACGGCCTGGTGCGTCTGTGGCCGGCGTGGGAGGCGTACATCCACCTCCCGTGGGGCCTGAACTTCACCATCCCGGCCCCGTTCCTGCCGTTCATGCTGGGCCTGCCCCTGCTCACCGGCATCGCCGCGGTCTACCCGTGGATCGAGCGCCGGATGACCAAGGACACCGCGCACCACAACCTGCTGCAGCGGCCGCGGGACGTGCCGGTGCGGACCAGCCTGGGCATGATGGCGATCACGTTCTTCATGGTCTGCCTGCTGTCCGGCGGCAACGACATCATCGCCGACAAGTTCGACATCTCGCTGAACGCGACGACGTGGATCGGCCGCATCGGCCTGCTGGTGCTGCCGCCGCTGGTGTACTACGTCACCTACCGGATCTGCATCGGCCTGCAGCGGGGCGACCGCGAGGTGCTGGAGCACGGCATCGAGACCGGCATCATCAAGCGGCTGCCGCACGGTGAGTTCATCGAGCTGCACCAGCCGCTGGGCCCGGTCGACGAGCACGGCCACCCGCACGCGCTGCCGTACCAGGGCGCTCCGGTGCCCAAGAAGATGAACAAGCTGGGCTCGGCCGGCGCGCCGGTGGCCGGCGGCTTCCTCTCGCCGGACCCGGCCGAGGAGGTCACCGCCCTGGCCAACGCCCAGGCCGAGGCGCACGCCGAGTCGGCGGCCGCCGAGGCCGAGTCGAGCCGGCAGAAGGAGCTGGCGGGCAAGCCCCAACAGCCCGAAGCCTGACCGCTAGGTTTGTGACAGGAAAGGCCCTTTCCTGGCGTCCAATGCCATGAAAGGGCCTTTCCTGTCGTTTGAAATGTCATGAAGGGCCCCATCCTGACGTTGAACGTCAGGATGGGGCCCTTCATGACATTGGGGGGTCACGTCTGGGCGGCGAGGGCGTCGCCGATCGGGGTGCGGTGGTAGAGCACGGACCGGCCGGATCGGACCCGGTCCAGCAGGCCGGCCCGCCGCAGCACGGTGAGGTGGTCGCCGACGGCCCCGACGGCCAGGCCCAGGCTCCGGGCCAGCTGGGTGGTGCTGGCCGGCGTGTCGAGGGCGAGCAGCAGCTGGGCCCGTGACCGGCCCAGCAGTCCACCGAGAGCACCCGGCTCGGCCGCCGCGGGGCTCTCCCACAGGGCTGCGACCCCGCGGGCCGGATAGACGATGGCCTTGGGCCATGGGTCCTCGACGTGCACGGCGGCGTTCGGCCAGACGAACACGGACGGGATCAGCAGCAGGCCCTCGCCGCGCAGGTCGATGATCCGGTCGTACTTGCGCAGCACCTCGATGCCGTGGTTGCGCCAGCGCACCTTGGGGTGCAGGCCGTCGAGCGCGGCGACCCAGCCGCCCTGGCCCAGCCGGCCGGCCCGGTGCACCACGTCCCGCTCGCAGATGGCCCGCAGCTGCGGCCAGTCCGGGGCGAGCAGCTCGTGCCAGGCCCGTTCCAGCACGTCGGCGAGGCGGGCCACCACGTCCGGGGCGTCGAGCACTGCTCGGGCCTCGTCGTCGGTCACGGGACGCAGTTTGGCGAACTCCCCGCGGGCCTGGCCCACGGTGATGGTCCGCATGGCGGCGAGGTCGTCCTCGATGGTCTGGGCCAGGCTCTGGGGGGACGGCACGATGAACTGCGCGCCCGCCGAGATCGAATGCAGGGCCATGACCCCGCGGAAGGCCGGATCTTGTCGCAGCCGGCGGTACGAAGGCGTGATTCGCGCCAGCCAGGGTGCGGGCAGCCGGCGCGAGGGTAGGCCGGTCAGTGACCGGAGCAGCCCGTTCAGCTCGAACAGCGGGGACAGCGCGAACCGGCTGCGGGCCAGGTCCTCGCCGCCGACCTCGAACCTCAGCATGCCTCGACCTTACGTCCGTGCACGAAACTATGGCCCGTCGCCAGTGCTTGATCCCAAGCTCGGCTCATGACGTACGCCGGCGTGCTGGCCGACAACTCGTTCCGGGTGCTGTTCACCACCCGCACCCTGGCCATCACGGCCGACACCGTGCGCATGGTGGCGCTGTCGGTGCTGGTATTCGCCGCGACCGGCTCGCCGCTGCTGGCCGCGGTGGCGTACGGGATCTCGTTCCTGCCGCAGCTCGTCGGCGGCAGCCTGCTCGGTGCCCTGGCCGACCTGCTGCCGCCCCGCCAGCTGATCGCCCTCGGCTACGGCGTGGAGTTCGGCAGCGGGCTGCTGTTAGGTCTGGCGCACCTGCCGGCGTGGCTCAGCATGGCGCTGGTCGCCGCCGTGTCGATGGCGACGCCGCTGGTGAACGGGGCGGTGGGCCGGGTGGTAGCCGACGTGCTCGGCGGCGAAAGCTATGTGCTCGGCCGCTCGCTGCTCAACTTGGCCTCGTCGGCGGCGCAGCTGGTCGGCATGGCCGGGGCCGGGGCGGCCGTCGCCGTGCTCGGCGCGCAGCACGCCATGCTGGTCACCGCTCTCCTGCACCTCGCCGCCGCCGTCTGGGTTCGGCTGCGACTGCCTGACCTGCGGGTTTCGCCGGGGGAGCGCGGCGCGCTGGCCGCGGTACGGCGCAGTTGGACTGGCAACCGGGAGTTGCTGCGGGACCGCACGATCCGGGCGCTGATTCTGGCGCAGTGGCTGCCGCCGGCCTGTGTCACCGGGGCGGAGAGCCTGATCGTGCCCTACGTCGCCGTCCGCGGCCTGCCGGCCCAGACCGGCGGCCTGCTGCTGGCCTGCCTACCGGTCGGGATGATGATCGGCAGCCTGGTGGTCGGCCGGGTCGTCGGGCCGGCGGAGCGGCGGCGGCTGCTGGTGCCGATGATGGCGGTGGTCGGCCTGCCGCTGCTCGGCTTCGCGATCGCCGGCCTGCCGGTGGTGGTGTGCGGGGCGCTGCTGGTGATCGCCGGGGTCGGGTTCGCCTACGGGCTGCCGATCCAGCAGCGGTTCCGCGACGTCGTGCCGGCGGCCGGCCGCGGCCAGGCGTTCGGCCTGCTGTCCACCGGCCTGATGACCGCACAGGGCCTTAGCCCCGTGGTGGCCGGCGCGCTGGCCGGAATCGCGCCGGTGTCGAACGTGATCGCCTTCTGCGGGGCCGGCGCGGTGCTGACCGTGCTGCTGTTCCGGCTGCGCGCCGTCGACGTGATGGGGGCGGTTTCGTAGACCGCCAACACAGGAGAGTGCTTGGCCCCGCCGGTGCCTGGACTGTCGGCTAGGGAAGGCACCGGTCACGAGGGGCCGAGCTCCGCGCGGAACGCGCGGCAGAAACTCAGTCGAGGCCGGCGGAGAAGGAGTCCTCCGCGTCGCGGCGGGAGTAGGAGCGGAAGGCGATGTGGGTGTCGGTGTTCAGCACGCCCGGCACCTTGCTGATCTTGCCCGGCACCAGCTCGGCCAGGTCCTCGTGCTTGGCCACCTTGACGTGCGCGATCAGGTCGACGTCGCCGGCGCAGGAGTAGACCTCCCGCACGCCGTCGATGTCGGCGATCGCCTGCGCGGCCTCCGGGATGGACTCGGCGGTGGCCTGGATCAACACGATCGCCGTGATCACGACGGGACCTCCTGTAATGGTTCGACGCCCTGCCGATCGTAGGGCAAGGATCACCGCATGAACTGGACCGTTCGCCCCGCCGTGCCGGCCGATGCCGAGGAGCTGGTGCGTCTGCGGGTCGTCGTGTTCGAGGCCATGGGACGCGACGTCACCGTTGGCGACTGGCAGCGGCCGTGTGTGGAGGTCTTCCGCCGTGAGCTCGGCGGGCCGGGCCTGATCGCCACCGTCATCGACGCCCCCGACGGCGGGCTGGCCTGCACCGCCGCCGCCTTCGTCCGGCTCGACCTTCCGCGCCCCGGCGAGATCGGCTCCATGTCGGCGCATCTCCACAACGTCTGCACCGACCCGGCTTGGCGTCGCCGGGGCCTCGCGCGCCTCGCGGTCACCGCCCTGATCGCCCAGCTCGACGCCCTCGGCGTGCGGCGGTCCGACCTGCACGCCTCCGAGGACGGCTTGTCCCTGTACGAGAGCCTGGGTTTCAAGCCCTACGCGGGCGGGGTCGAGATGGTGCGCTATCTCAGTTGAGGTTGACGCCGGCTCAATTGAGCCCGGCGTAGGTCTCCCGGCCGGCGACCGCGCGGTCGACCCAGGCCCGCCAGCCGGCGGCCGACTTCGCGGGCTCGGACCAGGGCGTGTCGCAGTAGACCAGCCGCGTGCCGGGGCGGTTGAGCCAACGCAGCACCACCCCCGTCTCCTCGGCCGGCGCGCCGCGCAGCGGGCCTTCGCCGGGAATGACCGTCTCGGCCGAAGCGACGAGGGCGTCGACGACGGGCATGGGCCGGACGCCGCGACGGGCCACGCCGGCCGAGGCCAGGCGGCCGTGGCGGACCACGGAGAACTCCCAGCCGCCGCTGCCGTCTGGGCGGGCGGCGACCAGCTCGGGCAATGCGGCGAGCGCGGTCAGCCGCTGGCCGCGGTCGACCGCCCGGACCAGGTCGGCGAGGCGGTCGCGGCGGACGGCCGCCTCCTCGAACCGTTCGGCCAGGGCCAGCTCCTCCAGCTGGGTGGCCAGCCGGTCGAACGGCGTGAGGTTCCGACCGGCGATGAGATCCCGGACGGCCGCCGGGGCGTGGCCGTAGTCGTCGACGTCCTGCCGGCCGGCGCAGGGCGCCCGGCAGCGGCCGAGCTCCGCCAGCGCACATGGCGTGCCGTTGGCCCCCTTCGCTGGGATCCGCTGGCTGCACGTGCGCAGGCCGGTGGCGTCGCTCAAGGCAGTGGCCGCCGTGTCGGCCGACGCCCGTGACCGAAACGGCCCCAGCGCGCCGTCACGGGGCCGGCGGACCACCGACAGCCTCGGGAACGCCTCGTCGGTCAGGGTCACCCACCAGCCGCCCTGCTGGTTGCGGGACCGCCGGTTGTACTGCGGCTTGTGCGCCGTCAACAGGCGCAGCTCCCGCACTTCCGCCTCCAGCGAATGGGCGCACACCACGGAATCCACCCGGATCGCCAGCGCCACCATCTCCCGGATGCGGCCTCGGCTTTCGCTGCCCGTGAAGTACTGACGTACCCGTCGCCGCAGGTCGGAGGCTGTGCCGACGTACAGCACCTCCTCCGACGGGCCGCGGAACAGGTACACCCCCGGCTCCGACGGCAGGTGCGCCGCCAGCGTGCGCTTCCGGCGCTGCGCCGGCGTGACGTCCGGGAGGTAGTCGAACAGCTCCTCCAGCGACTGCACGCCCATCGGGCCCACCCGCTCCAGCAGGCCGTGCAGCACGTCCACCGTCGCCTTGGCGTCGTCCAGGGCCCGGTGGTTCGGCGTCGTGTCCGTGCTGAACAGCTCGGCCAACGCCGACAGCCGGCAGCTCGGCGCCTCCTCCCGGGTCAGCACCCGCCTCGCCAGCCGCACAGTGCACAGCACCGCCGGCTTCGGCCAGGCGTAGCCGTGCTCCGTGCACGCCGCCTTCAGGAAGCCCGTGTCGAAGGCCGAGTTGTGCGCCACCAGCACCGCGCCCGCCGCGAACTCCAGGAACGCCGGCAGCACCTCTTCTATCGGCGGCGCCGTGTACACCATCGCCTCGGTGATGCCGGTCAGCCGCACGATCTCCGGCGGGATGCCGCGCCCCGGGTTCACCAGCGTGCCGAACTCGCCCAGCACCTCCCCGCCCCGCACCTTCACCGCCCCGATCTCGGTGATCGCGTCCTCGCCGGCCCGGCCCCCGGTGGTCTCCAGGTCGACCACGACAAACGTGGTCTCCCGCAACGGCGTGCCCAGCTCGTCGAACGTCAGCTGGCCGAGATCGTCAGCAGTGGCAGTCATGGTGATCGGGATGCTGCCAGGGGGGTCTGACAGTTTCGCGCGCTCCCCAACGCTGGGAATGCGCCTTTCCTCCACTCCGAGTGCAGGAAAGGCGCATTCCCAGCGTTGGGGGTGCCGGCAAATGGGTGACCTGGGGTGTTGTTGCTGTAACAAGCTGGCGATGTGGGTCGGTTCCCTGTCAGCCGTGGGCGGCGGCACCTACTAGCCTGTGAGGGTGTCCGCGTCAGCCGAAGCCGATGAGCCGGGTCAGGGGCCCGAGCTGTCCCCCGTGGACGGTGGCGATGATCAGTCCACTGTGGACTGGTCGGCGCTGCCCGACCCGGTGCGGGCCCGGCTGGCCGAGATCAGCGCGGACGCGGTGGGGGCGCTGGCCCGGGTGGACATCCCGCAGCAGGTGAAGGCGGTGGCCCGGTTCGCGCCGGCCAAGCGGGCCCGGCTGGGCGGGGCGGCGCTGATCGCGGGCCTGCGCGACGTGCCGGCGTTCCGTACGGCGGTGGTGGAGTGGTGCCGCGAGCACCGGCCGGCGGCGCTGGACGGCACCGCGCCGGACCCGGTGACGGCGGCGGCCGCGTCGGTGCTGCTGGGCGAGCCGACCGCGGTGCACTTCGTGGAGCTGGTGGCCAGACGGGTCGGCGAGGCGCAGCTGCGCGCGGAGCGGGACACGGCGGTGACCAAGGCCCAGCGCGCGGACGTGGAGCTCCGCCGGGTGCAGGGCGAGCTGGACGCGAACCAGGGCGCGGAGGCGAAGGTCCTCCAGGAGCGGGACGCGGAGCTGGAGCGGCTGCGCAAGCGGCTCAGAGAACAGGGCGTGAAGCTGCGCGAGGCCCGCGACCGGGCGGACAACGCGATGGCCGAGGCGGAGAAGGTCCGCACGGAGGCGTTGGCCGAGGTCAAGGCCCTGAGCGCGGAGCGGGACCGAGAACGCGAGCGGGCCGAGACGGAGCGGGCGAAGGCCCGCCGCGCGGAGAACGACGCGGAGATCGCCCGCCAGTCCGCCCGCGAGGCCCGCCAGGCCGACGAGGTCCGGCTGGCGCTGCTGGTGGACACGTTGGACGGCGCGGTCACCGGCCTGCGCCGCGAGCTGGCGCTCGGCGGCGGCACGGGCCCGCGCCCGGCGGACATGGTGCGCGGCGCGACGGCGGCGCAGGGCACGGTCGGCCGCGTGGAGGATCCGGCGGCGCTGGACCGGCTGCTGGCGCTGCCGGCGGTGCACATGGTCGTGGACGGCTACAACGTGACCAAGACCGGCTACCCGGAGCTGCCGCTGTCGGACCAGCGGGACCGGCTGGTGCACCAGATGGCGGTGCTGGCGGCCCGGACCGGGGCGGAGGTCACGGTCGTCTTCGACGGCGCGGGCGTGGTGGCGGTGCCCTCGGCGGCCCCGCGCGGCGTGCGTGTCCTGTTCTCCGACCCGGGCGTGCTCGCCGACGACGTGATCAGGGCCCTGGTGACGGCCGAGCCCGAGGGACGCCCTGTGGTTGTTGTCACGTCCGACCGCGCGGTGGCGGACTCGGTGCGCCGCCGCGGCGCGCACCCGGTGCCGTCGGCGGTGCTGCTGGCCCGCCTGGTCCGGGTGTGAAGAGTTAAACCCCCTCGACCTGCCGATTCGGTGAACGGGTGGCCGGTCGCGCCGAACGGGATTCACGCCAGGTCAACATGGGTGGCGGGGAGTACCCGGTGTGATGCTCCGAACGAGTGAGCACGACCGCTCATCGGTCGCCGTCGTCACGGCGGGTGGACGGACCGACCCTCCTTTCGTAACCTACCCGAGACCTTGCGGCGGTCAGCCGGCCGACCAGGCCGGCGACGCAGGGTCACCGTCCGTGTCGACCCGTCGGGGGGCCGACCGCTCTGGCGGGCTCTACCTCGAAGGAGACACCACCAACGTGGCGTCGAACCGACTCAAGCACGTGGTGCGGGGTGCCATCGCCCTCACGGCTGTGGCCACCGTCGTCGGCCTGAACCCCGGGTCCGCCGTCGCCGATCCGCCGTCCAACCTCCAGGACGCGAAGTCGCAGCTGGACGCGGCCAGCAAGGCCGCCGAGGTCGCCGACCAGGCCTATCTGGCCGCGCAGGACGACCTGAAGGCCAAGCAGGCCGAGGTGGCGAAGGCCACCGCCGACATCCAGACCTACACCCAGCAGGCCAAGGACGCGCAGGGCAAGGAGGACCAGTACCGCGGGCAGGTCGACCAGCTCGCGTCGGCCGCCTACACCGGCGCGCAGTTCACCCAGCTGTCCGCGCTGCTGACCGGCAAGTCCGCCCAGGACTTCCTGGACCAGTCCAGCGAGCTGCAGTTCCTGGCCCAGCAGAACGCGGCCGTGATGGACGGCTACGACAACGCGATCAAGACGGCCGACAGCGCGAAGGCCAAGGCCGCCGACTCGCAGGTGAAGTCGCAGGCCGCTGCGGACGCGGCGCAGAAGATCCTGGCCGACCTGGACCAGAAGAGGCAGGCCGCGGACACCGCCAAGGAGAAGTCCCAGTCCGCCTACAACCAGCTCGACGCGGCGGCCAAGGGCCTGCTCGCGGGGGCCGGCGACATGGGCGTCTTCCTCGGCCCGCCCGGCGCGGCCGGCACCGCGATGGACGCGGCGGTCGGCGAGCGCGGCGTGCCCTACGTCTGGGGCGGCACCACGCCGGCCGGCTTCGACTGCTCCGGCCTGATGCTGTGGTCCTACGCCAAGGCCGGCGTCACGCTGCCGCGCTCGGCGGCCGCGCAGTACACGGTCGGCAAGGCCGTCTCGCTCGACGCGCTCATCCCGGGCGACCTGATCTTCTACGGCAGCACCGCCTCCAACATCCACCACGTCTCGATGTACGTCGGCGGCGGCAAGGTGGTGCACGCCCCGACTGAGGGCGAGGTCGTGAAGATCGTGCCGATCGGCAACTCGGGCTCGGACATCTTCGGCGCCAAGCGCATCGTGGGCTGATTCCGACGAGCTGGGCCAACGGGCACGAGGCCGGCACCCGCGCGGGGTGCCGGCCTCGCTCATTCACCCGGTCGGTACCCTGCTCGGCGTGGTGGCCAACAAACTCAGACATGCGGTGCGTGGTGCGGTGGCCCTCTCGGCCGTGACCGCGGTGGTGAGCCTGAACCCCGGCGCGGCGGTCGCAGATCCCACCCCCAGCAACGCCCAGGACGCTCAGAAGCAGGTCGAGCAGCAGACCCAGCAGGCCGACCAGATCGGGCAGCAGTACCTCGCGGCCAAGGACGACCTGGCCGCCAAGCAGGCCGACCTGGCCAAGGCCAACGCCGACATCCAGACCTACGGCAAGCAGCTGACCGACGCCCAGGCCAAGGAGGAGCAGTTCCGCGGCCAGGTCGACCAGGTCGCGGCGGCCGCCTTCGACGGCGCGCAGTTCACCCAGCTCTCCGCCCTGCTGACCGGCAAGTCCGCCCAGGACTTCCTGGACCAGTCCAGCGCGTTGCAGATGCTGGCCCAGCAGAACGCCTCGGTGCTCGACACCTACGACGGCGCGATCAAGCAGGCCTCGGACGCCAAGACCAAGGCGACCGACGCGCAGAAGAAGGCCCAGGACGCGTCCGACGCGGCGCAGAAGATCCTGGCCGACCTCCAGACCAAGCAGGACGCCGCGGTCAAGGCCGTCGCCGACGCCAAGGCGGCCGTGGCCAAGCTCAGCGCCGCCGCCAAGGCCGCCCTCGGCGGGGGCGGCGACATGGGGACGTTCATCGGCCCGGCCGGCGCGGCCGGCACCGCCATGGACGCGGCCCTCAGCCAGCGCGGCGTGATGTACCAGTGGGGCGGCGAGACGCCGAATGTCGGCTTCGACTGCTCCGGCCTGATGCAGTGGGCCTGGAGCCAGGCCGGCGTGAGCCTCCCGCGCTCCGCCGCCGCCCAGTACACCGTCGGCGTGTCGGTGTCCCGGGGCGCGTTGCAGGCCGGTGACCTGGTGTTCTTCGGCAGCACGGCATCGAACATCTACCACGTCGGCATGATGGTCAGCCCGACCCAGATGGTGCACGCCCCGACCCAGGGCGAGTCGGTGAAGGTCGTGCCGCTGTCGGTCATGTCCGACTACTTCGGCGCGAAGCGCCTCGTCGGCTGAGGTCCGGTCCGAGCCGCGGCTAGTCTGACGCCGTGACCGGAGCAGCCCGGTTCAGGGCATGGCTGGTCGCGGCGATCGCCGTGACGCTGCTCGGTGGCGTGGTCCTGCTCGTCGGGCAGCCCGCCACCGGGCCGGGTCCGGCCGCCCGGCTGTCCATCGGCGCCCCGAGCGAGCCGACCGGCCAGGGCGCGCCGACGCCTGAAGCACGGCTCACCGAGGTGACGGCGTTGCTGCGCGGCCGGGCGACCGCGGTGCTGCACCGGGACCGCGCGGCCTTCCTGGCCACGATCGACCCGTCCGCGTCGTCGCAGTTCCGGGACGCGCAGGCGGCGATGTTCGACAACCTCGCCGACGTGCCGCTGTCGGTCTGGTCCTACGACGTCGATCCGACCGACGTCACCTCCGTGCCGGCGAACGCGTTCCCGGCCGACGAGCTGTGGGCGCCGGACGTGCAGCTGAACTACGCGCTGGACGCGGTGGACCGCGATCCGACCGGCAAGCCGATGGGCTACCTGTTCGCGCGGCACGGCTCGAAGTGGTACCTCGCCTCGGACACCCTGACCACGCGGCAGACCTGGCGCGGACCGTGGGACTTCGGCCCCGTGACGGCGCTGCGCACCAAGTCCGGGCTGGTGCTGGCCCATCCCGCCGAGAACGACCTGGCCACCAGGATCTCCGGCGAGCTGGACTCCGACGTGGCCGCCGTGAGCGCGGTGTGGGACCAGCCGTGGCCGCGCGAGGTCGCGGTGCTGGTGCCGGACTCCGAGGACGAGCTGAAGGCGTTCGTGGGCCCCGAGTTCGCGGTGGACGCGATCGCCGCGGTAGCCGTCGCCGACCGGGTGGACAACACCAGCCACACCGCCGTCGGGCAGCGGGTGGTGCTCAACCCCGACAACGCCGACAAGATGCCGGCGGCGTCGCTGCGGGTGGTGCTGCGGCACGAGATGACCCACATCGCCGCCCGCGGCTACACCGTGGACGGCACGCCGATGTGGATGCTGGAGGGCTTCGCCAACTACGTCGGCTACCGGGACAGCGGCATCCCGCTGTCGGTGGGCGCGGCCGACGTGGCCGACCTGGTCAAGGCGGACACGCCGCCGACCGACCTGCCGGCCAACGGCGACTTCGCGGCCAGCGGCGAGAAGATCAACCTCGCCTACGACGAGGCGTGGACGCTGACCTCGTTCATCGCCGACACCTTCGGCCAGCACGCGCTGGTCACGCTCTACCTGCGCATCGCCGGCGGCAGCCCGGACGCCGCCGTGGACCAGCCGCTGCACGACGTGCTGGGCGTGGACAAGGCCGGGCTGATCGCCGGCTGGCAGGACTACCTGCGCCGGAACATCTGATCTTGCCGGGTCAGCCGGGTAACGTGGCCCGGTGCGCAGGACGTTGCTGGTGACCAACGACTTCCCGCCGCGCCCGGGTGGCATCCAGTACTACCTGCACGCGCTGGCCGGCCTGCTCGGCGGCGACCTCGTGGTGTACGCCCCGGCGTGGTCGGGCAGCGAGGCGTTCGACGCCCGGCAGCCGTTCCCGGTGGTGCGCCATCCCGACCCGCTGCTGCTGCCCTCGCCCGACGTGCACCGGCGCGTGGCCGGCCTGCTGCGGTCCGAGCGCTGCGACGCCGTCTGGTTCGGCGCGGCCGCGCCGTTGGGGCTGCTAGGGCCGCACCTGCCGGTCGACCGGGTCGTGGCCAGCACCCACGGCCACGAGGTCGGCTGGTCCATGGTGCCGGGGGCGCGGCAGGCGCTGCGCCGCATCGGCGACACCGCCGACGTGGTCACCTTCGTCAGCCGCTACACCCGAGCCCGCATCGCCGGCGCCTTCGGCCCCCGCGCCGCCCTGGAACATCTGGCCGCCGGCGTCGACATCTCCGTGTACAAGCCGGACCCGGCCGCCCGCGAGTTCATCCGCGCCCGGCACGGCCTGTCCGACCGGCCGGTGATCCTGTGCGTGTCCCGGCTCGTGCGGCGCAAGGGGCAGGACGACTTGATCCGGGCCATGCCCAAGATCCGCGAACGGGTGCCGGACGCCACGCTCGTGCTGGTCGGCGACGGCCCCGACGGCGGCCGCCTGAGCACCCTCGCCGACGCCGTCGGCAAGAGCATCGTGTTCGTCGGCGAGGTCCACGCCGAGGAGCTGCCGGCCTACTACGCCGCCGGCGACGTCTTCGCCATGCCGTGCCGGACCTTGGGCCGCGGCCTCGACGTCGAGGGCCTCGGCCTGGTCTACCTGGAGGCCGCCGCCACCGGCCTGCCCGTCGTCGCCGGCCCCGCCGGCGGCGCGCCCGAGGCCGTGCGCGAGGGCGTCACCGGCCACGTCACCTCTCGTGACGACCTGGCCCACACCCTCGCCGACCTGCTGCTCAACCGCGACCTCGCCGCCAAGATGGGCGCCGCCGGCCGCGAGTGGATGGCCACCTCGTGGCGCTGGGACGACCGCGCCACCAAACTCGCCGCCCTCATCGACGGTCGTCGTCCGCCAAGTCCCTGAGCCGCCGCTCGACCTGCTCGACCTTGGCCGTCCGGTGCTGGGAGCGGTAGAGCGCGAGCGCCTCCCGCCAGAACCGTCGACACTCCGCCGGGGCGCCGAGATCCCGGTGGACGTCGCCGATGTTGAGCAGGGTGTCCGCCTTCTGGTAGCGGTTGCCGAGGTCGCGAAAGATGGTCAGCGCCTGGCCGAAGTAGTCGAGTGCCTGGTGACTGTCG
>Ga0307511_10001462_pt1 | contig 24966 bp, 18 predicted proteins | sample 13_EM_MG_FD_200266 | JGI IMG/M metagenome (GOLD analysis project Ga0307511, IMG submission 200266) | Populus trichocarpa ectomycorrhiza microbial communities from riparian zone in the Pacific Northwest, United States - 13_EM | ecosystem: Host-associated > Plants > Roots > Unclassified | place... | reverse complement strand
GTCCGGCGCGACGCCCTACATGGTCAACCACGGTATTTCCACGGCCGCGTTGATGCTGGTCGCCGGATTCCTGATCTCGCGGCGCGGCTCGCGTCTGATCGCCGACTACGGAGGGGTGCAGAAAGTGGCCCCGGTGCTCGCCGGCACCTTCCTGATCGGCGGTCTGGCCACCCTGTCGCTGCCGGGACTCGCGCCCTTCGTGAGTGAGTTCCTGGTCCTGGTCGGCACGTTCTCGCGCTACCCGGCGGTCGGAATCATCGCCACCTTCGGCATCGTCCTCGCCGCGCTCTACACCCTCGTCCTCTACCAGCGGACGATGACCGGCCCGGTGAAGCCCGAGGTCGCCGCGATGCCGGACCTGCGACCGCGCGAACTCCTGGTCGTCGCCCCGCTGATCGTGCTGCTGATCTTCCTGGGCGTCTACCCGAAGCCGGTCACGGACATCGTGAACCCGTCGGTCAAGCAGACCCTGTCCGACGTACACAAGAAGGATCCCAAGCCCTCGGTGGAGGCGGCCAAGTGAGCGCAACAGCCGTCCACAGCCTGTGGACAACGGCGGCCGGTGCGGCCGACCCGATCGCGAAGATCCCCGCACCGAAGATCGAGTACGGGCAATTGTCGCCCACCTTGATCATCCTCGGCGCGGCGCTCATCGGGGTACTGGTCGAGGCGTTCGTCCCGCGCAAGTCCCGTTACTACGCCCAGGTGTTCGTGTCCGTCGTGGCGCTCTGCGCCGCCTTCGCGGCGGTCGTGGCGCTCGCGGCGGACGGGTACGGCACCACCAAGGCGCACATCGCGGCGATGGGCGCGATCGCGGTCGACGGACCGTCCCTGTTCCTCCAGGGCGTGATCCTGCTCTCCGGACTGGTCGGCCTGTTCACCTTCGCCGAGCGGCGCCTCGACCCCGAGGCGCACGGCAACCGGGTCGACTCCTTCGCCGCACAGGGCGCGTCCGTGCCTGGCAGCGACAGCGAGAAGGCCGCCGTCAAGGCCGGTTTCACCACCACGGAGGTGTTCCCGCTCCTGCTCTTCGCGGTCTCCGGAATGCTGGTCTTCCCGTCCGCCAACGACCTGTTGACCCTGTTCGTGGCCCTGGAAGTCTTCTCCCTCCCGCTCTACCTCCTGTGCGCCCTGGCCCGCCGCAAGCGGCTCCTGTCGCAGGAAGCCGCGGTCAAGTACTTCCTCCTCGGCGCCTTCGCCTCCGCGTTCACCCTCTTCGGCATCGCGCTGCTCTACGGCTACGCGGGCTCGATGTCGTACGCCACGATCGCGCAGGTCGTCGACGGCTCCATCACCAACATCAACCCCGCCCTCGCGGACACCATGGGCAACGACGCGCTGCTGCTCATCGGCGGCGCGATGATCGTCATGGGGCTGCTGTTCAAGGTGGGCGCGGTGCCGTTCCACATGTGGACGCCCGACGTCTACCAGGGGGCGCCGACCCCGGTCACCGGCTTCATGGCCGCCGCGACCAAGGTGGCCGCCTTCGGAGCGCTGCTCCGGCTCCTCTACGTCGTGCTGCCGGGCCTGCGCTGGGACTGGCGGCCCGTCATGTGGGGCGTCGCGATCATCACGATGCTGGGCGGCGCGATCGTCGCGATCACCCAGACCGACATCAAGCGGCTCCTGGCGTACTCGTCGATCGCGCACGCGGGCTTCATCCTCGCCGGCGTCATCGCGACCACCCGGGACGGCGTCTCGTCCGTGCTCTTCTACCTGGGCGCCTACTCGTTCGTGACGATCGGCGCCTTCGCGGTCGTCACCCTCGTACGGGACGCGGGCGGCGAGGCGACGCACCTGTCCAAGTGGGCCGGGCTCGGCCGGAGGTCACCACTGGTCGCGGCGGTATTCGCCGTGTTCCTGCTGTCCTTCGCGGGCATTCCGCTGACGGCCGGCTTCGCCGGGAAGTTCGCCGTGTTCAAGGCGGCGGCGGCCGGCGGCGCGGCCCCGCTGGTCGTGGTCGGTGTGCTCTCCTCCGCCATCGCGGCGTTCTTCTACATCCGCGTGATCGTGCTCATGTTCTTCAGCGAGCCGAGGCCCGACGGCCCCACCGTCGCGGTCCCGTCCCCGCTGACCATGGCGACGATCGGGGTGGCCGTGGCGGCCACGCTCGTCCTCGGTGTGGCCCCGCAGTACTTCCTGGACCTGGCGAACCAGGCGGGAGTCTTTGTTCGCTGAGGGCAGCGTGAAGGCCCCGGTTCCCTTCGAGGGAGCCGGGGCCTTCGGTGTGTGTTCGGTCAGGGCGACGGGCAGACGACCTCGGGGTTCCATGCCGCGAACAGGCCCGCGGAGTTGGGCTTGTAGATCCAGGCGTGGAGGGTGAAGTAGCCGGGCAGCTGGCCACTCTGGAAGGTCTGCCCGAACAGCTTCGGCGCGGCCTGGCCCGTGTCCTTCACCACCCACTCCACCGCGACCAGCTTGCGCCCGTCGGTGAACTCGGAACCGTCCGCGTAGTCGCTCTTGAACCCGTCCGCGTACAGCAGGGCCGCCGGCTTCGCCGGATCGAGTGAGTCGATGTTCGCCGGGTTGACGTAGTGGTAGCCCATGCCGCCCTCGGCCGGGTCGGCGACACAGACGTCGGTGCGTGCGTAGCCGCCGCCCGCCGCGAAGCCCTCGTACCCGTACTTCGAGGTGGCCTGGTACGTCTTGCTCAGCGTGGTCCACACGGACGGGTCGGGGTCGGACGCGGCATGGGCCGAGGCCGCGGTCAGCGCGAAGGCCGCGGCCGTCGCCACCGCGACGGCGGTCTTGACGGCGCCCCGCAAGGGCAAGGAGGACGGGGGCCGAGGGGACAGCGGCCGAGGGAACATGGTGGAGCTCCTTGGACTTCGGGAGGCGTCCGCGCACGGCGCGCCGTCCGTTCGGTGGCGTGGCGGACCTCCCCCGGCCCGTCCGAGCAGCATGTTCCGGCCGTACCCGTCGCGCCATGTGACGGGAGCCATTCGACTGACCACGGCCGGTCACCGCCGCGGGCCTGTGGATAACTCCGACGCTGTCAGCGCGGAGCCCTATCGTGGACGCAGTGGTCGAGGGACGACGTACGGGGGACGAGCGATGCACGGGATGGGCGGGACGGTTGTGACGACCGAAGTACGGACGCCGACGGCGCACAACGAGAGCGAGGCACTGGCCACGCTCCACCGCGTCTTCGGCTACGACAGCTTCCGCGGCGCGCAGGAAGAGGTCATCGAGCATGTGGTGGCCGGCGGCGACGCCGTGGTCCTCATGCCGACCGGTGGCGGCAAGTCGCTGTGCTACCAGATTCCGTCCCTGGTCAGACCCGGTACGGGCGTTGTCGTCTCCCCGCTCATCGCGCTGATGCAGGACCAGGTGGACGCGCTGCGGGCGCTGGGTGTGCGCGCCGGGTTCATGAACTCGACGCAGGACTTCGACGAGCGGCGCGTGGTCGAGGCCGAGTTCCTCGCCGGCGAGCTGGACCTCATCTATCTCGCGCCGGAGCGGCTGCGGCTCGACTCCACCCTGGATCTGCTCTCGCGCGGCAAGATCTCGGTGTTCGCCATCGACGAGGCGCACTGCGTGTCCTCGTGGGGCCACGACTTCCGACCGGACTATCTCTCCCTCTCGCTCCTGGGCGAGCGCTGGCCGGACGTCCCGAGGATCGCCCTCACGGCGACGGCCACGGACGCCACGCACAAGGAGATCACCCAGCGGCTGAAGATGCCGGACGCCCGGCACTTCGTGGCGAGCTTCGACCGGCCCAACATCCAGTACCGGATCGTCCCGAAGGCCGACCCCAAGAAGCAGCTGCTGAGCTTTCTGCGCGAGGAGCACGCGGGCGACGCGGGCATCGTGTACTGCCTCTCGCGCAAGTCCGTGGAGGCGACCGCCGAGTTCCTGTCCCGCAACGGCATCGAGGCGGTGCCGTACCACGCGGGCCTCGACTCGGGCACGCGTGCGGCACACCAGTCCCGGTTCCTGCGCGAGGACGGGCTGATCGTCGTCGCGACCATCGCCTTCGGCATGGGCATCGACAAGCCGGACGTGCGGTTCGTCGCCCACCTCGACCTGCCCAAGTCCGTCGAGGGCTACTACCAGGAGACGGGCCGTGCCGGGCGTGACGGAATGCCCTCCACGGCCTGGATGGCGTACGGCCTGAACGACGTCATACAGCAGCGCAAGATGATCCAGTCCAGCGAGGGCGACGAGGCGTTCCGCCGCCGCGCCGCCGCCCACCTGGAGGCCATGCTCGCGCTCTGCGAGACGGCACAGTGCCGACGAGGTCAGCTGCTCGCCTACTTCGGGCAGGACCCGGACGCGGCGGCCTGCGGCAACTGCGACACCTGCCTCACCCCGCCGGAGACCTGGGACGGCACGGTCGCCGCGCAGAAGGTGCTGTCGACGGTGGTACGGCTGCAGCGCGAGCGGGGCCAGAAGTTCGGCGCGGTGCAGATCGTCGACATCCTCATGGGGCGCCGGACGGCCAAGGTGATCCAGTTCGACCACGACCAGCTGTCCGTGTTCGGCATCGGCGAGGACTTGGTCGAGGGCGAATGGCGGGGCGTCGTACGGCAGTTGCTGGCACAGGGGCTGCTCGCGGTCGAGGGGGAGTACGGCACCCTGGTGCTCACCGAGGCGAGCGGCACGGTGTTGCGGCGCGAGCGGGAGGTACCGCTGCGCAAGGAGCCGAAGAAGCCGGCGGCTTCGCGGTCGTCGTCCTCCGGCCGGGGCGAGCGCAAGGCGAAGGCCGCGGCGGTGGAGTTGCCCGAGTCGTTGCAGCCCGCCTTCGAGGCACTGCGGGCCTGGCGTGCGGAGCAGGCCCGTGAGCAGGGGGTTCCGGCGTACGTCATCTTCCATGACGCCACGCTTCGGGAGATCGCGACGGTGTGGCCCACGTCCGTGGGGCAGTTGGGGGAGATCAGCGGGGTCGGCGAGAAGAAGCTGGCGACGTACGGGGAGGGCGTGATCGGGGTGCTGGCCTCGCTGGGCGGGGCGCCGGCCGTGGCGCAGGTGCCGGTGCAGGCACCGGCGTCGGCACCCGCAGCGGGCCAGGCGGCGAAGGAAGTTGACCCCGGGGCGGACTACTGGCCCGAGATGGATGCGGAGCCGGAGCCCGAGGACTGGATATAGGGACCGGGACGTAGGGAGCCGGTACGGCCCTCAGCTCAGGGCCGTGAGCCCAGGAGCGAACACGATCAGGAGCGGCAGCAGCGGGATCAGTGCCGCCACCGTCGTCGTCAGGGCGCGGCGGCGGCGGCCCAGGCGGGGGCGGGGGTCCAGGAGGCGGTCGACTCGTTCACCGAGGAGGCGGTGGCTGGAGGCGCAGGAGAGGACGCCTCGGTGGTTGTTGAGTTCGATCAGGGCCAGTGCCGTGGTGAGGTGGCCGCACTGGCGGGAGGCGGTGTCGTCGGCGGCGAGTTCCACCAGCCGGTGGGTCTGGTCGCAGAAGTGGGCGAACAGCGGGACGCGCGGGAAACCGGTGGCCAGCGCGGTCGACAGATGCAGCAGCCAGTCGTGGTGGGCGCGGGCGTGACCGCGTTCGTGGGTGAGGACCGCGTCGAGCTGGTGGCCGGTGAGGCGGTGCAGGGCGCCCGTGGTGACGACCAGTTGGGGCGGATGGCCCGGCATCCACCAGGCGTCCGGGTACTCGTCCTCCAGGACGAGGAGCGGGCCGCGCGCCGGGGGCAGCCCCGCGGGCAGGTCGGGGGCGCGCTCGCGCAGATGGGCGCGGGCCTGACTGCGTCGGCGCCGGGCCTCGGCGAGTTCGCGGGCCAGCATCGCCGTCGTCCAGGCGGCGCCGCACGCCAGCGACAGCGTGAGGGCGACGGCCCAGACGGGCACGGCGGAGAGGTCGTAGGCCGCGGTGACGGCGGGCGGGGCCGGGGCGAAGACATGGTCGCGGACGGTGTGGAAGACGGCCGCCGCGCCGAGCACGAGGGCGCCCAGACAGCACAGCAGGACCGTGGCGACCAGGCACTGCCACACCCACAGGCCGACCACGGGTTCCCGCTCGGGCCACACGGCCCGGGTCAGCGCGCGCGGAACCGGCACGGCGGCCGAGAGGGCGACGACGCTCAGCAGGAGCAGGCAGACGGTCATGCCACGGGCTCCGGATCCTGGTCAACGGCACAGACAGAGGGAACAACGGGAGGTGCGGGTGCGGCTTTACCCGAGGGCGAGCGCACGAGGTGTGGGCCCGCCCGCCGTCAGTATGACTGTCCGGGCGGCCGGAGTCAGGTGTACGGCGAGCACCGGACGCACCCGCGACCCGCCTCAGCCTCGTGCCACGATCCGCCCGGTGACCTCGCCGAGCCCCACCCGTGTCCCGTCCGCCCCCGGAGCCCACGCCGACAGGGTCACGACATCCCCGTCCTCCAGGAACGTCCGCTTGCCGTCCGGGAGTTCGAGGACGTCCCGCCCGTTCCAGGTCAGCTCCAGCAGCGAACCGCGCTCGCGCTCCGCCGGCCCGCTGACCGTGCCGGAGCCGTACAGGTCGCCGGTGCGCAGGGAGGCCCCGTTGACCGTCATCTGGGCGAGCTGCTGCGCGGCCGTCCAGTACATGGTGGAGAACGGCGGCTCGGAGACGACGTGACCGTTGATCGCGACCGAGATGCGGAGGTCGTAGCCCCCGGGTTCCTCCGCCGAGTCGTCCAGATAGGGGAGGAGTTCGTGCGTGCGCTCCGGTGGTGCCACCCGCGACTCCTCCAGCGCGTCCAGCGGGGTGATCCACGCCGACACCGAGGTGGCGAAGGACTTGCCGAGGAACGGGCCGAGGGGGACGTACTCCCAGGCCTGGATGTCGCGCGCGGACCAGTCGTTGAGGAGGCACAGCCCGAAGACGTGTTCGCGGAAGTCGGCGAGCGCCACCGGCTCGCCCATCCGCGACGGCGTGCCGACCACGAAGCCGACCTCCGCCTCGATGTCCAGGCGGATCGACGGGCCGAAGACGGGCGCCGGGTCGGACGGGGACTTGCGCTGCCCGGACGGTCGTACGACCTCCGTGTCCGAGACCACGATCGTGCCCGAGCGGCCGTGGTAACCGATGGGCAGATGCTTCCAGTTGGGGGTCAGGGAGTCGGGCGCGTCGGGGCGGAAGATGCGGCCGACATTCCGGGCGTGGTTCTCGGAGGCGTAGAAGTCGACGTAGTCCGCGACCTCGAAGGGCAGGTGCAGGGTCACCGCGGAGAGCGGATGGAGGAAGGGGGCGATCGTCTCCTGGTGGGACGGCACCGTCACCCACGCGGTCAGCGCGCGCCGGACGTCCGACCAGGCCGTACGGCCCGCGGCGAGCAGCGGGCCGAGCGTGGGGTGCGCGAGCAGGGCGACGTACGGCGAGCCGAGCGCGGCGGCAGCGGCGCCCGCGTCCAGCACCTGGTCGCCGTACCGGACGCCGACGGTCCGCTCGTCCGAGCCGAGGGGCGAGAAGACGCCGTAGGGAAGGTTGTGCGCGCCGAAGGGGTCGCCCTCGGGAAGATCGAAGGGGGGCATGGAGTGCTGCCTCACTCTCGTACGTACTCGCATGTGGCCGCGCCACACGTTACGGGTGAGTTGCAGGGACCGGCAGTGTCTAAAGAGTTCGCAATGTCCGAATAGGCCTTGTCGGAGGAGGTAATTCCGGCTTAGCGTCCTTTGGGGGACACGGACGGGGTGGGTCCGGTCCGTAGGGGGGACACGTGGGGGGACCCGTGGCCAAACGCACCGGCAGTGTGCCTTTCGAGGCCGACCGCGCGGTGCCGGGCCTGATCGTGAAGTTCGGCGCCTATCCGCTGCATCACGGCGGGGTGGGCGCGATCCGCAGTCTCGGCCGTCTCGGCGTGCCGATGTATGCAATCACGGAGGACCGATACACGCCGGCCGCGGCATCCCGTTATCTGGAACGCGCGTTCGTCTGGCCGACGACCGGCACCGAAGAACCCGAACGACTCGTCGAGGGACTGCTGCGCATCGGGCGCCGCATCGGCCGTCCCACCGTCCTCATCCCCACCGACGAGGAGGCCGCCGTCCTGATCGCCGAACATCAGGACGCGCTCACCGACCGATTCCTGTTACCGCGCGTGGATCCGCAACTGCCGCGCCACCTCGCCAGCAAACAGCGGCTGCACGAACTCTGCGTGGAACACGGCATACCCAGCCCCACCGCCGCCTTCCCACAGTCCTACGACGACATCGTCGACTTCGCGGAGAAGGCCCGCTTCCCGATCGTGGCCAAGAACCGGGAGGCGTTCGTACGACGCTCCCGGCCCGCGGTCAACGGCACGACGAAGATCTCCACCCGCGAGGGACTGCTCGCGCTCGCCCGTGACTGGGGCGAGCACCCCGGGGTGATCCTCCAGGAGTACCTGCCGAGGGAGGAGGCCGAGGACTGGATCGTGCACGCCTACTTCGACCAGGACTCCACCCCGCTCGCCCTGTTCACCGGCGTCAAGGTGCGCTCCTGGCCGCCGCACGCGGGCATGACGGCAAATGCATACGTCGTGGACAATCCGGAACTCGCGGATCTCGCCGCGCGTTTCATCAAACAGATCGGCTTCACCGGAATCATCGACCTCGACCTGCGCTTCGACCGGCGCGACGGTCAGTACAAACTGCTCGACTTCAACCCCCGCATGGGCGCCCAGTTCCGACTCTTCGAGAACGAGTCGGGGGTGGACGTCGTCCGCGCCATGCACCTCGACCTGACCGGCCGCCCCGTCCCGGAGGGGGAACAGCGCGCCGGCCACCGGTACATCGTGGAGAACATCGACCTGCCCGCCTTCCTCGCCTACCGCCGCAGCGGCTATACGACGCCGCACGCGCCGGCGAAGGCGAGCGGGACCGAGCTGGCCTGGCTCGCGGGTGACGACCTGCGGCCGTTCTTCACGATGCTCGCTCGCTTCGTGCGGCCGGGCGCGAAGCATCTGTATCAGCTGTGGCGCACCAACCGGCGCGGCAGCAGCACCAGTAGCGGCAGCCAGCAGTAGTAGCCGGCAAGTAGTAGCCCGTACCGGCCAGTTGGCGGCAGCTTCAGCACGAAGTGGCGAAATGACGTCCTGGGGAGGGACTTCGTGATTCAACCGGTAGCAATCATCGGCGCCGGCCCGTTCGGCCTGTCCACCGCCGCGCATCTGAGGGCGCGCGGCATTCCGGTCCGTGTCTTCGGCGAGCCCATGGTCAGCTGGCGTGACCACATGCCGGCCGGAATGCTCCTGAAGTCGACCCCGGCCGCCTCCAACTTCGACGCCCCGCAGCCCGGCCACAACCTCGTCGACTACTGCGACGCGGCCGGCATCCCCCGCCTGGTCACCGACGAGGACATCATCCCCGTCGAGACCTTCATCGGCTACGGCGAGTGGTTCCAGCAGAAGCTGGTGCCCGAACTGGAGCGGGTACGGGTCGTGTCGGTGGACCGGAACAAGGGCGGCGGCTTCGAACTCAAGCTGGACTCGGGGGAGTTGTTCACGGCCAGGGCGGTCGTGGTGGCAACGGGTCTGTACGGCCTGGCCAACCTCCCACCCGAGCTGGCGGCAGCGGCGGCCGACGGCCCCGCACCCACCGGTCCCGTCTCGCACAGCTCCCAGCACCACGACCTGAGCGGGTTCAAGGGCAAGGAACTGATCGTCGTCGGCGCCGGCCAGTCCGCGCTGGAGACGGCGGTGCTCGCGGCGGAGGCGGGCGCGCAGGTCCGGATCGTCTCGCGCGGGCGGGGCCGGGTCGCGTTCGGCGCGGCGCCCTGGGACCAGCCGAAGCTGCGCCCGGAATCGCCGTTCGGACGCGCCTGGTCGCTGTGGGCGCTGAGCTACTACCCGCAGCCGTACCGCTATCTCCCCGAGGGGACCCGCCACTACCTGGTGCGCCGGGTGCTCGGTCCGCTCGGCGCGTGGTGGCTGCGCGAGCGGTTCGAGGGGAAGGTACAGGTCAGCGAGGTCGACCGGATCGTACGGGCGGACGCGGAGGCGGGCAGCCCGGTCCTGACGGTCGGCACGCACGGCGGCGGCACCGCGCAGCTCACCGCCGACCACGTCATCTCGGCGACGGGCTATCGGGTCGACATCGCGGCGATGGACTTCCTGGGGCATGAGCTGCGCACCCAGCTCGCGGTGAGCCGGGGGACGCCGAAGCTCGGTGCGGGGTACGTGTCGTCCGTGCCGGGGGTGTACTTCACGGGGCTGCCGGCCGCGTCGTCGTACGGGCCGGTGATGCGGTTCGTGTGCGGGACGGAGTTCGCGTCACCGCGGCTGGCGAAGCATCTGGCGGCGGCGCATGGGTAGTTGACGGGCGGTCAGTTGTCTGGCGTTCGATGCGGATGCGGGCATGCAGGGCGTGGTGCCAGGCCAAGCCGATGAGTGTGTTGCGGTCGGGCGGAGCGAACGGCGGCAGGCGAAGCGACGATCGAGTCGTCGGCTTCGGCGCGGGCGAGGAGTTGGGCGCGGTCGCGTTCGCGTAGGCCGACGCCTCGCCCTTGTGCCTCCGACGTGTCACCCCACGAGCGGCTCTACGACCGGTAGCGGCCCAGCGTCTTCAACCCCGGCAGCGCCTTGTCGTCGAAATCGAACAGGGCGAGGTTCTCCCACGCGTTGCCGGACGTCGGGTCGGTCGGGTCCCAGCCGTCGCCCTTGCGGTAGGTCCAGACGCCCTCCCAGTAGCAGTAGCCGAGGCCCTTCCCGTCGGGGACGTCAACCATCAGGTCCGCCACCGTGCGCAGCCACGCCGCCTGGCCCGCCGGGGTCGCCGGGTAGCCCTCCGTGAGCTGTGAGGGGTCGTACATGATGTCGTTCGTCGCGTCCTCGCTCTCCAGCGTGAACGGGTACGCCGTCTCCGCGATCAGCACCGGCTTGTCGTAACGCGCGGCCAGATCCGCCAAGTTGGCCGCCGCCGCGGCCGGGGCGCCGTGCCAGAACGGATAGTACGACTGGGCGATGATGTCGAAGTCGACCCCGTCGGCCACCACGTTGTCGTACCACCAGCGGGACGTGCCGTTGTCGCCACCCGAGGCGATGTGGAGCATCGTGCGGATGCGGGGGGTGGTGTCGCGCGCCGCCGTCAGACCCGCCTTCAGGAACGTCGTCAGGTTGCCCCAACCCCCGGCGTCGTCACCCCAGTTCTTGCCGGTGGGCCAGAGGAGGCCGCCGTTGATCTCGTTGCCGATCTGGACCAGGTCGGCCGGGGTGCCCTGGCGGCGCAAGGCGCCCAGCACGTCGGCGGTGTGGTCGTAGACCGCCCTCGTCAGGCCCGCCACGTCCAGGTCCGCCCAGGCCGCCGGCTTGGTCTGGTGGGCCGGGTCGGCCCACGTGTCGGAGTAGTGGAAGTCGACCCAGATGCCGATCCCGGCCCGGCGCAGCCGCTTGGCCAGCGGGAGGATGTGCTTCTTGTTGTTGTAGCCGTCGGCCGGGTTCACCCAGACCTTGAGGCGGGCGTGGGTCACCCCGGCATCCGCGAGGATGCGGATCGGATCGTCCCGGCGGCCGTCCGCACGGCGGTACACCGCACCGAAGGCCTCGTCCTTGGGGAGGGACGAGATGTCCATCCCCCGGATCTCCAGCCGGCGCCGGTCGGCGGCCGTCGCGGGCGCCGCGCCCAACACCGGCACCGCGAGCGCGGCGGCACCGGCCGCCGCAAGAACACTGCGTCTGCGCATCACAAAGCTTCCCTTCACCAAGTGACCAAAGAAAACAAGAGAGTTGAGCCGAAGAAACAAGAGAGTTGAGCCGGAGAAGCAAACGAGTCGAGCCGAGATCAGCGCGGGTCGCGGAAGACCTCCACCCCGCCCGCCGGTACCGCCGCCCGGCTCCCGTCCGGCAGCACCACCTTCACCTCGCTCCCGGTGTGGTTCACCGCGAAGCGGAACGTCCCCGACTCGCCCTCCCGTACGACGAGTTCGACATCGCGCGGCAGATCGACCGGCGTGATGCCCGCGTCCGCGAGGGCGAGGTCCACCACGGCCGCCAGGTCGGCGCCGGTCAACCGCGTCGCCAGGTACCACGCCGCCCCCGACCCCACCGCGTGCCGCGTCAGCGCCGCCCTGCCCGCCGTACGACCGTCCGCGAAGACCGCGACCGTCTCGCAGCCCGCACCCGGGAGTACGACCTCCGACCAGAGATCCGCCGTGTACGACGACCCGTCCGCACCGCGCACCGACACCGTCTCGCCCGGCAGCAACGGGTCGAACTCCTCGACGGTCAGGCCGAGTACGTCCCGCAGCGCCCCCGGATACGCGCCCGGATGCAGCGTGTCGTTCTCGTCGACGATCCCGGAGAAGAAGGAGACCAGCAGCGTCCCGCCGCGCGACACGTACCGCTCCAGGTCCGCCCCCACCCCGGCCGGAGCCGAGTACAACTGCGGTACCACCAGCAGGGGATACCGCGCCGGGTCCAGGTCGGCCAGACCCGTCGGCGGCAGGAAGTCCACCGTCAAGTGCCGGTCGTAGAGCGCCTCGTAGAAGGAATCCAACCGCTCCCGAGCATCCAGGTCCTGGCTCGGCCGCCACTCCAGGCTCTGCGCCCACCAGGAATCCCACGACCACACCATCGCCACGTCACCCCGGGTCCGCGTACCCCGCAGCTCGGCGAGGCCGGCGATACGTCGGCCGAGGTCCGTCACCTCGCGCCAACCCCGGTTGTCCGTACCGGAGTTCGCCAGCATCGCGGTGTGGAACTTCTCCGCGCCCGACTGCGACTGCCGCCACTGGAAGAACATCGCGCCCTCGGAGCCGCGCGCCACATGCCCGAGTGAGTTGCGGGCCATCTCACCGGGACGCTTCGCGGGGTTGTACGGCTGCCAGTTGACCCCGGACGTCGCGTGTTCCAGCAGCAGCCACGGGCCGCCGCCCGCCACCGAGCGGGTCAAGTCCGCGGCCAGCGCGAGGTTCACATGGGTGCGGCGGCCGTCGGTCATCAGGTAGTGGTCGTTGGTGACGAGGTCGACCTCCTTCGCCCAGGCCCAGTAGTCGACGGTCTGGCCCTGGCTCGGGGCGACCATGAAGTTGGTGGTGACGGGCACGCCGGGGGAGAGGCGGTGCAGGATGTCCCGCTCGGCGACGAAGTTGGCGCGGGCCTGCGCGTCGGCGAAGCGGTGGTAGTCGAGCTGCTGGGTGGGATTGCATACGGACGGGGTCGCGCGGGGCGGGGTGATCTCCTCCCAGTCGCCGTACTGCTGGCCCCAAAAGGCCGTTCCCCAGGCGTGGTTGAGGGCGTCGAGGGTGTCGTAGCGCTCCCGTAGCCAGCCCCGGAAAGCCGCCGCACAGACATCGCAGTAGCAGGCGAGCACAGGGGCGCCGTACTCGTTGTGGACGTGCCACAGCACGACGGCCGGGTGGTTGCCGTAGCGCTCCGCGAGGGCCGTCGTGATCGTGGTCGCCGCCGCACGGTAGTCGGGGTTCGAGTGGCAGATCGCGCCCCGCGAGCCGAAGGCGAGGCGCACGCCCTCGCGGGTCACGGGCAGTGCGGAAGGGTGCGCGCGGTAGAACCACGCCGGCGGTACGACCGTAGGCGTGCCGAGGTTCACCGCGATGCCCGCCCCGTGCAGCAGGCCGATCACCGTGTCCAGCCACTCCCAGTCGTACGCGCCGGGGCGCGGCTCAAGACGGGCCCAGGAGAAGACGCCGAGGGAGACCGCCGTGACACCGGCCTCCCGCATCAGCCGTACGTCCTCCTCCCAGACCTCCCGCGGCCACTGCTCGGGGTTGTAGTCACCTCCGAAGGCGAGCGGCAGACGGTCGTGCGGGGCGGGGGACGGCATGGGTTCGCTCCCGAAGGTCGACAGGTAAGAATCGGCTATTTCTGTGATCGTGCACATGGATGGTCGCGGGTCACACCCATCAGCAACAAGTAGGTAACCCCAGGCGACACCCATTGACAAGGGTCCGAAACAATTCTCTACTGTGCACGGTCACAGAGCCGTGGACAGGCTCGCACTCAGTCAGGGGAGATGAAGATGTCGATCCACCGCCACCAGTTCAGCAGGCGCAGCATCCTTGCCGGGGCAGCAGCTGTCGGCCTCACCGGCACCCTCGCCGCCTGCGGCGGTTCCGACGACGACTCCGGCAAGAGCAGCGGGCCCGTCAAGCTGACCTACTGGTCCTGGGCGCCGAACATGGACAAGGTCGCCGCGATCTGGAACAAGAAGAACCCGGACATCACGGTCACCGTCTCCAAGCAGGCCGCCGGCAAGGACATCGTCTCCAAGCTGATCACCGCGAAGAAGGCGGGCAACGCCCCCGACCTGATCCAGGTCGAGTACCAGTCGCTGCCGACGCTGGTGTCGAACGACGTCCTCGCGGACATCTCGAAGTACGCGAAGTCCGCCAAGTCCCAGTTCGCCGAGGGTCTTTGGGGCATGGTCACGCTCGGCACGGACGCGGTCTACGCGATACCGCAGGACTCCGGGCCGCTGATGTTCTTCTACCGCGAGGACCTGTTCAAGCAGCACAACCTGACCGTCCCCGCCACCTGGGACGACTTCGCCAAGACCGCCCGCGCCGCCAAGAAGGCTGTTCCGAACGCCTACTTGACGACGTTCTCCTCCAACGACCCCGGTCTGTTCGCCGGGTTGGCGCAGCAGGCCGGCGCCAAGTGGTGGACCGTGGAGAGCGGCGGCAAGTGGACCGTCGGCATCGACGACGCGGCCACGAAGAAGGTCACCGACTTCTGGGGCGGTCTCGTCCAGGAGGGCGTGATCGACAACCAGCCGATGTACACGCCGGCCTGGAACAACGCCCTGAACAAGGGCACCCACCTCGGCTGGGTCTCCGCCGTGTGGGCGCCCGGTGTGCTGGTCAGCTCGGCCCCCGACACCAAGGGCAAGTGGCGGATGGCGCCGCTGCCGCAGTGGAGCGCGGGCGAGAGCGTCACCGGCAGCTGGGGCGGCTCCTCCACCGGTGTCTCCACCGACTCCAAGCACGCCGAGGCCGCGGCCAAGTTCGCGGCCTGGCTGAACACCGACCCGGAGGCGCTGGCCGCCCTGGTCAAGGAGGTCGCCATCTACCCGGCGGCCACCAAGGGCCAGTCCGGCTCGGTCCTCACCACCCCCGCGTTCTTCCCGAACCAGACCGACTTCTACGACACCGCCGCGAAGATCGCCGCGACCACGGCCGCCTCCGCCTGGGGCCCGAACGTCCAGGTCGCCTACGACACCTTCAGCGACGCGTTCGGCAAGGCCACCAAGGCGAAGAAGGCCGCGCAGTTCGACACCGCGCTCGCCACCATGCAGTCGGCGACCTTCACCGACATGAAGAAGCAGGGCTTCAAGGTGACCGAGGCATGACCAGCACTCCGCTCAAGGGCTCCGACCTGACGGCCGGGCCCTTGGCGGACGGCACCGCCACCTCCGTCCGCCCCCGCCGCCTCCGTCGCCGTGGCCGCAGCGCGCCGTACTGGTTCCTCGTACCGGCCGTGCTCCTGTTCGCCGGCTTCACCGTCGTACCGATCGGGTACGCGGTGTGGCTCAGTCTCCACAAGGTCCAGGTCAAGGGCATCGGCCTCGGCAAGGGCGCCCGCGAGCAGGTGTGGAACGGCATCGGCAACTACACCGATGTCCTGCACGACTCCGAGTTCGGCCACAGCGTCCTGCGCGCCTTCGGCTACGGCCTGATCGTCATCCCCACGATGCTCGGTCTGGCCCTGGTCTTCGCGCTGATGCTGGACACCCCGCAGGCGCGCAGCGCCAAGTTCGCGAGGCTGGCGATCTTCCTGCCGTACGCCGTCCCGGGCATCATCGCCGCGCTGATGTGGGGCTTCCTGTACCTCCCGACGGTCAGCCCCTTCTACTACCTCCTGCGCGAGTTCAACCTCCCGCAGCCGGACCTGTTCGACGGCGGCAACCTGTACCTGTCCTTCGCGAACATCGCGGTGTGGGGCGGCACCGGCTTCAACATGATCGTGATCTACACGGCCCTGCGCTCGATCCCGCAGGAGATCTACGAGGCCGCCCGCATCGACGGCGCCTCCGACCTGAAGATCGCCCTGCGGATCAAGATCCCGATCGTGATGCCGTCCCTCGTGCTCACGTTCTTCTTCTCGGTCATCGCCACGCTCCAGGTCTTCACCGAGCCCATGGCCCTCAAGCCGTTGACCAACGGCCTCTCCAGTTCCTGGAGTCCGCTGATGGCCATCTACGACGCCGCCTTCCTCAGGTCGGACATCTACGGCGCCTCCGCCACCGCCGTGGTGCTGGCCCTGGCGACCTTCGCGCTCTCCTTCACGCTGCTGCGCGTCTCCGACCGCTACACCCGGGAGGACCGGGCATGACCCCCCTCACCCTCACCGCCGCCGAGACCAGGCCCAAGCGCACCGCGTGGGTCCCCACCCTGGTGCTGATCCTCGGCTCCCTGTACTGCCTGATCCCCGTGGCCTGGGTGGTCATCGCGGCCAGCAAGGGCCACGGTGAACTCTTCTCCACCTTCACCTTCGCCCCCGGCACCGGATTCCTCGACAACCTCAAGGAGTTGAGCTCCTACCGGGACGGCATCTACTGGGAGTGGATGGTCAACTCCCTCTTCTACGCGGGCGGCGGCGCCCTGCTCTCCGCCGCGGTCTCGGCCGCCGGCGGCTACGCGCTCGGCCGATTCGCCTTCAGGGGACGGGAGTTCGTCTTCAAGCTGATGCTGGCCGGTGTCCTCGTCCCGAGCATCGTGCTCACGGTCCCGCAGTACCTGCTCCTCTCCAAGCTGGGCCTGGCCGACTCGTACTGGTCGATGCTCCTGCCGTCGATCCTCTCCCCCTACGGCGTCTACCTCGTCCGTATCTACGCGGCGGCCTCCGTGCCCGCCGAACTCCTCGAAGCCGCCCGCATGGACGGCGCGAGCGAGTGGCGGATCTTCTCGCGGATCGCGGTCCCGATGATGATGCCGGGGCTCATCACGGTGTTCCTGTTCCAGTTCGTCGGCATCTGGAACAACTTCCTGCTGCCGTACGTGATGCTCGCGGACGACACCAAGTTCCCGATCACACTGGGCCTTTACACCCTGCTCAACCAGGGCGCCTCCCAACCCGCCCTCTACACCCTGGTCATCATGGGCTGCTTCCTCGCGATCCTCCCGCTGATCGCGCTGTTCCTGGTGATCCAGCGCTTCTGGTCCCTGGACCTGCTGAGCGGCTCGGTCAAGGCGTGAGATCCACGTAGCGAGTACCTCCCCCCACCGCACTGAACCGGCAGAACGAGGACCATGACCACCAGTCCGAACGGACGCCGCAAACCGCCCACCATCCACGACGTGGCCCGGGAGGCAGGCGTCTCCCGGGGGACCGTCTCCCGGTTCCTGAACGGCGGCCACTACGTCTCACCGGCCGCCCGCACCGCCGTGGAGACGGCGATCAGGAAGACGGGCTACGTCGTCAACCGGCACGCCCGCTCCCTGAGCACCGGACGGTCGGACTCGGTGGCGTTCCTCCTCACCGAGCCGCAGGAGAAGTTCTTCGAGGACCCCAACTTCAATGTCCTGCTGCGGGGTTGCACCGAACACCTGGCCCGCCACGACATCCCCCTGCTCCTGATGCTGGCCTCCTCGAAGGACGACCGCCGCCGCCTCACCCGCTACATCACCTCGGGCCACGTGGACGGCGTCCTCCTCGTCTCCAACCACAGCGGCGACCCGGTGGCGGCCGAACTCCGCGACGCAGGCATCCCGTTGGTGGCCTGCGGCAAACCGCTCGGCCCCGCCTCCAAGTACAGCTACGTGGCCGCCGCCGACCGCGACGGCGCCCAGGAGATGGTCCGCCACCTCATCTCCCGGGGCAGACGCCGGATCGCCATGGTCACCGGCCCGCTCGACGCGCCGGGCGGCCCCGACCGCCTGGCCGGCTACCGGGACGTCCTGGCGGAGGCGGGCCTCCCACAGGACCCGGCGCTGGTGGTGGAGGGCGACTACCGCCGCACAGGAGGCGAGGAAGCAGCCCGCAGACTCCTGACCCAAGCCCCCGACATAGACGCGGTGTTCGTGGCCTCGGACCTGATGGCCCTCGGAGTGGTCAACACCCTCCAACAATCCGGCCGTTCGGTCCCGGATGACATCGCTGTCGGAGGCTTCGACGACTCGGCGGCGGCCACGGCGATCACCCCGGCCCTCACGACCATGCGCCAGCCCTACGACCGCATCAGCGCCGAAATGGTGCGCATGCTCCTGGCGCAGATCGCCGGAGAGGACACGGCGGGCGTGATCCTGCCCACCGAACTGGTGATCCGGGAGTCGGCATAACCGCCGTAACTGTCAAACCAACCGGAACTCGGGTCAACGTATGTGAAGGCAGCAGCCGTCCGGTTCGTGTCGAGTCGGTGGGGCGTTCCATCCGTATTCTCTGATCATGGCCGCACCCCTCGCATATGCACTGATCGCCACCGACCTGGACGGAACGCTGCTGCGCGGCGACGACACACTCTCCGACCGGTCCCGCATCGCACTGGCGAGGGCGTCGGCGGCCGGCGCCCGGCACCTGGTCGTCACCGGCCGGCCCGCCCCGAGGGTGCGACCGCTCCTCGAGGACCTCGGCAGCAGGGGGCTCGCGGTGTGCGGACAGGGCGCGCAGTTGTACGACGCCGGCGCGGACCGTCTGCTCTGGTCGGTCACCCTGGACCGTGAGCTGGCGGAGACCGCGCTGGGCAAGATCGAGGCGGAAGTGGGCCAGGTGTACGCGGCGGTGGACCAGGACGGAGTGGACGGCCTCACGCTCATCGAGCCCGGCTACCTGATGCCGCACCCCACGCTCCCCGCGGTGCGGGTGGGAAGGCGCGACGACCTCTGGTCCGAACCGATCAGCAAGGTGTTGCTCCGTCACCCGGCCCTGGAGGACGACGAGTTGGCGTCCACGGCGCGCTCGGTGGTCGGTTCCCTGGCCTCGGTCACCATGTCGGGCCCCGGCACCGTCGAACTCCAGCCACTCGGCATCACCAAGGCGACGGGCCTGGCCCTGGCGGCCCGCCACTTGGGCCTGACCCCGTCCGACACCATCGCCTTCGGCGATATGCCGAACGACATCCCGATGTTCGACTGGGCGGCACATGGAGTGGCGATGGCGAACGCCCACCCCGAACTCAAGGCGGTGGCGGACGAGGTGACGTCATCGAACGAGGACGACGGCATCGCGGTGGTACTTGAAAGACTCTTCAACTGAGTTATGGATGGCCCCGAAGGGGCCCATCCAGGGGCGCGGGGAACTGCGCGACCAGCCACGACGGCGCTGTCACTCAAAAAGCAACCCGTCGTGGCTGATCCAACGGTTTCTAGTAAGCCCCGTACACGTTGTCGATCGACCCATAAACCGCCGCCGCGTAGTTGCAGGCAGCCGTGATGTTCGCAACCGGGTCATACGGATCGAACGAAGTCCCGGCAACGTGATACGCGTTGAACGTCGGGTCGATGACCTGGAGAAGCCCCTTCGACGGCGTACCCGCCGCCGCGTTGGAGTCCCAGTTGTTGATCGCGTACGGATTGCCGGACGACTCACGGATCACGTTCCGGTAGATCCCGTTGTACGTACCCGGAATCCCCTTCTGCGCCATGATCGCGAGCGACTCACGGATCCACCCGTCAAGGGTGTTGGGGTACCCGGCGACCGTGGTCGACGAGGTCGTGGAGGCCGACGCGGTGGTCGCCCCGACGATCGGCAGGGCGAGGATCGCGGCACCGGTGCCGGCGACGACCACGCGGCGGACAAGGCGAGCACGGCGGGACTGAGCGGATGCAGGCATGACGAGGTTCCTCTCCGTCGCCTGCGAGGTGAGCTGTCGGGTTCGGGCTGGGAGGTGCCCGGCCACGCCCTCACGGACGTGACTTAACCCCAAGCCGTCCCGGTCGTACCGACCGGTCCGGCGACTTACCTGGTTCCCCCGCTCCTGCCGTGCGAGAAGTTCGTGACTGGGATGCCGGGCGGCGGCAGGATTCGGCGTTCCGCTCGACAGGCCCGGAAACTATGCGAGAGCACATGTCCGGAACAAGTGGCGGAATCACACCTAACCCCTATTGACCTTGGTCTGAGGCGTATGGGGCACTTGATCCTTTGCGTAAGCCAAGGTTCAACTGTCAATCGCCACAAGGGGAAACGTGAACACGCGGGACCACAGGCCATACACAGAAACGCGTGACCCAACTCACGGCAGGATTAAGAACGGCAAATCGGGCATTCATCCTCAACTGGCAGTTCTCGGAATCCTTTTCTCCCAAGTGCGGTGAAAGATCACTTCGCTGCCCTCGGTGCAGATCACCTCATTCGAGGTAATAAAGTCCGTTTCGTCGCAAGTGATCTCGGACCGCGTCCGCACGGTCGTGTCCCATCCCAGCTCCGGCCGATGCAGCCGGATCGTCCAATCGGACCGCGTACGGGCCGACAGCGGATCCGACTCGTCGATCGTGTACGTCTCCCACGCGTCCTCGGTGAACTCGAGCCCGTCCGGATACACACGCGTGCCGCCGTACCGGGGATCCACCTCCAGCCGCCACTCACCCTTCGCGACATCCCGCACGACCAGTCGCTCGGGCCGCGGCTCGTCCAGCGTGGCCGGGTGGTTGACCCCGATCGGCGCGGCCTCCTCGGGCTCGTCGAAGTGAATGTCGTACGTCAACTCCCGCTCCCGTACGGGGAGTTCCATCGCACTCCCCTCCGGATCCAGCGTGAACCCCGCCCCCGACTCCGGCTGCGGCCAGATCCACGGCCAGTACGCCGACGACACCGCGAGCCGGATCCGATGGCCCGGCGGAAAGGCATGCCCGATGGCGTTCAGCTCGAAGGTCACGTCCTCCGTGGCCCCCGGCGTCCACGGCACCGCCCGGTCCCGCCCGTGCCGAGCCGAGAGGTTGAGGACACCCCGGGTGACCAGCGTCGAGGAACCGTCCGGGGCGACATCGCACAGCCGCGCGATCACCTGCCCGCGCTCCACCTCACTCGTCAGCCGCAGCCGCACCCTCGGCCGCCCCAGCACCCACGTCTCGGCCGGCACCTCGAACTCGAAGCACGCCGACCGCGCGTCCTCGTCCCGCTGGTCCGGCGGCAGATCGGCGTCGTTCCCGAACGGGAAGAAACGGCCCGCGTCCACACCGGTGTGCATGGGGGAGCGCACCGGGACGGGCGCGCCCCGGAGGCCGTACGTCGTCGTCTTCACGTGCGGCGAGGGCCACGCGGGTTCGCCGACCCAACGGCCCGGCAGGGTGTCGTAGACCGTGGCCGGAGGATGCGAGTCGCTGACGTAGGCCCGAAGAAGTGGGTCGGCGGTGACGCCGGTGTCCTCGTCCTTCAACCAGTGGTCCCACCAGCGCAGCGTCTCCTGGAGGAAGCCGATCGCGGGTCCCGGCGGCAGACCTCGGTCCGGGTACTGGTGGGACCACGGCCCGATCAGGCCGCGCACCCGCTCCGGCGGGAGATGTTCGACGAGCCGTAGGACCGTGTCGCGGTACGGGTCGTGCCAGCCGCCCACCGCCAGGACGGCCGCCCGGATCGCGGTGTAGTCCTCGCAGACGCTGCCGTGCTTCCAGTAGTCGTCGCGGAGCTGGTGGGCGAGCCAGGTGTGGATGAACGGGTCGATGTGTTCCAGGCGCTTGAGCCACATGTCCCGCCAGATCAGGCCGGCGTACTCGGGGTCCGGCGGGCGGGCGACGAAGGCGAGCATGGTGGCCGCCCAGGCGTGCAGGTCGACGGCGAGGGCCGAACCGCCCATGTAGTGCACGTCGTTGTCGTAGCGGTCGTCGGTCGAGCAGACGGTGACGACCGCCTTCAGGGGCTCCGGTGCGAGGGCGGCGATCTGGAGGGAGTTGAAGCCGCCCCAGGAGATGCCGAACATGCCGACCCTGCCCGTGCACCAGGGCTGTGCGGCAAGCCAGTTGACCACCTCGACGCCGTCGGCGAGTTCCTGCGCGTCGTACTCGTCGCCGGGCTCGCCCTCGCTGTTGCCGTGCCCGCGCACGTCGACGCGGACGGAGGCGTAGCCGTGGCCCGCGTACCAGGGGTGGCGCTGGGCGTCGCGGGGCGCGGTCCAGTCGGTCAGGCGGTACGGGAGGTATTCGAGGAGCGCCGGCACGGGTTCGTCCGTCAGCGGGCGCCACACGCGCGCGTAGAGCCGTGTTCCGTCGGGCATCGGGATGCGGATGTCCTCGTGGGCCGTCTCGTGGGGGAAGGACGTACGGATGCGCATGAGGGGACCCCTGGATTCAGTGGACCGGGTGCATGGTGCGGCGCAGCCAGGGCGCGGCGGCCATCACCGCGAGGCCCGCGGCCACCGCGATCGCGCCGTTGACGCCGAAGTAGGCCGGCTTGGAGACGTCGTCGTAGAGCTTCACCGTCTGGGCCTGGATGCCGTTCGCGAGGGCGAGGGAGAGGAACCAGAGGGACATGGTCTGGCTGGAGAAGGCGGCCGGGGCGAGCTTCGTGGTGGCCGACATGCCCGAGGTCTCCAGGAGGATGTCGCCGAGGCCGAGCAGGAAGTACGAGCCGACGATCCACCAGGCCGACATGCGGTAGGCGTCGCCGCTGTGCCCGCTGGTCGGCAGGACCATCAGCAGGAACGACAGGCCGCCCAGGACGACGCCGATCGCGATCTTGTTGGAGGCGTGCGGCTGGCCGCGGCCCATGCGGACCCAGAGCGCGGCGACCACGGGCGCGAGCCCGACCTCGAAGGCGCCGAGCGCGCTCGCGTACCAGCTGGCGGGGAAGTCGAAGCCCAGGATGGTCGTCTCGGCGTTCGACGCGGCGAGCAGCATCATCGTCGAATAGGCCTGGAAGAGGATGAAGTTGAAGACCGTGGAGGCCAGGAACAGCACGATGTACGGGCGCAGTCGGCCGCGTTCCTCGGGGGACACCCGGGGGCTCATGAACATCACCGCGAAGTACACGACGGGCGCGACGACCGAGACGACCGTGAGCAGGTCGACGAAGCGGCCCATCGTGAGCCACCCGGCGAGGGCCAGCGGCGTCGCGAGCACGGCGGCCGTCAGGATTCCTACGGCGATCAGCCGCACCGCGCGGCGCAGCGCGTCCGGTGCGAGTGCGAACTCGGCGGTGTTCTTCCGCCCGGCGAGGTGACGGCGGCCGGCGACGTACTGGATCAGTCCGAAGGTCATGCCGACCGCGGCGGCCGAGAAGCCCCAGTGCCAGCCCTCGTGGTCGCCGAGCCAGCCGGTGATCAGCGGGCCCGCGAAGGCGCCGATGTTGATCGCCATGTAGTAGAGCGCGAAACCGGCGTCCCGGCGTTCGTCGTCGGTGCGGTAGAGCTGGCCGACCATGGTGGCCACGTTGGGCTTGAGCAGGCCGGTGCCGGCGCTGATGAGGCCCAGGCCGGCCCAGGTCATCGTGCCCGTGGGGACCGCCATCGCGTAGTGCCCGCAGGCGATGAGGACGCCGCCCCACAGCACCGCGCGGTACGAGCCGAGGATGCGGTCGGCGAGCCAGCCGCCCGCGACCGAGACGAGATAGACCAGGGTTCCGTAGGCTGCGGATACGGATGCGGCCGTTCCGGACGACATGCCCATGCCGCCGTGCGCGACGGTATCCGCGAAGTAGAGGACGAGGATGGCCTGCATGCCCAGGAACGAGAAACGCTCCCAGACCTCGAGACCGGAGAGCGTGAGCAGCCCCTTGGGCTGGCCGAAGAAGGCGTGGTCGTCCCCGGGGGGCGGCTGGTCGGCGGGCTCGGCTTCAAGTGCGGTACGAGACACGATCCACTGCTTCCACCCAAGTCAATAAATATCCGTTCTTATCAGGTGATCAAAAACATACCGGTCATGATCCGATACCGCCTGGGGTGGACGGGGTGGGCGGCATGGGTGATCGAAAGCCGACCGGATACGCTGACTTGAGTGATGGCAGCGACCTATCGACAATCCGTGTGACCGCCCAGGGACACCAGCAGACAGGAGACCCCTCGTGACCGTCGTCGGGCCGTTCGGGCTGAGCGTGCGGGACCAGGCTCTGGAAGCCGATGTCCAGGCCGGAATGGCGGCAGTCGAGGAGGGTCTGCTCGAAGCCACCAAGAGCGAGGTGCCCTTCATCACGGAGGCCGCCCAGCATCTCGTGCGCGCGGGCGGGAAGCGGTTCAGGCCGCTCCTCGTGATGCTCGCCGCGCAGTTCGGCGATCCCTACGCGCCGGGGGTCGTCCCCTCGGCGGTCGTCGTCGAGCTGACCCATCTCGCCACGCTCTACCACGACGACGTGATGGACGAGGCGGCCGTCCGCCGGGGCGTGGAGAGCGCCAACACCCGCTGGGGCAACTCGGTCGCGGTCCTCACCGGCGACTTCCTCTTCGCGCGCGCGTCGCACACCCTGGCCGACCTCGGGCCCGAGGCGGTGCGTGTGCAGGCCGAGGCGTTCGAACGCCTCGTCACCGGCCAGATCCTGGAGACCGCGGGACCCTCGGACGGGCGCGACCCGGTCGAGCACTACCTCGACGTGCTCGGCGGCAAGACCGGCTCCCTGGTCGCGGTCGCCTGCCGGTTCGGCGCGATGATGTCCGGCTGCGACGAGACCGTCGTCGACGTCCTCACCCAGTACGGCGAGCGGCTCGGCGTCGCCTTCCAGCTCGCCGACGACGTCCTGGACATCGCCTCCGACGGCCACGAGTCCGGCAAGACCCCCGGCACGGACCTGCGCGAGGGCATCCCCACGCTGCCGGTGCTGCGGCTCCGGGAGCGCGCGGACCGCCTGGGCCTGGCCGAGGACATCGCCCTGTGCGAACTCCTCGACTCCGACCTCACGGACGACGACCGCCTCGCCGAGGCCATCTCCCGGCTTCGCGATCACCCGGCCCTGGAGCAGGCCCGCCGCGACACCGTCCGCTACGCGGAGGACGCCCGCGCGGCCCTCGCCCCGCTCCCCGAGTGCGACGCCAAGGTTGCCCTCCTGGAGATGTGCGACGCGGTGGTGCACCGCGCGGGCTGAGCTCGTTCAGTAGCCACTGCCTCCCGTACTGGAGGAGGTGGCCGTCGTGGCCTTCGCTCCGGTGGGCGTCACCGCCCACCAGGTGCCGTCCACGCCCTGGCCGTAGGCCTCCTTGGGCTCGTCGTCCTTGGCGTACCGGTAGAGGGGCCAGCCCGCCAGCGTGAGCTGTGAGGCCCCGCCG
>Ga0307511_10001461_pt1 | contig 24977 bp, 18 predicted proteins | sample 13_EM_MG_FD_200266 | JGI IMG/M metagenome (GOLD analysis project Ga0307511, IMG submission 200266) | Populus trichocarpa ectomycorrhiza microbial communities from riparian zone in the Pacific Northwest, United States - 13_EM | ecosystem: Host-associated > Plants > Roots > Unclassified | place... | reverse complement strand
GCCCCCCCGAGACGTCATCACAGGATGCGTCCTTCCAGGTAACACTTGATATTTCCTAACAGTAGTGCTATGAATCGTTGGAGCAAGTAAAATCGTCGGATCCAGCTCCTTCACACTCGGTGGTGCTGGGGCATTCGGTTTCAGATCGGGATTCGGTGGCGGGAGTGTAATGAGATCAGGTAGCAAATGCGGGGTTAGTAGACTCGTTATATCTACTACATCTTTATTCGCCTCCTCATCTTCGGGGACTAAATAATGTAACGCTCCCGTTGTTTCCGGTAGCCCCGCTAATACCTCTTCCCAATTCACCGCCCCTGGCCCTGCCTCAGGTAATTCTCCTCGCTCCTTCCTCCTCAACCATTCCCCCTTCTTCTCCTTCCCACACGCATCCACTACTCCAACCAAACTCTCTCTTTCCGGCCTCCAAACCACAATCTGCCCGCTTCCCCTAACAAACGGAACCAAATACCCCAAAAGACTCTTGACATCCATCCACGAGGCAACTAATAGCCCATCGAACTCGCCTCCTCGAGTCTCCATCGCAGTTCTTGCACTACGCTCCCACCGACGCCATTTTCGTAGATAGGCAGATTTCTTTCCGGATTTCCAGCTTTTGAAGATTGGTTCTGGGACGCGTTCGGGTGGGGTGAGGGTTGGGTCTGACGAGGGTGAGAGGAGAGAAAGGTATGAGATTGTGCGGAGGTGGGTATATAGAGGATGGGAAGTAGGAGGGGTGTTGGGGTCGTAGCCGAAATATTTCAGGAGCGAGAGGTTGGGTTGTTCGTTGGGGTGAACGACGGTTATTGTGTTTGCGGTTGCGGGCGAAGGATGCGTTGAAGGTTGAGGAGCGTGATGTGGGCGCATGGATACTGCTATGGGCTGGGGATCGTGGCTGAGCTTCGCCTTCTTTGATGGGGGCCCATCTGCTTCTGGTGCGGCTTCTGTGTTGGTAGCTATCGGTTCCTCTGCCTCATTTCCTTCGGCGTCTTCAGCCCCGGAGCCAATCTCTTCCTTGTCGTCGCTAAGGTACTTGGGTTCATGCTCCAACAATCCCAATCTTTCTGCAATAGCAGCTACCAGTAGTCCTCCAGCCTCGTCTACCACTAGCCATCTTCCTCCTCTCCGTAGCTCATCCCCAACCTGAATATCCTGACAGAACCTAACATTCCCTTGAGCCAACATCAGCCCCAATCCCTCCTGCTGCATCTCCATGATTTTCCCGGGCTCCTTTTCGTTCATCATGTGGTCGAGTAACGTGGATACATCAACTGGTAGGACTGTAAATCGTTTCATGTATTTGGAGCGCTTCCGAAGGGCGTATTTGCTCAGAGAATATGCGGTCTTTTGGTGGATGGCAGTATGGGATGTCATGAGGGCGTTAATAATTTCCTACCTTACGTTAACTCCATCAAATTCCTCCATATTAATTTCATTGCTTACCCTCCCCGACTGCCCACCCCCCCTCTTCTTCAATTCCTCGATTTCCTTCCAACTCAGCTTCTGCGCATTTGGATCATCCACCGTCTCCCTATTATTCCTAACATCATCCAACCCCACATCATCCCCCGACATCACCAGGTCTCCCTTCTCGTCACCCTCTCCATCCTCCTCATTACCATTCTCAGCTCCTTCTTCGTCCGCCGCTCGTGCTAACTCCTCACCTAGAAGGTCCCTAGTGATCTCTTCTGTGCTGACGACAGAAAGGGAAGGTGGTGAATCGAGGATATCGAAGGTGAGGTGGTGGGGGCGGTGGATAAGGGAATTTGTGGGAAAGGAGCCAAATTTGCCGAGATTTATCGTCCTGTGAAGCCGGTTAGTGGGATAGGGATGCTGAGAGTGGGATTGCAAGGGACGTACGAATCTGGAATGACTTTTATGAGTTTGGTTGTCTGGTTTGGGAGGCGGAGGAGAACATAGGTGTTTGGGAGAATTGTTGAGGGAGGCATAGTAGGATGTGGGGTGTGGTTGGAAGGGTGACCCCTACGAAGTTGAATCTGTGCGGGCGGTAAATTTCACGAGACCAAGAATATTTTGAGTTTAGCAACGATTCGGGATGCCAAGATTTACTTTTTTGGTGTCCAGGGTTCTCACAGGCACAGACACGACCGATGCAATCTGCCATAAACGACAAAGTATATTGTAGGCCTCCAGACTCTCATTAACCCATTGCTAACAGCAGTTCCCGTATTTTGTGAATTTATAGAAAACTAGATGAGTCAAGGTAATATAGGCTTACTACATGTTATCGACGCTACAGTGTGCCGAACTGCAGCCAGTGGGATCGCGAGGTAGTTCGGAATCTAGCCTTCAAATCGAGAGCAGCAACGAAATATTTAGGTACTGTTATGATTCAGATAGATGGCCTGAAGAAGGGCGTAACCTTTGGTGCTAAGTAGCTAGGTACGAGCCGGCAGAAGACTTGCCATGACAATGCTACAAAGGATTTGTCCAAGGGCTAATCTCAAGCCACTTGTGGGACTGTTACAGTAACATATTTTTCGTCGTCACCCCTCCCATCTGTACCCATCCGTTGAGGTTCCCAATGTAGGGCAGGAACCAATCTGCACTCGGATGCCAGCCTGATACGGAATGGCTTTGGCATATAATGCGAAAGTAATGACGCTCGCTTTCAGCTGCCATGATGGTCCCAATATTTGAATATTGGGTACGCTTGCGAATGGCCATAGTTTATGTAAATTGCCTTTGAAACATGTTATCAACTCAGACTTTAGTGCTTCAGGGTAATCTTTAAGACTAAGCTAGTAACATACTTAAGTACCACAGAGACGCAGTGATGCGTTTTGTGGGAGACTACATGTTGATTCAAAATGTTAATCAATACCCTGAAATGAGGGCAGAATACATATATATCGATCGACCCGGTGGGTCATTCCCAGCAATTGAAGTTGTGTGCATGTACATACAAAGATTGTGATCACCGACATGTGTACGCCCCAACCTGAGCAAGAAATTTCAAGTCCCCCGACTTGTTGAAGGGTATAACTACTAAGCAAGTAGTTCAAGCTTATATACTTCAGTTATACATGCAATAACAGAATCCGAAACATCCCGGAGGATTGGTCCCACTGATCAGAGTATGTAAGTCTTTGCTTGGCGTCATGAATGTGCGGGTCCGGATAATAGTTATTCCAGTTGTCTAAAATCAACTGCGTAACACCTTAGGTACCAGCGCGCACGGCCAGACTACAGCCAGACTCCTAAACCTATATTTAGGATTACGAGGACTCTTTTTTGCACATTCACCTCTCCATCCTCCCGCGCTCCGAAAGGTAGAAAAGTAACATATATCTCAAGTAGGATTCATATGTATACAATCCGTGTCACTGGGACTTCCCCACGTGACCAGCCCATAGGTTCATCCTGGCGCTTCTGCTGCTTCTGCTCCATCACCGCGATAAGCCACCTCCACAGTCATCGAGCTGCCTTATCCACCAATCCTTTCCAAAATAGGGCAATGAGGCCACCAACCCCACCATCCAGTATGTTGATGACTCGCAAATACCGGAGTTTATTTAGACTCGAACTCTAGGAACAAGGATTTCGTAATGAACAATCCTAATTCCAAGGCTTTGCTGGGTAGAAAACCAAGCCCCTGACTGACCCCAAAGCAACCGCCCACAGAACCCTAGCAACGGCTGTCCAAGCGTAGTAGAAGTAACACTTCTGCCAATAAGTTCCTATCCAGGCAATCATTTTGGTTTTGCTGTTTTATCATTTAACTTAAGCGTAGCTAACAGGAGCAAGGTTCATGGTATCTCATTGGTTGATACTTCGATTGTCCCCTCATTTGCCCCTCGCCTCAGGGGAGAGGCTGATTGCCGTTCCCGGGTGTTGCATGCAACCTCCTATGCACAGTGGACTCCAGGATGTATGGGTATAGCGTGCCATGAAGGTATAGGTACATATGTAGGACGCCAATCGATGTGCAGCAAAGCAAAGCCTCATGCAACTGTCATGTCATCTTCATGTTTCAATTCCTATTGAAAGATGAGGATGGTCCTCTTCCACGTGATGAATTTGGTCCCAGCTTATGCATGGGACAACTGCACCTGTGCTCATGCCGGCATTATCTTCCCCTTGTCAGAGTGTATGTTTCAACGAGGAAGGTTTGCTGTCATACATCAGGGTTGCCTCTGCCGGTTGCTTTTCGGGCGGGGATTGAGGGTTCTTGTGACGGATTCTATATATTTGTCATGGGGAAGTCCAGCAAATGCTGGTGCTTTGGTCGAGGCTCACCTACTTTTGGTTGTCGGTCGACAACCCTTGTTCCAGTCGCCTGATTGGTTCCACGGACAACATCGGGCCACACAAGCATACGTAAAGCATAGCGAGTTTATGGGTATTTGGAACAATGAAGGGCAAATGAGCAGTCTTGAACTTGTGGAGTGGTTGCCCTAGATATTTATACTCCATACACACCACATAGGGAAAGGCGGATGACCTGCGGTCTTATGTATCAATTTCCCACTAGCAGCTGAAGGTTTGACCTCCGATACGCTGGATGCGTAATGTTAGGCATGCTGCAGTGCCTTACAACGCTTCCGTTAGTTATCGGTAATTCTAAGACACTGAGAGGTTTTTCTGAATGGAAGTTGGGGTGTATACTCATGTACTGCTGTAATCTCTATTCCAACGTTCTGACTACTAGTCTGCGCACAACTGGCTCAGCAGTGGAGCATACATCCGAATCACTACAAGTCATCGAGGGGCAAGGGTCTATCTTGTGCTCTGAATGATACCGGCACTGTCGCTAAGGTTCTAAGCTATGCAAATTTAACGGGCGCTCCTGAATGAGGATGTGTTCCTAGGTGAGCCTTCAAGGATTTTTATGAAAGAGAAAGGTTGGTTGCGCTCAACATAAAACTGAGTAGGATAGTGGAGGGGTTGCTTGAGGAGGGCTACGGGGAGGGAGTCGAGCAAACGGAAGAGGAGGAGGAGGAAACGGAGGTGGGGGAAGGAAGGGAAGACCTCTAAAGGGGCGCCATCGGGAGTGGGGTTGGAGTAGTCTGGCTGCGGGCTGAAGATATGGGAGTTGACCCTCTCTGGAATGAGTGTCCTACCTCCACATAGTTTGACTTCACCGTGATATAAAGAAGCAGCTGGGTGAGGGGGTGAAGAAGAACGCGGCTTTTGTGAGGGCAGCGCAAAGGGGAATCAGTCAGAGCGGAGGGACAAGGTTGACACAACTGGTATTGAAGAATTAAAGATTATCATGGCTATGGCACAGCCGGCTTTAATGTCATGGCTCCCGGCCTCCAGAACACCGTTTAATCCACTACAGGCCCGGTAACCTATGTCCCAAGATTCTCCAACCAAGGGGCTTAGGTTTTGGCCGAGCTCAGAGGGGTGGAGATGAGGGATATGGGACGTGACCTGGATTGGCAGAATGTTATATCTCTCTCCTAATGGCTTTGACTACACTGAAGGGACAAAACAGAGATCGTATATATAATGCCCTGGCACGGATTGCAAATCTTGTTCTCTAGCAGTCACATAGTCTGGTTGGCAATCACATCGACTTTGCAGTTGTTTCCACTCAGGACTATCCAGAATGAAGACGTGGGCAATTTCCCATGCAGAGCCTTCGACCGCGCATTGTGGGGATAGATGGAGGAGTCTGACCGTTTATAATTTTACCTTACACTAGCATACCTCTTCATAGATCTAGATGGGTTAATGTCCTGTACATGCAAATGCCACACGACACTTCATATATGTGCAGTCTCGTATACATAGGTGGGCTGCGAGAAGCATCCTCACAGCAACTCCAAGCTCCTGTGCTTACCTAGGTATCTTAACTGCAACTGTTCATCTATACCTCTGAAGCGCCTTCACATTGGCGAGACTGCCCCCGTTGATCATTGTACCAACCCCGCTACCCAGCAACTCCACCCGACAATTGACCGCCGTCCCGTCGTAACAACGAAAAGCAAAGTCTGAGGTGAAAAGTTTCACCGCTTAGAGGATAGAGGAACGCCCAACCAAATGAAACCTCACTCGGTAAACAGGCAGCCAGTAGCATGTTGAACAGCCTTAAATTTGAGCGGGTCCCCGGACACTATTGAGACGCAGGCGAAAAAGATCACATTCGCTAGCCAAAGTAGTTCACGGAGAGTGAGGAATCTTCATAGTTTGAATTCGAATCTTCGAAGGAAAAGAAAAGAAAACGTCACGGCAGGGGACCTCACCAATACAGCAACGGGTCTTCCACCCATCTATTCTACTCATTTAATTTTTTTAATTATTCTATCCATTTGGATTTCGAATCACGCACCTTTGGCCGTGTTCACCGCTGCAGCGTTCGGTCCACGCGTGCTGATTCGCTGGCAGCTGCCTAGTCCCTTACCCTTCAGCAGCGGTGGGCGAACGAAAGCTCTGGCGACCACCCACAGCACTCGGTGCTCTCCTCATCGGCTTTCTCCCGCCTCCTTTTCCGACCACAACCAAACTTAACCCTTTTTTCCTTCTCGCGGCCGCCTGGATTCCTACTCTCTTTCCACCCCTGACTCCATCGCAACCTCTCTCCCTGTGTCCGGCCTTTCCCCTCACCCCCAACAAGAAAGTATACGCATCCTTCAGCTGCAGCCCAGGCAGTAGCCCCTCTTACTCACTCTCTTCGGCGGACTGGAATCGCCAGCGGCACGAAAGGTTTCCCCACCATCAACCCCTCACCATCGTTTCCCCTAAACCCTGGTTACGAGATTTACGCTTCACGCTTCACGAAACCACAAATTCGACACGAGTACGACTTTAAACCAAGATCACGCTTGTACCTGAATATTTCGCATCATATTAGAAGAAGTGCATCTTTATTTTCATTATTCGCAGCGAGCTTGAGTTTGAGAGATTTGCCCCGAGCGGAGAATTGGAATTTTTGAATATCTGGAGATAGAACAACGCCTTGAGGAATTTTTCCAGAGTGTCCATTTCCAGCGGTTATCAGACAATCATCTGCAACAAGTCGAGATGGCAAGCCCTCACCATCATCACCATGACTATTATGAATCTATCGGGTCCGCACGTTCTCCCGGTGGAATCCAGCACCAACAGTCCCACCCCTCCTTGCATCGTGCGCAGTCCAGGCATTTCGAGACATTCACAGCAGGTGGGCTCTACACCGCGGAGGATCATGCAGCTAGATATGACACCAACCGATTTGAATCGAGGCTGGTCTCGAATTACCCCCCTTATGAAGCGTCTGGTGCACAAACGTGGAACCCCGGTAATTTTAACGCCGCAACAATGGTTGGTTTAGGCAGCGCAACGGGCCGGATTAAGACTCCGTCTAGACAGAGAGCAGCTTTACCTTCAGTATGTTGTTTCTGCCCCTGTATGAATGTTGTTTTGATCAAGTGCTTACCATTGCACAGACTTGGATGGAGCAAGCACCCACATTACCAACGGTGACACCTATGCCCGGAATGGGTAATGTGCCTTTGGGGGCTTCCCCTATGCGCACCGAAACCGTCAACTCTGACCCTGACGAAGAGCTCATACCTACTGCGATTGTCATTAAGAACATTCCTTTTGCAGTTAAGAAGGAACAGTTGGTTCAGTTGATGACGGACCTCCAATTACCTCTACCGTATGCCTTCAACTACCATTTTGATAATGGTGTATTCCGGGGGTTGGCGTTCGCCAATTTCACGACCCCAGAGGAAACTGCGGTTGTTATCGAGGCGTTGAACCATTTTGACCTTCAAGGAAGGAAACTAAGGGTCGAGTATAAGAAAATGCTTCCTTTGGTGGAGCGAGAGCGAATCGAGCGCGAAAAGAGAGAGCGTAGAGGCCAGCTGGAGGAGCAGCATAGACCTGTACCAGTTAATCAGCTGGCACAGCCGTCTATCTTACCAGCTACATCTCCTACACCCAGTGCTGCCAGGGTGAAGCCAGGTACCATCCTTAAATCATGGTCAAGCATGATGGAGCTAGGATATAACGCGAACGTGGTTTCTAACCAAAAGGTATCTATAGATGTTGACCTAAATGATCCTCAGACCCTCCAATTCTATTCCCAGCTGCTTTTGTTCAGAGATGATGCTTCTAGGGAGGCGTTGATTTTCCCGCCTACTCTAACTCCTCAACAACGTCGGACCGTCCATACTTTGGCGCACCATATGGGACTGGCGCATGTGTCAAGGGGAAGTGGAGAGCAACGTCAGGTCCAAGTCTTCCGTGCTCCTCCAGGTTCGGCATCTGCGATCAGTCCCGCGACCATTCCTACAGTTCATCCAGTTGAATCCCAGCAACGCCGAACTTTGGCAAGGGCAACAACCATGGACTTCAGTGATGCTCGATCTGAAGGTACTGGTATATACTCAACTATTGGTCGATCAGCTCATGCTCTCCTGGATATTCCGGCGTCTCCATCTGGCCGCAATGACTTGCAATCACGTCAGAATCTTAGGGCAGCCAAGTCATTTGCCGATTTACGATCCTATACACCATCGCCAGTTCCCTCTTCTGCGAGTTTTCCTGCAACTCTCAGCGCAGGAATCACGCGTTACACCAGTGATTATGGCAGCGTGTCGACGGCTACCCCAAGCCTCACACCGACGGCAACTGGGAATTCTATGTCCCCCTCAAACCCTAGTGAGTCTTTACTTGTCAACGGCCTTGCTGGAGTCTCGCTTACGACCTCCTTGGGTGGTAATCTCGGTATCGGAGCCAGCTTGAGAGAAGCACGAGATCCACGACTAGCGATGGAACGGGAACAGCGAGAACGAGAGCGTGAGAGCCAGAACAACGTCAATACTGGACTTTCCGGAGGGACTACGAGGTCATATGCGGGTTACAGCGTTGACGATTCACCCACACAACAAAGCAACAGAGGCGGGCAGGTTATACCACTTAGACAACCACGGGGACCAGACTCAGAACGGGGAGTTGGTTTTGGCAGAAATAGACAACAAAATCACCGAACAAACAGTGGGGAGCTCGATGTACAATCTGGCGTAGAGATTGTGGTCGAGTGAAGCACAGTGGACTCCGGGATGGGTATCATGTGTTGAGGTTTCCTTTCTCCTATTTTTTTAGTATCCTTTTTATTTTGATTCATACGGGATCGCATTCATGATGATGATATCAACGATGAACGAACGACGACGATTTGTTACGGTTTCACAAAAGCAAGAAGGGAGCGGGTGCTGTACCTTTTCATGATTCCTGTCCTTCCACCTGTTAACGGAACTCGGTATGTCTGAACGCAAATTGGATGGACGTAGTTGTTGGGTGCTTCTCATCCATTTTGGACCCAAAATATCGTTTGTCTGTTTCACTTGACTTTATGAATTGTCGATGATTGGAGCTTATATTTTCTTTTTACTTCCATCAGCCAGAAGGATCCGTTGGAGATGCGGGATTGCCCGTATCCTAATTCCTAAACTGACTTTTTGGTCTATTTACTGTGCATTTGGTTAGTTCGGGCCTAAGTTCTATGTTCCCTCCCTCTCGCACCGTCAATGGGAGGAGGCTGGTGAGGAATGGGGCGGAAATGGGGGTTCTACACGCCTTTTCTCGAGATTGTCGTTTTCGTTTTGCCGCGCTTGACTTTAACATCTGCTTCGTTATATTATTCATCAATCATCCTCACTCAACACCCATCTAGAAGGCGAAACTGTGTACTAGACGGGAGATTCGCAAGAGGCAAAGAGCATCAATAGGTCGGTAGGGGGCTGGGAAAATATTTAATTGAAATTCAGATAGAAACATTCCGTTTTATGTACTTGTTAATCTTCCTTGTTATTCCTACACTAAGTATTTTTATCCCGTTAGTTTCATATTTGTTGTTCTCGTACTCATATTTGTATCAATATCTGCCTGCCGTGGTTATCATATCAATAATGCAGTAGTAGCATCCACCATAAACCTCCCGCCGACGCCCTCGTCTAGGGCCAGGCCTCATTTGCCCATGCTGTTGTTTTCAAAGTGACATCACAGGCCTACTATTCTATCTCGTAAGTCTCCATACATGGATTTCCTTAGGTCGGGCCCCTGAGGTGTCGGAAACAAAAAACAAATTGAGGCTCGGCTGCTTGACTTTTTTACTTCAGGGTAAATAAAAATAAAATTTCAATTTCAATGTCTCCTTAAACAAAATCTTCAATGTGTGCTTAAATTTTTTTTTTTTCGCATTTCCACTAAAAATCCCGTAATACGCACCGCACCGACATTTGACTCCAAATTGTTTAAGTGAAAAGTAAAGTCTGTTTTTTTTTTTAAATCCTTCCGATTCCTGTAATTCGAATTTTGATCAAGGTGTTTATGCCTGAGAATTCCACCGGGCCTTTTTTTTTTTTTTTTTTTTCCCCCGGAAAAACACGAAACAAAGGCTCATGAAACAAGCCAGCCAGCGTAAGGAAATATCTACACTTTTTTTCTTCTTCTTTTCTTCTTCTTCTTGCTATTCGAAAGCTATATACTTTTGCATAGGATGTTTGCCCGTGTTTTGGATATGGTTATTTTCTAGATTTATGGATTTATGGGGCTGATGGGCTTGGATCATGATCAGGTAGCTCGGAGAATTGTGTTGTAAACGATCGTATGCTTGGACACATCTGGATCACTTCCACGTCGGTCACGTTGGTCGGCGGTGTGTCCGGGGGGGTAGGTATCTGCGGGTTATCGGGGCCGGGGAGCGACTACCTATGACTACTGTGTCATTGGACTTAGGGGCGTTTAGGAGTTAAGTGTTGGGTGTGATGGTGGAGGGTAAGTCCCCAGAGAGTTAGATAGCTAATGGGTATATGCTGGTTCGTAAGGACGGTAACTAACTAGATCAAAGCGACGCTGCCCCACCAAGTTCTACAAACTCCCCTGTATTTTCCTTGTTTTCATTGCCATGTAGTTGCGGTCAGGACTAACTATAGAGTAGCTCTATCGCTTAGTTCGCTAGACTATCTCACGAAACCAGACTAATCTCACGACACTCTCCTCAAGTGCTAATAATACGTTTTAGCCTTTATGAATTAGTCAGCAGGTGGTACGTAGTGTGTGACTAGGTGGGTACTGTAGTTGAGATAAAAGTAAGGTTAAGGTTGAGCTGAGCTAGAACTCCAGTCTACACGCGGCCATGACCACTATTTTTAGCCTATTTTTTTAGTTTAAGACAACCCAGATATATATAATCCCAAACACACATACCAGCCAACTCAAGTAATATGCGGAGCATTAACAGCCCCATCCTACTCATGCAAGCCTTTGTGCAGTGAGTGTTCCTATCCGTAAAAAAATCGGTATTAAAATTTCCCTTACAAAGTCCCTAAAACACTGGGAGGTCAAAAGCAACCATATTTTCAGGGCTGGTGATTAAGATATCGATAACATCAGGGGCTAGTTTGTTTGTATGGTCGAGCTCATGTAAACTGTGGAGTCCAATCAGTCGCTTACTAGTGTTGTCATGTATACCAATGCCACTGCTTCCACCGGAAGTGCCTATAGGATATTGGATAATATCGGGACTGGCTCTAGGCAGTGCTTTTGTATGGGCAGGACAAACTGAACTGGCTGCTTGAGTGGTTGCTACGTACGTAATGATTCCGGGGTTTAAGGCCTTCAAAGCATCCTTGAGATACCTGCGAGAGTTCACTTCTGGATCGTATTTCCCCTGCTCTTCCGTTGGTCCATTTATCCCAACCCATGTTACGGCCAAGGGCGTTGGAGGCCCTAAGACACTACCTGGGAGAAGTGTGGCCGCGAACCACTGCGGAGGGCTGCTTTCCAACGTCCTTCAATAGCTTGTAATAGACAGAAGTCATCTCGAATATCAGTTTCAAAGCGCCGATCCATCAATCCCCCATAAATCGCTTGGCTATTCATCAAGGCCCTGCCAAGCGCAGACGAGGGCCAGTCTATGGCTTCAACTTCCAATGATCCTCTTACCAACCTACTTGGTGTAATGACTGACTTGTTATCTAAATTCCACTACCTGAAACAAGCCAGGTGCGCGCTTTGTGGTGTGGGTGGTAACCCATTGCAGTACATGCAAATTTGTCAGGAAGAGACCCTCTCCAACATGGACAGCAACCCAATTTGACCACCCCCGATGGTGCAGTTCTGAAACCGTCCCTATTTGTTCGTTTATGGAAGTTGATAACGACCCGATAAGTGGCCTTGGCCGTTTCAGTCCAAGGGGTAGTGGCTAGGCGTCGGGAGATGTGGGTAACTAACCCAGAATTTGCTATAGGATTCGGTACTGGCGGTATGATAACACGCTGTATGTTGTCCACCATATGTTGTCCACCATCAACCCCAAGGGCCTACTAAAATATACTTTTTCCCGGATAAGCAACCCTGGATCATAGTCACAATTCCTCTGTTCTTCATCCTCTGTTCCCTTTCTCAAATTTCCCCTAACCGATCTAACTCTTGGTGCTAGCTTCAGCACTGACCCTACAGAAGCATACGAAGTAATAGAATGGTCGTTGAAGGTACTCACCGAATAATTACCCCCTGGTTGGATTGCTGGGATATTAGAGTCGTAGTAGACTGCTGGAAGTTGGCTTCAACTCTGCCCTGAAAGGGCAGGGAGGGAAGATGATCTTGGGGGAGCAATGTGAGGGCGTGATTATTTTTTGAGGGGAGTAACTATAGGTATGTGAGGTAGATCAGCACCCGATTGATACCACCGACGGTGAGTAGGGTGTGCCGTAGAGAGGAACAGAGCAATGGTTGAGTGGAACGCTTAGCACTGCGGAATATACCTACTTCAGAAGCTAAATTAAGCTCTATGAGTACTAGATATTATGTGACCTGACGCATTGGTTCACAAGTTAGTCTTCCAGCCTTACGAGTGTTTAAGACATCAAATTGTCAATGGAATTGTTACAAGAATTTGACACATACCTACTTATTTTGGCAGTCGAGGTTTCCTATTGGAGTAATCGGCAGTTCCTCAGTCCAGTCAAGATATCCGATTCACTTCCCCCTCCCCCTCCTTGGAGTTGGCCAATGAGCATTGTAGCCAAGGCGCTATCTGTTGTACTTAAAGTGTGATCGATCAAAACCAGGTGATCTGTAGTCTGGTAGGTGATCTGCCCTGCTCTCGGTATTGTCCCAAAGCGGTAATTAAACCATTCAGAGAAGGAGCACAATTGCATCGACCAATGGTTTGACTGCCCAGATATTTCAAAAACGTTGGAATGAGGTGTCCTTTTCATCCACAGTTGGTATGTACATATCATGTATAGCATCATCACCACCACAAGCGTATCGGAGAGAGAGCCCAAGCTCTGCAGGCACTGACACTGAAGTTGAGAATACCACATATGCCCAGTCATTGGCATGAGGAGTGCGGGTGGTTACTGCCCCCCCATTGGTACTTTACTTATCTATCCTCTGATTCTTCCCACCCTGAGCGCTCTTGTATTTCGCTTGCTTCTTTCCATGATCGCTTCATATTGAGTGCTTTTATCCGTAATCCTCTTAACCGTAATATACCCCTTGACATTCTTATGCCACGTTATTTGTTTGCTTCGTAGATCTTGATTGATGCTCACATGCCCAACTCAGGTCTCGGCCATGGACTTTTCTTGCCCGCGCTCCGCACTTCCTATTCTGCACTGCCGCTGCCCATCCCTCGCGTATTGTATTGAATTCGAGCGAGTACAAGATGGTAGGTACGGTACATAGGTATTTGGTAAAATTTATACGTACCAAACCGTGCGTTGTTTTTCATTTACAAATACATGGTTGCTATAGTAGCATCGGAGCATGTCGGGCTGCTATGGTAACTTAACCTAGGATATTGGGTATGCATATCTATACGGTGTTTACTGCCATTTATATCTTTGGAGTAGCTGTATTCTCGGCCCAAAACCAACTTCTGTGAGATCTCAGGTGCTATGCTTGCAGCCGTGACACCTACTTATGTATATTCAACACCTTCCCATCACATATCCACAGCAAGGTCGTGTATAGAATATATATACTTTGATCTCAGGAATTGAACAGGCGCTGTTGAAAACAAATGTACTGACCACCCTCTCGCTTACCTAAACTATGATTGGAGAACACCACTTCGCCCTGCATACACCTAGGGCCAAATTTGCCAAGAAGGACCAAAAAGAAACAACTGCTAATCAATACAAGCGCATTACAGTACTGTACATGTAGCATAATATAATAACGTGTTCGACGGGGTATCGTACTAGGTTGTCTGCGGATAACGAACCAGAACAATAACATACAAAATTCTCTCTGTGCACGTTGCTGAGTAGTCTGGTGCCGGGTGGTGGCTCCCCAGCCGAATAAGTTACTATAGGTACATCACGGTAATCTGGCATCAGCCGGGTTCTTGATTTAGTCTGCAAGTGGATATATTCTAGTCAACCATTGGATACACAACAGTTCACAACCCCCTTAGCAACAACTTTGTTCAGCAAAACTTCATCTCATCTTACCAGTGACAGTTCTCTGCACGCTAGAGCGTCGACCACACACGTCACACGTCTCGATCGCACGTTCAATCTTACCTGCTGCTACCGCCTCAACACCTCCGGAAACGAAGCAAGAGCGTCACCCTGCCATGGCATGGCAATCGCCTTCTGCACACAACCCTCAAGATGGTAGCGGGCAGGGTGGAAACAATGGAGTGGGTCAAGGGCAAGGTGGGGGAAACGGGCCCCAAGCTCTCGGGACAGAGTACACACTGCAGGGTACAGGTTGCTCAGATCAATACTATTTGACAACTCGAGCACTGGCTAATTTCGGCGCCCGGGTATGCTTTAGGTGTGATGCGATTTTTGCAAACGGAGTGGCACCGTCACGAACGGGATCGGAACTCTTGGGAGATTGAGCGGGCAGAAATGAAAGCGAGGATAGCGAAACTCGAGGGAGAAAACAGAGCTTCAAGAAGATTACAGCAAGGGTCTGAAGCGAGAATAAAGATGCTTGAGATGGCCTTGAAAAGAGAGAGGTGCGTGATAATCCCCCGAAGGCGGCCACACGCAGCCCACCATGGCTGCGTGGTGGTGGGGCAGATGGCGTTATCTCAGGCATGATCTAACACTGGAATATACGCAGGTTAAACAAGCAGGATCCCACAGGTAAAGCACAAGGCGATAGTTCGGATCCAATACCCTCGAAACGTATGATAGCAATTCGGGTAACCCCTTTGCCGTCCTGTATTCATTCTAACGGGGGAATAGAAAATGTTACCGCAAATGCTTTGCACCCTCCGAACCAGGCCAACCCCTACAAAGCCGAAGAAGCACGGACCAAGAGTAGGATGTACCTGGCGAAATGTCTTCAGGAGATCACATACCTCTTGACCCCACCAAATCATCCCGCTCCTCAACAACAAATGCCTAATCTAGATCCGAACCTTGCCCTCCAGCAGCAAGCAAACCAGCAGCTTGCGCTGGACCACATGCTCACTCAACAGCTGCAACATCAGCAACAAGTCCCACTTTCGTCAACCTACCAGCAACCACCTGAGCATCACAACCAGTCTCAACCACCCAACTCTCAAAGCCCTTTCGCCGCGAGTTCTAAGCAGTTTTTTGGTCAGCCTCGAGAAGATGATCGCCCACATAGTGTTTCCAATCAGCAGCCAACAGGCTTGCAATCTGATGCAGCAGAAAATGCGTCTGACAAGCTCCAACAGCAGTACAATGCCCATAGACGGGGGGCTTCAGCTACTGATAGTAGCAATTTATTCAGCTCTTCTGACTCTGCTTCCAAGGATTCTGACGGTTGGGATTTTGACGAATTATCTGAGGTTCCAACTTTCAATAATAAGCAGACAGCACCCTCAGATGAAATGAGTTCATGGAGCGGCAGGGCCTATTCTTCTGCTAAGAGTGGGAATTTACGAATCGGGTCACGGGGAAGGAAGAATTCCATGTCGAGGCGGATGAGCGCTCAAGAAGCTAGGGATTATGCTGGATCTATTTCTGGATCTAAGGGTGGCGATGCTGGAAACTTCAAAGTCCGCTTTGCTCTGCGAGGGCATCTTGACGTTGTTCGTGCTGTTGTTTTCACTGGTGGTGGTAGTCCCGCCGAACCGGAAATATGTACAGCCGGGGATGACGGTGTCTTGAAGAGATGGTATTTACCTGGAATATTCGGAATTCATGCAGGTATAGATGTGGATGTGACTAGTCACTTCACACACAGAGGGCATTCCGGCATAGTCACATGCTTAGCTGCCTGTCCCCCTGCAGATAGCAGTGGGAATGGAGATGGATGGATTTTCTCGGGGGGGCAGGATTCCACTATCAAGGTCTGGGAGAGGGGCAGGGTGGAGGCGAAGGCTACGCTCATCGGACACACCGACGCTGTGTGGTCTGTTTGCGTTTTACCTGCCTCGGGGGATGGTGGGTTCGGGCAGCTGCTACTGGCCAGTGGAGCTGCTGATGGGACAGTAAAGATATGGACTTTTACCCCAAGGCAAAACTCAATGCCTTCCACTCCTTCCTCTGCTAGCAACAGCATACGAGGCTCATCTTACCTCCACAGTGGAGGGGTAGGCGATCTGTCAAATTCACACAGTTCAAGTGCACCTTTCAGCTACTCTCTTTTATCGACTATTATTCGGCCAGGTGTCAATACTTCACCGACATGTATCACTCCGCTCTCCATCACAGGCGAGAATTTCATTGTATCTTACGACGATGCTGCTATCATAATATACGACGCTGCGTCCGGGGATGAAATTAGCACAATGGCAAGTTCAGAGACTTATGATGGAACGAAGACTACAGGGGTGAATGCTGTAGTAGCTACAACAATGACTCTACAACAGGGTAGCCATAGCAGTAACAGCACGGAGGGACATACTGCTGGCATTGAAGAGGAGAGCGTTTTACCTGGTGCCACTGGTTCAAAGGGCGGTGTACAAGGAGTAGTGATATCTGGCCATGAGGATAGGTATATACGATTTTACGATGCCAATAGTGGTGAGTTCATCTAAATTCCCATCAAAGATTCAAGATTCTAATATATTGATCGTAGGTCAATGCACATATACAATGCTTGCCCACCCTGAAGCAATTGCATCTCTAGCTCTATCCCCCGACGGCAGAGAGTTAGTCTCTGGTGGTCACGATGCCAGTCTTCGATTCTGGAGCATGGAGAGGAGGTCGTGTATCAAGGAGATGAGCACACACAGGTTAATGCGGGGAGAGGGTGTCTGTACAGTAATTTGGAGTGCGGATGGTAGATGGGTCGTCAGCGGAGGTGGTGATGGCGTCGTGAAGGTATACAGTAGATAGTTAGTCCATGCTTCTTTGGTTATATGGGTGTTTTAGCGTGAATACGGATATATTAGGATTGGGCATGAGATGCGGAAAGTGTTTGATTGTGTATCGTTTCTTCACCATTCCAGTCGGTTGCTGAGATTTTTACATGCTTGGCTATGCCAGCAAGATTGCATTGGGGTTCTGGTGGTTGCATGATTCCTTTTGTTTGGTTGTTGCTTTAGTTGCGTGTTTTTATGGCATTTGGATGAGCGTCAATGATTCAATCAATGAAGCCTATCACGTGATCATATGGATTGTATACTTGGGTTTACCAACTTGACTTCCACTCTTAGTCTCGCGATCGTTCCTTCCACCCTCTCATCCAGCCATGCCTCTCAGCATTTTGCTGCATTTTCATCTACTTATATTTAATCTATTAGTCTGGTTATTCATCTATATTGAGGTATTACTCTCGCAACGTTTTCAATTTAAATTGCAGACACTGTCTCGCCTGTCTAAAGCTTAATTGCGGGAACCAGGAACCAGGGTGCGGTGTAACGATTAGGTAGAACCTGGCTCGCGCGTGGGCAACGTGGACCAGCGAGAGCTCAATCAATCACTACAACACCGGACAGCTTCATCGACCACGGGAAGCTTAAGCAGGGCGGGAGGACGACAGCACGATGCAGAGGCGAAATCAGTCGCCAAAGTGGAATGTTTTGTGCCAACCAGACTAAATGTTTTCAGTGGAGGAACACTACAGCAGGCTAGCAGCCTCATGACAGGGTCATGCTGCATGGTCTAGTTGTAATTGACACCGCATATGCGGACGGGGCGTTCGACGATTCCCATTGCTGACGTGGAAGGTAATATGCGTCTATTCGTCACTGATCCCCGGGAACTCCTCTGTCTCATTGATCCATTCTAACCCACCCTATCGTTTATTTCTGTGCCTAGATACAGTCGCTCCGCCTAGATACCCTAAAGGGTCTGTCCAAGCAATAGACCCATGTTTTTCTGGCCTCGTTTGTTCGTTTCGAGCATGAGCAGCCGTTCAATGGATTTCGACTGCCTGTTGAATACCCTTCCCATTGGAGATGAGCCCGTGTGTCAAATTCCCTCGGCCATGCAATGCGTATGCTGTGCGAATATACCTAGTCTGGCCGTACAGATATACTTTGCTCAGTTTTTGCACTAGAACTTCAGGATCCCCTCTTACTGGATATCCTCTATTATTGGATAAACTCCAAGATCCCCGAAATACGTGCTTTTGCCCTTCCGTTACTGGGTGTTTCACCTTATTGGATGGGCAGTAGCGGGAGGGGGGGGGCCGAGTACTGTGAGGGCCGAGAATACAGAAAAAGGAATGAATTTGACATTGTTATGCAGAGAATACAGAGGATCGAGTGCATGGGAAGACGAGTAGTACGCATCGCATCCCGCTTGTGGGGAGTTGGACTGTAGGGCGAGTAGCAGCAAAGAAGGGTTGGTTAAAAATAAGTCAATGTGCCGGATTGTAGTCTGCCTGCAGCCTAAATGATAAGCTTTGGAGACTGGTCATTGGAGTGTAGCCCTACCACGGGGTAGTCAACAAGGGAGGACTATGTGTGATGAGGTGGACAGAATGACTTACTGGTTCAAGCCCTCCGGGGCTCGTCCCACTCAAGAGCTCTCGTTTGCCAGACCTACCTTGACTTACCGGGGATGTGGTGCGGATGGCCTGCTATAGGCGGAAGCTGCGTGCTGGGGGTCTGTATGGGTAAGAACCATGCTCCATCTTATACCCACTCCTGCTCTTTTTTATATATATACAGACGGGTTGGTAGGTCGTCGAATGCTTTGTGACCTTTTTTGACTCAATTATTTCATACGGCATTTCAACTTCAGCGAGTTTCATGAACTGAACGGGGTGTTTTTTATTTTATGACCAAGGCGAGCCTTTAATATCAAGTCCGTTTTACGGTTCACTTCATGAAGCTGCTATCATTTGTTTCCAGCGGCATTTCGCGAGTACAGAATAAACTAGAAAGAGCAATCGATAAGATCACAGCACCGGAAGAGGTTGAAGAAATTGCGGGTGTGCGGGAGAGGAACCGGGTACCCGAGGCCGCTGAGCGTCCGCCCGACAGTTCGGTACCTGATAGCAATATCCAAGGGCACGATCAGTCTCGAGTGCCTGACTCTGGATCCGTTTCCATGGAATCGACAGTAAGGGAGTTCACTGCTCGGTCAAGGACATTGGAGACGATAGAGGAGGTGGACAGTGAATTTGAACGAAGTTCAATATTAAGCTCCTTACGAAGTTCAGTATCGAGTGCATCAAGTAGCACCGAATCTACAATATCCTCAACAATAGCGAGCTCGACAAATCGATCATCTGGGTCCAGCTATGTTTCTTCCTCATTAGTATCCTCCACATCACCATCATCGTCATCAATATTATCACGTTTATCCAACTCCTCCAATGGTTCAGTAACTTCATCATCGGGGTCCTTGTTTGGATCCATAGCCTCCAGGTCGTCGTCATCATCGGGACTCTCATTCGGTTCCAGAGGATCACTGGGGCTAGGGTCTGGATTGGGGAAGACCTTCGAAAAATCCCCGAGCTTCATATGGGATTTCAACAGCCGCCGGCGATTTCAGGATGCCGCAGCACTTCACTCAATCTTAAACCCTCATATAATCACTGGGGAAGATGATAAGAAGCCAACGTCTCTCCCAACACCACCAGCAACACCCATTTACTCAGCTACCGCCAACTTCCCAGTGGGCGATGAGGATGACGTTATGTCTACAATAACCGTTTCAGGCAACAGCTCAGAATCAAGGGCATTGGTCGACCAACTTGCCTTCATTGCTGGAGGCGCTGCGGAGAAGAGGAAGAATAATGTGGTGAAGAAGGATAATGGTGTGGCAATAACGGGGAGTTACTGGGGGCAAGAGGAGTCGTGGAAGGAAGCTGAGCGGGAGAATATGACTGCGGTGTGTATGGAGCGGTGGAATCGTGAGAAGGATGGCAAAACTGAGAGTGGCGTTACTTTCAGGATAGCTATGAATTCCGGTGTACCACTCGATGTATTAGAGTGGCTAAAGGGAATCATCAGTGTCATGGAGCAATGTTCCCGCGGAGGTGAGATATTTCTCCTTTGTATGAGGGAAGCCAAGACTAATTTTCATGTAGCGAGGTCTGAGCTGGATTCCGAGGATTTACTTTGGGCTATGGTGGTTGAGATGAACTCAAGGAAAATCTATGACGATATTGTCAAGCGATTCTACGAACCAGTATCGAGAACCGGCGAAGCAGGAAATTCTCTTCCAACTCTTACCTCGAGGATAATGCCAATCCTAAAGCAGTACTCTGCCTCGACTGGTAGCAAATTACTAGGCGAAGCTGTGAGTGTAAGAGATGGAGCCACATGTTTGACTAAGCTACACAAACTATGTGAGAGGATCGTTGAACAAGGCCGGAAAGTCGATCAAAAATTATTGAAGGAGTTGCTCATTCAATGTTTTCACCTCAGGCGATCTCGAACATTCAGGGCTTTCCTTTTCAGCTTCCAGGATGGTTATGAATTGTTCAGGACAATTCAGAAGCTAGGCCGATACCGAATCGCAACACAAGCTTTGATCGACGCTATCCGTACGAACCCTGGTCAATTCAACAACGTGGAAGTGGAACCTGTGCAGCCACCCTCGTCGTTTGACGTCAACGCCAGCATTTACCCTGATGCCGATCTCAAGCAATACCTTAGGGGCCTCATGAATACATGGCGAATAACCAGTATATCGAAGGAGAGTTTCGAGCAGATGAAAGGCCACTTTACGGATCGATGTGCGGAGTTACCGGTTGTACATGCCGAAATGCAGCTCATCAAGTATTATGAGGAGAATCCAAAAGAGCACCAACCAACTCTGATAGGATGCAGCAAGAAGCCTTGTCAAGTCTGTGTGAGGTTCATCCATTTGCATGGAAAGTTCCAAGTGGAGAAGGCTCACGCGAGGATCAGTCATAGATGGGCAATCCCAAATATCCGATGTAACAGTGCAGAGACCACGGAGAAAATTGCGGATATCTTGAATACTATTTCGAGGGAGATGGAGGATTCCCTGAAGGAGATAATCAACCTGGGCCCAAAGGAACAACCAAAGCAGCTACGGGAAGCGGGAAAAAGCTCTACACTATTGTCGCCCCATGATGTGGTACCTATCTCTAAGAATGCAGGTACCCGAATACCCATGGATATCCAGCATGCGTCCAGCTTCGATTCAGGCTTTGTGGATTCCCCTAACTCGTCTCTTGCATCTTTCGATGGCGCAACAGTCAAAGATTGGTATGGTGGCCTTAATGGTATCGTGTCTAGGGATAATAGCATTACAGAAACTCCACCTCCTCTTCACAGGCTATACCACCCACCACCACCAATCCCAAACTCTCCACCCCCGCTTCGCCGTCGCCGTGGATCCCCAGGTTCACTAAGTGAGGAATATAGGATTGCAGAGACCTTTGGTGTACGACTCAGGCCTGTCAGCATGCGTACGACTGCACACACATCAGCAACATTGGTTGAGGGCCAGCATTCTCCCCCACCATCTTCTCCAACGCCACCAATTCCTGCTATTCCTTCCAATAAATTGCGCGAAAGAGGTTCCTCTCCGACGTTAGGCTGGAATACTAGGTTCCCGAGGCATTCAATCGATTCCCCGGAAACGATAGGTACCTCATTAGCAGTACCACCCACCCCTCCACCAGAGCCGGAAAGAGAAGTGGAAAGAGAAGTGGAAGGAGAAGTAGGAGAACCGGAAGTGGAAGTAGGGCCGTCAACATCCATACCGAACCTGCAGGTATATCATGGAAGCCAGTCAAGTGGCCTGGATGAAATACCCGAAGACCCCCAGCCTCAGAATTTTAACCGTCCAAGCACGCCTCTGGATCCCGCGCTCATATTTTTCCAGAACAGAACGTCGAGGCCGCGGAGTGTCACGGGTACTAATAGGTCATCTGCGATCTCACCGCATGGGAGGCTGAGTAGAGTAGTATCACATCGGAGATTAATCCCAGAACCCCAAAGCGGTTCTGATATATCACCTCCCCTAACACCAAATCTACAACAGAATGTGGATATAGATAATTCCAACCCCATGCATCCCCAGTCGTGCTCAGATCCTGGTAGCAGCAATCGAAGCAGTTTTGAGCGGAAAACGGTCGATGTGGAGATCATCGACTCAACATCTCCCCATAGAAATGTCGTTTATGATATAGACGACATAGGTCGGTTACCGACACCCCCGCATAATATTTTCAGCCATTATCATGACCGGCCACATTCTCCTGGGCGAGCGAAAGCCCGCAGGTCATCACTAATATCATCAGAGTCGAGACAACGTCTTCGCCATACCCCACCTGCGAATATACCACATATTGTCATTACTTCTACCAGCCACCCGCAGAGCCAGCACCACCTGCTGAGGGAGCCACGGCCACCACCACAGCCACCAGAGGCATATTACTCACCTGATTCATCATATCTTTCCCCAACCCCGCCTTCTTCCTCATCATCTTCATCGAATTCTCTGACATCATCAGCATACACCCCATCATTATCAAGAAGACATAATAGACTCCGTCTTCCACCCACGGGGTCGCCAAGCCCACCTCTAACACCACCGCAGCCTCCAGTGCTAGCACCAGACCCGGAACCCCCAGAGAGTGATTTATCAGCTACTACAGCAACGTTCTCCTCTTGCTCGTACTTTACGAATAGTACTAACTCCTCATATTTCTCTGGCTCATCGGGTTCATATCTCTCAAGCAGCAGTGGCGGATCAGCAGCAACAGCAACCTCGCACATCTCCATCCAAATGGACGAGCCCCTCAGCTCGCTCGACAGAGAGGTCGGTACTTTGCGTGACGCATATCGATCCTCATCTACCCTCCGCCAGGGCTACAGAACCTCATCTTCAAGATTTCGGCGCTCTAGAGATCTTGATGACGATGACTACGGCGGCCGTGACACTTACTACTCCCAGGATAGCCAATACAGCAGTAGCCTCTTGTCCAGTCACTTCTCATCAGCAGCATCCCATCCACCACTTATACCTGAGCCTCCAGGCATGAAGTCATTTCTCCTCCGTGCAGTTAATAAACAGCAGCAACAGCTGCACCCAGCGGGCGGAGGGGAGAGTATAAGCTGGATAAATCTCGACATTGGAGAGGATCTGTTGAGGGGGAGCGAGAGGTTTGAGGTTTCGGCCCAGTTGCTTGATCCGGATAAACGGAATCGGCGTAGAGACAGAGATAGAGATAAAGCACGAGAGAGGGGCCGTGAGAGAGGGAGTGTGGATCATGGTGGCGGTGAGGGGAATGGACTAGTCCTGCATCATGAGTATGATAGGAATGCGGATCGGCTGGTGCTTGATATCGATTTTGGGGGAGCGGTGTTGAGGCTGAAGATTTATTGGTGAGAGGGGGAATCAATATTCAGTACGAATCAGCAAGGGTGAAGTGGAGGGGGGTATCGTATCGACTACACTATTTCAATAATCATTTCTTTATGGGTACCAGGTCGTCAACTCGTTTCTTTGGCTTTTACTGGTGGGAGGGAATCCGGAGTTTTTTTTGGCCAATCAGCAGCGAATGTCATTCATTTGAGGAAGGGGGGTTACTTTTTACCGAAACCTGGCTCTGGGGAATGAAAGCCATGACACTCGTTTGCTTTACTAAAGGGTACTGGATCTGGCGGTTACACTCGTTTTGGCCTGGGGGGGCGACATATCACAGTCACAGTCATTACAAGTTCGGTCACACTCCCCCTCTGGGTCTGTTTTTACTTTTGGGATACGGCGTTGGGGTTTTTTCCTTTTACAATACTAGGGGATGGGAATGTTGTCTCCTACCTATGGCGTTTTTGGGTTGAGTTTGGAGTGTTCAATTTTTCTTGTATAGATATCTCCCTGTTTCCCCACTTACTTTACCACCCACAAGGCCGGACTGGCACACCACACCTATCTCGTTTGTCAACCGCTACCGTTTTGAATTACGGTGTTGGTGTTGGTGGTTTATGAGCACGAGGGATGATGTTACGACCTTAGTATACGATATATGATGGGATGAGGCGATGTTATGATATATGAATAGTTAATGAAGATACGATACCATTGATCAATTGAGAATTACAACATCCTCATTCATGATGCCTCGTGAAGTATTTTTTTTTTCTGGACTTGTAGTATGTGTAGTAACTACCAGATGGGGTGTATTGTTACCCTGAACTGCAGTCACCAGTCTAAAATTTTTCGCAAAAACTACCCTACTTCACCCAGCACTGGTATGCCCCGAATGAATCGCACAAAATACAGGAACAACTGAGAAAAAAACTACCGCCCAAACTCCCAAAGCCGCTCAAAACTCTTTGATTTTTCTTGAAACTATATCCATCCAAATGTGGAAAGCTGAAAAACAACCTAGGAGATAATTTATATATTTATATATATTGGTTAGTTGCATCGCAGAAGATAATTTGACCTACATATAACCATCACCATAAGAGGCTTTCAAGAAAGAATCCGGGTAGAGCAAACGTGTGGCAAAAGTGCAAGTACTCACCCACGCCCTTCCTTGTTGAAGGGGGTTAGAATAGATAGTTAGCCCTAGTTCTAATGGAGCGCTCTCATACATATGTATGTGCGCAACTGCAACTAGGCTTGAGCTATCTGAGCAATTTGGTGCGGGAGAGGTGCAATATTTGGGGTTATTCGGAACTTCTTCTATTCTATTTT